>Ga0210386_10002818_pt1 | contig 14746 bp, 10 predicted proteins | sample IncBWH32OmetaG_FD_160091 | JGI IMG/M metagenome (GOLD analysis project Ga0210386, IMG submission 160091) | Forest soil microbial communities from Barre Woods Harvard Forest LTER site, Petersham, Massachusetts, United States - Inc-BW-H-32-O ... | reverse complement strand
CGGTTCCAGATCGGCTCGTACATCTCGTTGGCGAACCGCAGCGCCAGGATGTTCTGCACCGTCTCCTTGCCGAGGTAGTGATCGATGCGGAACACCGCCTCGGGCGGGAAGACCCCGTCCAGCGTCGCGTTCAGCTGCCGCGCGCTGGCCAGGTCGTGGCCGAACGGCTTCTCGATCACCACCCGCCGCCAGCCGCGCCCGTGCGAGTCCGACAGGCCGCTGCGCTTGAGCTGCTGGACCACGGTGGGAAACTGGTTCGGCGGGATCGACAGGTAGAACGCGTAATTCCCGCCCGTGCCCCGCTCCGCGTCGAGCTTTAGCACGGTCTGGGCGAGCTCGTCGAACGCCGCGTCGTCGCTGAACGACCCGGACACGAACCTGACGCCCTCGCTGAGCTGCTCCCACACCGCGTCACGGAACGGCGTCCGCGCGTACTCCTTCACCGCCCGGTAGGTGACCTGGGCGAAATCCTCGTCCGCCCAGTCCCGCCGGGCGAAGCCGACGAACGAGAAACCCGGCGGCAGCAGGCCCCGATTGGCCAGGTCGTAGACGGCCGGCATCAACTTCTTGCGCGCGAGGTCACCGGTGACCCCGAACATGACCAGCACGCACGGCCCCGCCACCCGGGGGATGCGCCGGTCCCGCGGATCGCGCAGCGGGTTCCGCGGCTGGGCCGCCGCGTCGACCTCTGCGATGACGCTCGGGCTGGCCGGGGCCAGCCCTTCGATTTCTGCCGTCACCCCAGTCCCATCTTCGTGCTGATCGTGTCGAGCAGCTGGGTCCACGACGCCTCGAACTTGGTCACGCCCTCGTCCTCGAGCACCTGCACCACGTCGTCGTAGCTGATGCCGAGCTTCTCCAGGTCGGCCCAGACCTTCCTGGACGCGTCGTAGGTACCGTCCACGGTGTTGCCGAGGATCTTGCCGTGATCAGCGGTGGCCCGGATCGTACCCTCGGGCATGGTGTTCACCGTCTCGGGCGCCACCAGGTCCACGACGTACATGGTGTCGCCGAACGACGGGTCCTTGACCGAGGTGGAGGCCCACAGCGGCCGCTGGACCTGCGCGCCCTTGGCCCGCAGCGCCTGCCAGCGCTCGGTGGCGATGCTCTCCTCGAACAGCTCGTAGGCCAGCCGCGCGTTGGCCACGGCGGCCTTGCCGCGCAGCGCCTCGGCCTCGGGAGTACCGATCTTGTCCAGCCGGGAGTCGACCTCAGTGTCGACCCGGCTGACGAAGAACGACGCCACCGAGCGGATCTGGGACAGGTCGTGCCCGGCCGCGGCGGCTTGCTCCAGGCCAGTCGTGTAGGCGTCGATGACCTGGCGGTAGCGCTCCAGACCGAAGATTAGCGTGACGTTGATGGTGATTCCCTCGGAGATGCACTGCGTGATCGCGGGCAGCCCCTCGACGGTCGCCGGGATCTTGATCATGACGTTCGGCCGGTCCACCATCCACCACAGGGCCCGGGCCTCCGCAATGGTCCTGGCCGTCTCGCGGGCCAGCCGGGGATCCACCTCGAGCGATACCCGGCCGTCCTGCCCGCCGGTCCGCTCATAGGTGGGGCGGAACACGTCGCAGGCCCACCGGATGTCGTACGTGGTAATCAACCGGGACGCCTCGTCCACGCTCACGCGGCGAAGCTTCAGGTCGGCGATCTGGTCGTCGTAGGCGTCCCCTGAGGAGAGCGATTTGGCGAAGATCGTCGGGTTGGAGGTTACGCCGACCACGTGAAAGTCGTCGATCAGCATTTGCAGGTTGCCGGTGCGCAGCCGGTCACGGCTGATGTCATCCAGCCACACCGACACTCCGGCCTCGGATAGCTGCCCGAGAACGTCAACTGACACCGTTGCTTTCCCTTCCCTGCGTGCCGCGGGCCGGGTTTAGGCCCTGACCCGGGCCAGACTGTCGCGTGCGGCAGCGGCTACCCGCTCCGCTGTGATGCCAAACTCCTGATAGATCTTCTGGTAAGCGGCCGAAGCGCCGAAGTGGTCTATTCCAATTGAAGCGCCTGCGTCTCCTACAAACAATCGCCAGGGTTCGGTAATGCCTGCCTCGACCGACACCCGCGCGCGGGTGGTCGGCGGCAGTACCTCGCGCCGGTAGGACTCGTCCTGCGCGGTGAACCACTCCACGCACGGCATGGACACGACCCGCGCCGAGATGCCCTCGGCGGCCAGTTGGTCGCGAGCCTCGAGCGCGAGCGAGACCTCGCTGCCGGTGCCGATCACGATGACGTCGCTGCCATCCGCGAGCACGTACCCGCCGCGGGCGACGCCCTCGGCGCTGGCCAGATCCCCCGAGCGGTCGAACACCGGCAGGGCCTGCCGGGTCAGGCACATCGCGGCCGGCCGGGCCCGTTCCAGGACGGTCCGCCAGGCGACGACGGTCTCGTTCGCGTCCCCCGGCCGGATCACCTCGAGATGCGGGATGGCCCGCAGCGCCCACAGGTGCTCGACCGGCTGGTGGGTGGGCCCGTCCTCGCCCAGGCCGATGGAGTCGTGCGTCCATACGTAGGTGACCGGCAGCTCCATCAGCGACGCCAGCCGGACCGAACCCCGCATGTAGTCGCTGAACACCAGGAACGTCCCGCCGTAGGGGCGGGTCCCGCCGTGCAGGGCGATGCCGTTCAGGATCGCGCCCATCCCGTGCTCGCGGATGCCGAAGTGCAGTGTCCGGCCGTACGGGTTGCCCCGCCACATGGCGGTCTGGTGGTCGACCGGGATGAAGGAGGGCTCGCCCTCCATGGTAGTCAGGTTGCTCTCGGCCAGGTCGGCTGAGCCACCCCACAGCTCGGGTAGCACCGGGGCCAGAGCGGTGAGGACGGTACCGGAGGCCTTGCGGGTAGCCATGCCCTTGGCGTCGGCCGGGAACGAGGGGAGCGCTTCGGCCCATCCGTCCGGCAGCTTACGGACGGACAACCGGTCGAATAGCGCCCGCCGGTCCTGGTTGGCCTCGCTCCACGCGCCGAACGACTGCTCCCACTCGGCGTGCAGGCTCTTGCCGCGCTCCGCGACCTGGCGCGCGTGGGTGAGCGCCTCGTCCTCGACCGGGAAGTCGACCCCGGGATCGAAGCCGAGGACCTCCTTGGTCGCCGCCACCTCGTCGGCGCCGAGCGCGGAGCCGTGCGCGGCACCGGTGTTCTGTTTGTGCGGGGCCGGCCAGCCGATGATCGTGCTGAGCGCGATGAAGGACGGCGCCTCGGTGTGTTCCCTGGCCGTCAGCAATGCCTGGTAGAGCGTCTGGACGTCCTCGTGGTACCCGTTAGGGGTACGCCAGCTCAGGCGCTGGACGTGCCAGCCGTAGGCCTCGTAGCGGGCGGCGACGTTCTCGGACTTGGCGATGTTCGTGTCGTCTTCGATGGAGATGTAGTTGTCGTCGTAGACCACGATCAGGTTGCCGAGCCGCTGGTGCCCGGCCAGCGAGGACACCTCGTGGCTGACGCCTTCCTCCATGTCGCCGTCGGAGACGAAGGCGTAGACGTAGTGGTCGAACGGGCTGCGGCCCGGCTCGGTGTCAGGGTCGTATAGTCCGCGCTCGCGGCGGGCGGCCATGGCCATGCCGACCGCGTTGCCGATGCCCTGGCCGAGCGGCCCGGTGGTGGTCTCCACGCCCGGCGTCAGGCCGTGCTCGGGATGCCCGGGGGTGATGCTGCCCCAGGTCCGGTAGGCCTTCAGGTCGTCCAGGGTCACCCCGTATCCCGACAGGTACAGCTGGATGTACAGGGTCAGGCTCGAATGCCCGCACGACAGCACGAAACGGTCCCGGCCCGGCCAGTGCGGATCCGCCGGGTCGTGCCTGAGCAGTCGCTGGAAGAGAAGATAGGCCACCGGGGCCAGGCTCATCGCCGTGCCGGGGTGTCCGTTGCCTACCTTCTGGACCGAATCCATCGCCAGGACCCGGATGAGATCGACGGCGCGTTCGTCGGTTGTCGTCCAGTCAAGCTGGGACTGATTGCTCACGGTAGGAGCCTATCGGTCCAGCGGCTCCGGCTGTCGATAGGGTGCGGCCTGCACCGGCTCGGGTGACGGCCGCGTCAGCGGGCCGCGGTCGCGCATCAACAAGAACAGCCGCAGCACCGCGATCCAGACCAGAACCGAGCCGGTCACATGGATCCAGACCAGCCCGGCAGGCAGGTGGGTGAAGTACTGGATGTAGCCGATTACGCCCTGCAGACCCAGTGCCGCGATCATGACCCAGCTGGCCCGCACCACCCGGGGCGGCGCGCCAGACATCCGCAGCCCGACCACGAGCGCGACGGCCAGGCCGGCCAGCAGCCAGCCGATGTCGGCGTGCAGCTGGGTGACGCCTTCCAGCGGCAGCTTGTACCGGGGCGTGTCGGCATGGCCGGCCAGCGGGCCGGTACCGGTCACCACGGTGCCCGCCGCGAGCATCACGCCGGTCACTGCCACCAGGGCCGCGGACAGCACAAACAGGTCACCCCGGACCGCCGTTTTCGGCGGGTCGTGGCCCTGGGTACACCGGACGTGCAGCACGACCGCCGCGGCCACGATCGAGGCGGACACCAGGAAGTGGATGGAGACCGTGATCGGGTTGAGCTTGGTCAGCACGACGATCCCGCCGATCACGGCCTGCGCGAACACCCCGGCCGGCTGGATCGCGGCCAGCCAGACCAGATCACTCCGCCTGGTCCCCTGAGGCCGGAACCGCCAGGCCGCGACGAAGACGATGACGGTGATGATGACCAGCGGGAAGTTGAGCAGCCGGTTGCCGAATTCGATCCAGGTGTTGACCAGCGTCTGGCCGGCGTTCTTGCTGGCCACGACGTCCGCCGCGGAGCACCTGGGCCAGTCGGGGCAGCCCAGGCCGGACGAGCTGAGCCGGACCGCCGCGCCGGTGGACATGATCGCGGTGTCGGCGATGACCCCGGCCAGCGCGATCCGCCGCATCGACGTCGCCGTCGGCGCCAGCACCGGCCGGGCAAACCTGGAGGTCTCCAGGCGAGACGTCCAGGTGCGGAGGAGGTCAGCGGCGGGCACGCCCCTTATGGTAGAGCGCCGCCCGCCGCTCCGGCACACGCGATCATCACGCAGCCGATCGCGAGCCATTCCACCACGGTCAGGTGCTGGCCGAGCAGGGCCAGCCCGATCAGCGCCGCCACCGCGGGCTCCAGGCTCATCCACACGCCGAACAGCCGCATCGGCATCCGCCGCAGCGCCTCGAGCTCCAGCCGGTAGGGGATCACCGAGGAGAGGATGCCGATCGCCGCGCCGGTGGCCAGCACGGCGGGCCGGAACATCGCGCTGCCGCCGGCGACGACCGCGGACGGCGTGACCAGGATCCCCGCGACCACCATCGCGATGGCCAGGCCCGCCGAGCCGGGGAAGCGCCGCCCGGTCGCCCTGCTGAGCACGATGTAGGCCGCCCAGCAGGCCCCGGCCACCGCGGCGAACAGGACACCGACCAGGTCCAGGTGCCCGTGCCCGCCCTGGGTCAGCAGCACCACACCGGCCGCCGCCAGCACGACCCAGCCCACGTCCCGCAGGTGCCGCGACCCGGCCACCGCGACGGCCAGCGGGCCGAGGAACTCGATGGTGACCGCGACCCCCAGCGGGATCCGAGCGAACGACTGGTAAATCGAGAAATTCATAATCAAGAGCGAGATTCCGAACGTAACGGCGATCCCGCCGTCGGCCCACGCTCTTCGCTTGACCAGGTCACGCAACGCGCGGGTGAGCCCGCGCCCGGAAATGATCGCCATCGCGACCGCGGACGTCCACAGGCGCAGCCCGGTCACCGCCCCAGGCGGAATCTCGCGGAACAGCTTGTCGGCGATGCCCGCCCCGGCCTGCACCGAGATGATCCCGGACAGCACCATCGCCGCGGGCAGGGCCAGCCGGTCCCGGCCCGTAGGCCCATGCGGCCCTGGCCCGGCCGCGTCAGGGCGTCCTGAAGCCCGGGTCTCATGCTCTTGATGTCCCGCATCCGCGGTGGTTCTGTCCGTCATCGTCTTGGCAGGTCACTGTACCTCGGCCTCCTCGGCCCACGGCCAGCGCGCGGCCAGCCCTGCGTCCCGCGGAGCGCAGACGTCGCGTTGAACCTGGACGTGGCAAAACTCCCTCTTTTGGACGTGGCCGTGCCTGAGATCAAGATCGGCAAGGGAACGCGCCGCTCTGCCATTGAGCTACGTCAGCCGAAGCCGACGATTGGATTCGAACCAATACCCGCCGCTTACAAGGCGAAATAACCCCCATCTACGCACCAGGCACGGCCAAGGGCCGTGACTCCTCCCCGAGATCAAGGCTCCAGCTGGAAGCGGGACTTGAACCCGCTGGGTCAGTTTCCGAGACTGATTCGATTCCGAAGTACCAGCTAGATTCGCACCGGGAAGGGATGTTCAGTTGTGCCAATAACGTGAGCACCACCGTCGGCCCGGCGCGACTCGAACGCGCGCCTGCTCCTTAGGAGGGAGCCGCCCTGTCCTCTGGACCACGGGCCGTGGAGACGCGCCTGGGAATCGAACCCAGCGACGGCGGGTTTGCAATCCGCCTCCCGCGCCAGCGAGATGCGCGCCCTGGTATCCCCGATCCGACTCGAACGGATGACCTGCTCCTTCGGGGGGAGCCGCGCTATCCAACTGCGCCACGGGGACATGAGTGGGCAGGGAGAGAATCGAACTCCCAATGTCCATAGACGAGTGCTTTACAGGCACCGGGGCACACCACCTGCCCGACCTGCCCTTGGGTGACTGCCCGGCTGTCGCTCCGGAGCCATCAGGTTCACGGCCTGACATGCCAACCTCTACACCACAGCCACCGTGCTCCCAGGAGGACTCGAACCTCCACCACCAGCTTCGTAGGCTGGCATGATCTCCGTTTCACCATAGGAGCCTGAAGTACCGCGGCAGGAGCCGAACCTGCGGCCTTCCGCTAGTCGGGCGGACGCTCTACCGCTGAGCTACGCGGGCGGGGCGGTCCTGACGGGGCTCGAACCCGCGATCTCCACCTTGCCGGGGTGGCAGGGACTCCAGCTCCCCTGCAAGACCATGGCTCTCGCGGCAGGATTCGAACCTCCATATTCGGATTAACGGTCCGCTGCCCTGCCATTAGGCCACGCGAGATTGGCAGCCCCAGACGGTTCCGACCCGTCTTCGCGGCCTTGAAAGGGCCGAATCCTAGCCAGTAGACGATGGGGCCAAGGGTGACGCGGATTTGAACCGGCAATCTCCTGGTTGAGGGCCAGGTGAGATGACCGTTACTCCAACGCGCTGCGCGTCGCCCGAGAGTCGAACTCGGACCCTTCCGCTTAGAGGGCGGCTGCGCTATCCAGTTGCGCCAGCGACGCTCACGTGGGCCGTCAGGGGTTCGAACCCTGGACGAATCGCGGGTTAAAAGCCCGCCGCTCTACCGCTGAGCTAACGGCCCGTCGATATCAGCGACGGTGCTTGTTTACTCGTGATCAGTGATTTCCCTCCGTGGGCGGGCAAGACTTGAACCTGCGCATCTTCTGCGTATAAGGCAGCTGCCGTTACCTTCTTGGCCACCGCCCCGTGGTGGTGGTAGCGAGAGGGGGATTTGAACCCCCGGACCATCCCGTCATGAGCGGGCTGCTCTACCTGGCTGAGCTATCTCGCCATAGTTGGCCACCTGGGAGTCGAACCCAGCGACTACTTGCTTATCAGGCAAGCCTCTTCACCGGTTGAGTCGCGGCCAGCGGAAGGCGGAGGTGTCGAGCCCCGCGCCCCCGGCAAAGGGGCCGCTACGGGCTTTCAGGGCCAGCTGCCGCGCCGGCGGCACGCCTTCCATAGATTGCGGACGGGAGAGAGGAGCAGTCGAAGCCCACGGTATTACCCGCGCACTCGTTAGCAACGAGGCCCGGCACCCTGTCCGGTTCACTCTCCATGAAGCAATGGGCGCGGGAAAGACGGATCGCCAGTATGTGTAGACCTGATCGGCCGTGATCTCCCCGCCTCACCGCGTACCCTTCCCGGGATTCGAACCCGGACGTCATCCTCCTGAGGGATGCGGCTCTGCCAGTTGGCCTAGAAGGGCAAGAACTGCGAGCGGCTGGCCGGCTTCGAACCGGCGACCTCGGCGTCGGCAACGCCGCGCTCTGACCTGCTGACCTGCTGAGCGACAGCTGCGTGGAGCCTGCTCGGAGAATCGAACTCCGACCACCTCCGTACCGGGGAGGCGTGCTGCCGTTATCACTAAACAGGCGCGAGCTGGGCGCCCAGGTCTCGAACCTGGAAGCTCTCGGGTCAAAGCCGAGTGGGTCTGCCGATTCCCCTACCGCCCATCAAGAGCCCCCGTCCGGTGCTACCCCGGACTGGCCGTTCTTACAAGGAACGCCCGGACGTTGGTCCTAGGGGCGAAGTACGCTCGGCGGGAGTCGAACCCGCATCAACCTGGCCCTCAACCAGGTCCGTCTACCAGATTGCGGCACGAGCGCATGGAGCCTCTGGACCGACTCGAACGGTCTCCTCCGGGTTACGACGCCGGTACTCTGCCCGGTGAGCTACAGAGGCATGGCTGCCCACCGTGGATTCGAACCACGATTGCCGGATTCAGAGTCCGGCGTCCTGCTGATTGAACGAATGGGCATCAGGTGCGGAAGGCGCGAGTCGAACGCGCAAGCCGCGAGGTTTGAGCTCGCGAGGTATGCCAGATTCCCGTCACTCCCGCATGGTGCGCCGCCAGGGACTTGAACCCCGACCGAGACACAGGTTAAGAGCCTGCCGCTCTACCATTGAGCTAGCGACGCGTGGAGCCGTACCGGGGAGTCGAACCCCGATGATTTGCTTGGAAGGCAAATGTCTTCCCGTTAGACCAGTACGGCATAGTGGGCCCCGCAGGAATCGAACCTGCCTGCGCCGGGCTTCGGTCGGCTGCTAATCCGTCTCAGCTAGAGACCCGTGGTCGGGACCCGCGGAGTCGAACCGCGTTTCTCCTGAATCCGAATCAGGCAGATTACCGTCTTCCTCGATCCCGAGGAGCGCTGCTAATGCAGCACGGTGGAGATGGCGGGGATCGAACCCGCTGCGACGACGCTTGCAGGGCGTGTCCGCTACCTCAGCTGTCATCCCCATGGCGATGCGGCGCCCGGTACAGCCAGTCCCCGGGTGTAGCTGGGCTCTCTTCCGCCGCATCACCAGGTTCGGCAGGCATGGCGGCCTGCCGATAATGGTGCTCACGCTATTGATGTGTCAACAAACAAGCACGTTCACCCTCGGGTGGTGCTCCGCAGGGACCGTAGGAGTTGAACCCGCATTCCGCTCGAGTTGGAGCCGAGCCGCCTATCGGCTGGCTGATCCCTAGGTAAATGAAAACCGCCCCTCGGGATATCCCTCGGGGCGGTTGCCTTCTCTGGCTTAATGGCCTAAGACGGCAACCGTCCTGGTGCTCAGGGCAAGCTCGCGCCGCGAGCACGGCTGCATGTACTCGCCTCGTTTCGCGGTGTTCCAGAACGTCATGATTCGATGGTAGGAGATACGCATAGATAGGGCAACGCAATTTTTGCGCATCCTCTTCCCGGACTTCTGCTGAGAACGCGAACAGCTTCCCGATCGTCGATCCCTGGACGTTCATGTCGTCATGTCGGCGGCGGCCCATGGCACTCCAGCGGTGTTCACGCTCCAGCGCATGCTGCCGGTACCCGCCGTGGCGCTGTCCCTGCTATTGCCCGAACCTGGTAGAAGGTGACCGCTGTACGTCTTACGGACCGGAGGAGGTCCTATGCCCGTCTCGCGTCTGGCGCACATCCCGGGAATCGGCGTGGACGAGATCGGTGATGCCGCCGACGCCGCCGAGAACCCCGATCTCCTGCGGCTGGAGAACCTCGACACGGACGTGCCGCCACCCGCGGTTGCCCGCGAGATCACCCACGCCGCGGTCGAGGACGACGACGCCAACAGCTATCTGCCGTTCCAGGGGCATCGCGCGCTGCGCGAGGCCGCGGCGGAGCACGTCGGCGCGATCACCGGCAGCCGCTACGACCCTGGTACGCAATGCGTCAGCGTGGTCGGCGGCCTCAACGGCATTCTCAACGTGCTGCTGGCTACGGTGGAGCCTGGGCAGGAAGTCGTCATCTGTGATCCGATCTATGCCGGGCTGGTCAACCGCATCCGGTTGGCGGGCGGGATTCCCCGGTATGTGCGATGCGTTCCGGGTGAACGCGGCTGGGCTACCGATCCGGGCGAGCTGGCCGCGGCCATCGGCCCGCAGACGGCTGCCGTGCTGCTGATGAGCCCTGCCATGCCCACCGGAGCCGTCCTGTCCCGCGAGCACTTCGATGCCATCGCCGACCCAGTCAACCGCCACGGCGCCTGGGTCATCTGGGATGCCGCCATGGAGCGGCTGGTCTTCGGTGACAACCGGCCCGTGCATCCGGGTGCTCACTCGGGCCTGGCCTCACGCACCATCACGGTGGGCTCCGCGTCCAAGGAACTACGCATGATCGGCTGGCGCGTGGGCTGGGTCGTCGGACCTCAGCCGATCATGAAAGACATCGGCCTGGTCGGCCTGACCAACGTGGTCTGCCAGGTCGGCATCGCCCAGCAAGCCGTGGCCGCCGCGTTGCGTCACCCAGACGCCAGCGCCGACGTGGCGGCGGCTACTGCGATCTGGGAACAGAGGTGCCAGTACATCCTTGATCAGCTCGCGGGATATCCCTGCATCCCCCCGGACGGCGGGTGGTCGCTTCTCATCGACTGCGCCAGCATGGGCCTTTCCGGCGCAGAAGCCTCACAACGCCTTTTCATCCGTGCCGAGATCGCGGCGACCCCGATGACAGGCTGGGGACCCAGCGGCGAGCGCTATCTCCGCCTGGTGTTCGCCAACGAGCCAATCGGACGGCTCGGCGAGCTGAGGACCCGCTTCGATGCCGCTCTGGCCTGAGACGTCAGTCCCACCGGAACGTCCGCGCCGCCAGAGCGATTGCTACCGCCGCCCAGACCGCGAGCGTCACCGTGTTACCGACCGGGAACGCTACCCCGTACTGCAGGACGCTGCGGAGGCCGGTGGACAGGGCGCCGGTGGGCAGTAGCTCGAGCACGGGCCGGGCTCCCGCGGGGAACTTGGTCAGCGAGAAGACCACGCCGCCCACGCCGAGCAGCAGGATGTAGACGAGGTTGGCCGCGGCCAGGGTGGCCTCGGCCCGCAACGTCCCGGCCATCAGCAGGGCGAGACCGCTGAAGGCGGCCGTGCCGAGCAGGATGAGCAGCGGGGCAGTCAGGATCGCGGCCGGGCTGGCGTTTGGCCGCCAGCCGATGGCCAGGGCGATGGCGAGGATCAAGGCGCCTTGCAGCAGTTCCACCCCGATCACGGTCGCGGTCTTGGCCGCGATCAGGCCGCCGCGCGACAGCGGCGTGGCCCCCAGCCGTTTCAGCACGCCGTACCGGCGTTCGAACCCGGTGGCGATCGCCTGGCTGGTGAACGCGGTGGACATCACGGCGAGCGCGATGATCCCCGGGGTCAGGAAATCGATCCGGCTCAGCCCCGTCCCGAAGTTGATCAGGGGCTCGAGGCTGAACGCGGTAAGCAGCAGGAGCGGGATGATGAGCGTGAGTATCAGCTGCTCGCCGTTACGCAGCAGGGTGCGGGTTTCCAGCGCAGCCTGGGCGGTGATCATACGGCCCAGCGGTGCCGCTCCCGGGTCGGGAGCAAACCACGTCGCCGGATGCGCCTGTGCGACCGCCTCGCTCACGTGCGGAGTTCCTTCCCGGTGAGCTCGAGGAACACGTCCTCCAGCGTTCGGCTCTCGATCCGCAGGCTGTTGGCGAGTACGCCCCGCTCGGCGCACCAGGCGGTCACCGTGGCGAGCAGCATCGGGTCCACTGCGCCGTGCACCTCGATCACGTAGTGGCCGGCCGGGGATTCCTTCATCGCGCTGGCCGGCGGCAGCACGCCGAGCAGGCTGTCGATGTCCAGCCCGGCCTCCGCGCGGAACCTGAGCTGGCCGACCGTCCCGGTGAGCTTGCCCGGGGTGTCCGCCGCGACCAGCTGTCCGTGATCGATGATGGCGACGAAGTCGCAGAGCCGTTCTGCCTCTTCCATGAAGTGCGTGGTGAGGATGACGCTCACGCCCGCTGTGCGCAACTGCCCGATCAGGTCCCAGGTCGCGTGCCGGGCCTGCGGGTCCATGCCCGCCGTGGGCTCGTCCAGGAAGACCAGCTCCGGGCGGCCGATGACGGCGGCGGCCAGGGACAGCCGCTGCTGCTGACCGCCCGACAGCCGCTTGTACGGGGTGCGTGCGACCGGAGTTAGCCCCACCAGGTCAAGCAGCTGCCCCGGATCGATGGGGCTGACGTGAAAACTGCTCAGCAGCTTCAGGTAGTCGGCTGCGGGCACCGACGGGGGAATGCCGCCCGACTGGAGCATCACGCCCACCCGTGGCCGCAGCGCGCGTGCCTGACGTGCCGGATCCAGCCCGAGGACGCGCACCGAACCCTGGTCCGGGCGCCGGTAGCCCTCGCAGATCTCGATCGTGGTGGTCTTACCCGCACCGTTAGGCCCGAGGATTCCGGTTACCTCGCCGCGAGCCGCAGTCAGGGAAAGCCCGTCCACGGCCGCGATCTGGCCGTAGCGCTTGACCAGCCCGCTGAGCTCAACGGCAGGTGCCGCCGGATCGCCAGAGGCCTTGCCGGTACTCACGCAGGCGAGTCTACGGGCACGCGGTCCTGGACATGCGGACCGGGAAATCTAAGGCACCGGGGCCACCGGCTAACATCCCGGATAGCCGGAGGTCATCCCGGACCTCGAATCGAGGCAGGCCATTGCTTCAATGGCAATGAGAGGATCCCGTGGGAACCACGACTGTCGTCGAGGCGGCTCGCCGTGCGTTGGGGCCGGTCGGCGTCTTCTTGCCGTTTTCGCGCACCAGCGCAATATCTGCCGATCTGCAGCGTGCGGCAGTTCGCCGGCTGGAACGCGTCGGCTACCGCGCCACGTGGACCAACGAGGCCGTCGGCGGTAAGGACGCCCTGGTGCAACTGGCCGTGCTGCTCGCGGCCACCGAGCGGATGGTGTTCGGCACGGGCATTGCCAACATCTGGGCTCGGCAGCCGCAGACCATGCACGGCGCGGCCGCGCTGCTGGCCCAGGCTTTTCCCGACCGGTTCGTGCTCGGGATGGGGGTCGGCTACCCGCAGCAGGCGGCCAGCACCGGCCGGGAATTCGGCAGCCCGGTGGCCACGATGCGCGACTACGCGGAGCAGATGACAGCCCCGACACAGCTGCCGGCACCCGACGTCACCTATCCGAAGATCATCGGCGCGAACGGCCCGAAAATGCTGGCGCTGTCCGGCGAGATCGCCGACGGGGCGTTGCCCGCCATGGCGCCGCCCGAGTTCACCGCCCAGGCCAGGCAGCTCCTCGGCCCGGGCAAGCTCCTGGTGGTCGCGCTGGCCGTCGTCGCGGATACCGATCCGGACCGGGCGAAGGCGACCGCGCGGCAGACGGTTGCCGGCCGGCTCGGCCAGCCGGGCACGTACGCGGCCACCATGGCGCGGCTGGGTTACACGACACGGGAGATCGCCGAGGTAAGTGATCGGCTGGTGGATGGGATCGTCGGGTACGGTGACCCGGCGGCGATCGCGGCCAAGGTGCGTGAGCACCTGGCGGCCGGCGCGGACCACGTGATGGTCATGGTGACCGGCACCGACTTCGCTGACGGCGTTGACCAGCTAGAACAGCTCGCTCCGGCGCTGGTCGAGTTCACCAGCTAGCTAGCCGCCCCTCCCGCATGGAGGACGTCCTGGCGCGTGTTCTTGATCGCGGGCCATCCGCTCGCAGCTGAGATCTGGGGACCGCTCATCGGGCCGGTGGTAGCCATTATCTCGTTTGTCTGCTCGGCCCAGGCCAAGCTCCCCGACCAGGGAGTGTCCTGGGACTTCACCAGCTGGCTTAACATCGTCTTCCTGACCCTCGCCGCCGCCTTGATCGTTCGATTCGTCCGCACCGGCGGGGTCGCTATGCTGCGGATGATGGGCGGCTCGCCCGACAGCCACGACCACATGGACACGCATGTGTCCCACACGCATTAGGGAGGACGGCCGGATGGACCACGACCGGGCCCGTAGCCTGCTCATCACCGAACGGGACGAGGTGCGCAGCCTGCTCAAGGACAACGAGGCCGCCGGCCAGGATGACCGCGTGGCGGAGGTGGAGAGCGTGGCCGAAGACAACGCCGACGCTGCCCTGGCGCTCACCGAGGAAGGCGAGGACGACGCCATCGCGGAGAGCATGCGCGACCGGCTGGACGCCATCGAGCGCGCGCTGCACCGGCTGGACGACGGCACCTACGGCCGGTCGATCCGCAGCGGCGAGCCGATCCCGGACGAGCGCCTGGAAGCCGACCCCGCCGCCGAACTCACGGTCGAGGAAGCCCGCGCCGCCGAACGCGCCTGAGCATCGCTCGACCGAATCGCGTCGAAACGCACCCCTGCGCGCATCTGCTCGAACGAAATGAAACCCGGGTTTCACTGCCCCCTAGCGCAGTGAAACCCGGGTTTCATATCGCTAGGGGAGCGCCTTCGTCGCCGGACGGGTAACAGCTACGCCGGACGATAACAGTTGCGCCGTCGGGCCGGGGGGCTCGACCTTCTTGCGGTCGGCGGGGCTGGCCTGGCCGCCTCCGGCGGCGGGGCTGGCCTGGCCGCCTCCGGCGGCGGAGCTGGCCAGGCCGCCTCCGGCGGCGGAGCTGGCCAGGCCGCCTGGGGCGGCGGGGCTGACCTGGCCGCCTGCGGCGGCGGACTTGTCTGGGGGCGGCCAGTCGGGTCCGGCGGGCCAGGA
>Ga0210386_10002817_pt1 | contig 14748 bp, 24 predicted proteins | sample IncBWH32OmetaG_FD_160091 | JGI IMG/M metagenome (GOLD analysis project Ga0210386, IMG submission 160091) | Forest soil microbial communities from Barre Woods Harvard Forest LTER site, Petersham, Massachusetts, United States - Inc-BW-H-32-O ... | reverse complement strand
AAGTGGTCCTCGTCTTTCTATTTGCTCATATCCCATCCGGCTTCGCTGAGGATGGTCGCCGCGGTTACGACATCGATGCCGTCAACCTGGGTGAGGTCCGTACCGGTGATGCGAAACAACTCGGCGCGCAAGGCGAACACTGGCTTATTCCCTTTCTTCCTCACAAGTCGTCCCTTCCGCATCTCCTTGGGCAGACTAGCCCCTGGCTCCGATCTTCCCGCTGTTGGAGATACTGCTCGAGCTGGCGATCACACCCTGCGATCTGCTGCTGGCAAAACTCGGATTGGTGGTCAAGAACCGGCGGTCGTGCTGCTGCACGGATTCGGCACAACGGGCGACATGTGGATTCCGCTAGCGGCGGCGCTCGTCGCGGATCATACCGTCATCGTTGCCGATCTGCGTGGACTTGGGCTCTCCTCCAAGCCATCTGCGGGCTACGACAAGAAAACGCAAAGCCTCAACATAGCAGGGTGATGGGTGCACTGGGCGTATGATGCACCGATTTCGTGATGCACGATATAGGAAACATGGTTGGTTACGCTTTCGCCGCCGGATACCCTGGCCGGGTTACTCGTTTCGTGCCAATCGACGCGCCGCTTCCCGGAGTGGGGCCTTGGGAGCAGATCGTTCAAGATCCCCGCATCGGGCAGTTTGGCTTCGGCGGTCCCGATATGGAACGCCTGGTCGCCGGCCGCGAACGCATCTATCTCGACCGTTTTTGGAACGAGTTCGCACTCCACCCCGAGCGGTTCGACGAGACAAAGCGCCAACACTATGCGGCGCTCTACGCCTTGCCCGGCGCGATCCGTGCGGGCTTTGCCCAATTCGCGGCCTTCGGCCAGGACGCCCTCGACAGCAAGAACTACCTCGCTAAGGGCAAGCTCACAATGCCTGTACTCGCAATTGGAGGAGAAGGGGCGTTCGGATGAATGATGGCGACAGTGATGTGTGTTGCCGCCACCAATGTCCGGGAGGCCATCGTTCTAGATTCCGGGCATTGGATTATGGAGGAGAATCCCTCAGCGACTACGTAACTCGTCACTGACTTTCTGAGCCGCGGCGGCGGGAGACTCGCGGCAGCATAGATATGGCCACGCTCGGTATCGAACCAAACCCAGGATTTTGAGATCGGCAGAACGGATGTGAGTCCCGTTTTGCCTGCCTCGCTTGTCGGCAAATCGCGATTTCACTCGTTAACCGTGAAAGACACACCACCAGCCAGCCTAGGTTTGGTTGGCAGTCTGCCGAAGTACAGTGAATAGATGAAGATCGCCGAGGCCATTGCGCTCATTGGTACACCGCTCATTGAATAAGCGCGACCTCAATCCTGGTGTGATCTTGGTTCCGGAAGCGGAACATTCACGATGGCCCTGGCACAATTACTGGCTCCCGGCAGCACGATTTATGCGGTTGATTTCGAGCAGAGGGCCCTGGAGAAAATTCCAGACCAGCACGATGGAGTCCAGATTCGTACGATCGTTGCGGATTTGAAGAGCTCAAGCCTCCGGCTCCCGTCGGTCCATGGAATTCTCATGGCAAACACGCTGCACTTCATTCGAGAGCAGCAGCTGTTGCTGAGAAGGCTTCTGTCTGTGGCAGATTGCTTTTTGATTGTAGAGTATGAACGATCCAAACCGATCAAATGGGGACCATATCCGGTCGGATTCGAAAGACTCAGCCAACTGTTCAACGAGGCAGGAGTGAAACGAGTGGAGAAACTAGCACGCAGCCCTCGCTGTTTGGAGGGACGATGTACTCGGCCCTCGTCGAACGATCGAGTCTATCGCCGTACTCTTAGTCGCACATCCCGTGGACCTCCCATCCTCGTTCGCTATGGCGCACATTGCCAGAAGCAACTAGAGGCGTGGACGCGGATCATCGGAGACTTTGACAACAAGATAGCGACAAAGAAAGAGCGGTCAGACGCCTGATGTTTGCGAACGCGCCCGATTCCGCATATTTCCACAGAAGTGGATCCGGATACGTCCCAACCCGGTGCAGGATGCCGATTTTCGAAAAATTTCTAGGATCGGTGTCCGATTCCGCGGTTTTCCACACCTCTATATAAGTAGAGGCACTTTTCGAAGGAGTGCGAACGCCGGTCAATCCTCCACCGAAGAGGACTTGTTCATGGATTAAGCGGGATCCCGATGCGCCAGATAGCAATGCATTGGACACTCAAAAGAATCCGCAGTCGCTTCGAGTTGGGGTCCACGAGGAGTGCCGGGTGTTATCGAAGCGAACCGACGGATGTTTCCACAAATCTATTCGCTTGTGCTGCTATGCTAGTGCTTCTTCTTCAGAGATGTAAAAGGAATTGGGAAGAGGTCAAACTCGGTTCTGTTTGCTTCTAAGAATGAGACGTTGTGTTCCGGTTGACAGGCAGGAACATTGCTTATGGGTGTGGAAGATACGCGGATAAAACGTTCCAACCAAAGCTTCATATCAAAATGCCGTTTCCACCTTGTCTGCGCGAACTCAATAGTGGGCCCAGGTGATCCTTTCGACATTCGGATCGGAGTCCGCGGAATACTGCGGTTGAGATTGCCGTCGAGTGATCGGTCTCCTGGCCGCCTTTTGTGGGAGTTTTTCTCGCATGAAGCGGCAACGACTGCATCTCGTAGATGAGAACAACGATCCTGTATCGCCGGCCATACAGTCTGCGGTCGAGGCCGCACACTACTGGGCGGTGCGAGAATTCCCCCGTATCGACCCGGCGCTTCTCGCGAATTGGGCCGAGCGCCTGGCGAAGAGCATCGCAAATAAGAATTTGCAAGGATCGGTTCGACGGTATGCACACACGGCATTGCACGAAACCGTGCGGCGCTGGCTAAAGACCAAACAAGCAAGCGAACTGGCAGTGGGTTTGGATCGCGAACTCGAGAGCATTGCTGGAATTCATGAAGGATTTCAAGGATGGGTTGACCGAGCGATTCTTTTTGAACAATTGAAGTCCAGGCTTCGTGGACGCGACCGGAGCATTCTTATGTTGCTCCAGTCAGATGCGACCCCTACAGAAGTTGCCATGATCCTAGGTATGAAATATGAAGCTGCCACAAAGGCCATTCAGCGGGTCCGGGCTCGGGTGGCGATATGCCTCGGAGAGACACAACACGAGAAGAGAACAACTACCCCTAGACAGGCAAGTAGCATGGATTGGAACAGCCTCGCGTTGGCTCTGGACTCTAATAAACAACAAGTTGCAGGTATTGAGCGTTTTCTGGAATGGATGACGGTTTATCGTCATCGCTATTCACGATAGCCCCACACTGTGAGAAATACGGTCCCATGAGGCACCGGCTGTCCCTTTAGCCAGTCCACCTGCAGGGCGCCACATCGAACAGCACCTTCGGGCGTTAGGATGAATTGGGTCATTCATAAGAGGAAATAAGCGCCGCACGAAACAATGAAGTTCTTCATCATACAGAACGTGCTATGGGCAGCAAGTTTTGCCGCAAATGTTGCCCTACTCTTTGTTCTATTGCTGAAAAAACGGACACAGGAATTCCCTGTCTTCACCGTCTGGATCGGTTTCCTGACAGCAGAGATGGCGGTCCTGTTCCTCATATATCGCTGGGGATCGGTTCATCTTTATGACTCAATTTACTGGTCTTGCGTTGTCGTTGATTTTCTCCTGCAGTTGGGCGTGGTCTGGGAGATGGCGTGCATTGTGCTCCGTCCGACTGGAACATGGTTATCTGAAGCCCGAGGGCCATTTCTGGTTTCCGGACTCCTGGGCGCTATGGTTGCAGCGGGTGTGGCACTCCTGCTACATCCAGACGCCGACTCTTCGCTCGACGTATGGGAAATCCGCGGAAATCTGTTCGCCGGCATCATCATCATCGAGTTATTTTCGGCCATGATGGGGCCTGCCAACAGGCTGGGACTCCAATGGAGAAGCCATGTGATGGGTCTCGGGCAGGGGCTGTTTGTGTGGTCGGCGATAGCGGTCCTTGTGGACGCGCTCCACAATGTTCTCGGCATCTATCGATGGTTTACAGCGCTGGACAATGTGCGCATTACCGTGTGGACAGCAGCTGCGATTTACTGGGCCGTAGTGTTTTGGAAGCCAGAAAGGAATAGGAAGCCACTGTCGCCGGAAATGGAGCAATACCTGCTTGATCTCCATCACCGCGTTAAGTTCGATCTTTCGAGAAGCGAAGAGTCGTTGTCGCGGTTGCGGAAATGAATTATGTTGCCCGTCACGCTTATCTTCTGGTCTGTTATCGGCGTTCTCGTCTGCCGATACTTCTACCGGCTCTTAGCTGCCTGGCAACTGTACCAGCGCGATTGGACCGATTTGCTCGGCAAGCTCCAGCATATTTCTGTGGTAGCTGTTACCACTATAGGAGACGAGTATTTGAACCCCACGCCACATCAGCTGGGGCCGGAACCCGTTGATATCTGGCGCAGTCTGGGGGGACTTGAGGGTATCAGGCGAATGCGGCGTAATGCGCGAATTCTGATCGCGCTGGCCGCCTACGCGCAACGCTGGAACTTCACGGAGAGCGTTATTGTAAAAGAGCGCATGCGGCAGGATGCTTTGCACCTGCAGCGCGCAACCCTTCAGGTGATTTTAAGAAGCGTGTTCCGCGCTTCCCGAGATGCAGGCGTTCCCCCGGGGCGTGGCGTCTTCTACTTGCATGACTCGGTCGGGGCCTATCACCTGATGACGAAACGCCTGCTCGTGCTTTACTGGACGAGCCATGCAGGGCTTTATCCTCGTCTCGCCGAGGTCTTAGGCGATGGTCTTCCCCTTCCGGTTGCCAAGACCCGAAGCTGAACCGTCCGACATTCTATTCCAGGCGCAATGCTTCCATTTGTCGTGTGGATGCGCTGAGAGAAACACCGAGCAGAAGGCCCGCTCCTAAAGGACAATCAAATCCTCTCCCGGTGTTCCCGGAAAAAAGGGCAATATCGGTACCGCTAGGAACATCGAATGTCCGATCACCCACGTAACGATCACCTTCGTCCCACCATCCGCCTGCTGTGGCCCGAGGATGTCCCGGACAATCGAGCAGTAAGGGAGAAGCAGTTTTCGTTTGACCGGAAAGGCGGCGCGCAGTTGCCCAGTCCGAATCCCAGCTTTTAGCTCTTCGAGCCGAATTCCACATTGCGATCTAAATTGCGAGCTAAATTTTCACCTTGTGTGTCCGTTCTTGACGATTTCCACACCCTATATATGTAGAGGACCTTTTTCACGCTTCCGCAGGTTCTCCTTTACTGGAGGTGCATATGGAAGCCGATATCCATCGAGCTCAATCTCGTAGGTTCACTCTGGGCCCTCTGGAAGCTCTGAGACTGGTAGACAATCCATGGTTTCGATGAAGCCTACGGCTAGAAACGGTATGGTGCAGTTCGTCGGCAAAGCGTTGCTTATTTGTTTTTTGGGCAAGGGCAAAAAGGCCTCGCGAAAAATCGACTTTCGTCTGGATGCGCCCACCCGTGTTGGGGCGTGGACTCGAGTCACAACAACGCGAAGCGAAGGACAAGGAGGCTCAACGCAGCTTCTGCTCACTTCCGCCTATCCCCGCTGCACCCTGCGCACAAAACGCTCCGGGCCATCCCTTCGGATGAGCGCCGGCTGCGCGCCAAAGTCCAAGAGCAACTTTGTCACTGGCCGCCCCTGCCACTCGGGACTACGTCGGGTCACGGTCGTCGTTCCGTCCTGTCTGCCGTTCAGTCGTTTTGTCTCGCTGCGCTCTGGGTGAGAAACAAAAACGCCCAACCGGGCAGCCAGGAGACCAAAACAATGGAGGGGAAAGGACAAAGGCAACAGCAGCGGCAGACGGCGAAAGAAGTAATCGCCGCCAACGTGCAACACCTCATCGAGCAGCTTCAGGCAGGACATAGCGACGCCTTGACCGGCTACCTCACCGCGATGAGCCGCTTTCACAACTACTCTTTCGGCAACATTCTCGAAATCGCACGACAGAAGCCGGATGCAACGCACGTTGCCGGATTCCACACATGGAACCAGCTTGGCCGGAGGGTAAAGAAGGGCGAGAAAGGCATCCGCATTCTTGCCCCGATCATTGGGGCCAAACGCCAGCCGCAGGAAAAGGCCGAGGAAAACGTCACCCGGCAGAACGTCCCAATTTTGGTCGGCTTCCGTGCGGCCTATGTCTTCGATGTTTCGCAGACCGAAGGCGAAGAGCTTCCCGTACATGCCCGTGTGAGCGGCGATGCCGGCGCGAATCGCGATCGACTAATTGACTTCATCAACACACAAGGTATCAAACTTGAGTTCGACGAACGCATCGCACCAGCAATGGGCGTCAGCTATGGCGGCAAGATTGTTCTGCTGCCAGGTCAGTCGGGAGCTGAGGAGTTTTCGACCCTGGTCCACGAACTAGCGCACGAGATGCTGCATAAGGCGGAACGTCGCGCAGCAAGCACGAAGGTTGCCCGTGAAACCGAAGCTGAGGCGATTGCATTTATTGTCGGCAAAGCGGTAGGCCTGGAGATGGGAACCGCATGCGCTGATTACATCCAGCTTTACCGCGGAAACGCGTCGCTTCTAAGTGAAAGCCTCGAGGTCATCCAGAAAACCTCCGCTGTGATCCTTTATGCATTAGAACCACCCGAGTCAGAGGTGGCGTTTGAACAAATTGAAAAACTCGCAATGACCGGCTAGCCCCGTTCTGTTGATACGCAAGCGATGATCGCAGCATTTGTTTCGATAACAACCTCTGCCCCTCAGAGCTCTCAGGAGAAAACGATCATGGTTACGTCTATCACCAGTGCCGCCGGCGTGCCTACGTCATCCACCGAATCCGCGAACGTGAGTAAACATCGCCAACCGGCGGTCCTCTGCCCGAGTGAAAGGGAGCATGCAGCCCAACTAGCCATCAATCCTATTCACGGCAAATGGAAGATGGAATCTTGTGTGAACTTCAGCACAGGCCGAATCGTCTGAGCCAGCCGCGCAAGGCCATGCCAGAAGCATCGACAAAATGCTGACGCGTTTGGCTCAAGCCTGAGGCTGTTGCGGAGATCGAGTTTCTGGAGTGGACGGGTGAGGATCACCTGCGTCACACGAAATTCATCCGGCTGCGCGATGACAAGAATCCTCGTCAGGTAGTACGGGAAATGTAGCGGAAAGCTCTAACCCACGTGAGCAGTGTGGGGAGTTATCATTTACCCAAGCCGAATCATAACGGATCAAGCGTTTTGTTCAGTCTTAACTGGCGATTGCCAACGCATGTACAACACCGCGACAAGTGCTCCCGCGAACTGTGCTGCGATGAATCCTGCCACATCCCCGTGGCGAATCCCAGCAAAAGTATTCGTCATGGATCGGGCCAAGGTCACCGCTGGATTGGCGAACGATGTGGAGGCAGTGAACCAGTATGCCGCGACGATGTAGGAACTGACGGCGAAGGGCACCATGCGCGGACGATGCCGTACACATCCCCAGATCACCATCGAAAGCCCGAACGTGGCTATGAACTCGCTGAAGGCTTGAGTCATTCCACTTCGCACATGCACGGACGGCGTATAGAACGGCAACCCGAACATCAGATGCGCTGCCGCAACGCCCGCGAAAGCCCCGGCGAACTGAGCGGAGATATAGAGCGGAACATCCTTCCATCTCACCCCGCCAACCGACGCCTCCGCCAATGTGACAACCGGGTTCAGGTGTGCCCCGGAGATATCCGCGAAGGTCAAGATCAGGGCGAGTAGCGCGGCTCCGGTCGCAATTGCATTTGCAAGGAGTGCTATCGCTGTGTTGCCAGATGCCAAGCGCTCTGCCATGATCCCTGAGCCAACAACCGCCATCAGGAGAACACCGGTCGCCGTGAACTCAGCGACACCGCGTTTGAGTAGCGGTGCTTTCATTGCTGACCGATTTCCTTGATCGCCCGGTTGATCGCCAGTGAATCGAGCGTGCTGAGAGGCAGTGCGAGAAACAGGCCGATTCTCCGATCTAAAGTAGTGAACGCGTCCCGGTAGGCGCGTTCAATTTGTTCGGGCGTACCCGACACGGAAACTGGATCAAGAATACCCCAATGCGCCGTCATAGGCTGTCCCGGCCAGTACGGACATTGCTCATTCGCTGCGTTGTCGCAAACTGTGAACACGAAGTCCATCACCGCAGCATCGGGCGCGGCGAACTCGTCCCATAACTTGCTTCGCAATCCGTCCGTGGAGATTTCCGCCGCCGCGATTTGACGGAGAGCTTCTGAGCGGACTTTACCTGTCGGGTGGCTCCCCGCACTGTAAGCTGTGAATCGCGATCCGCCTTTCTTATTCAGGATCGCTTCCGCCATGATCGAACGGGCGGAGTTTCCGGTGCAGAGAAACAGCACGTTGAAGTGGTGTTTCATTGCGTCACCGCCTGACTGTCAACCGCTTTCGGCTTGGTAGCGCGTACAAAGGCGCTCACAAACTTTCCCTCCACCATGGGCGCAATCTCATCAACAGACACGCCGGAGTCGGTGAGGAATTGCCTTGCGTCTTCCACGTTGTAGATGCGAGTGACTTCAAGGTTCACATTCACAAATCCCACCTGTGAGAGCTTCTCCCGGTACTCCGTGTCTTCCAGCGCCCCGGCGATACATCCGACCCAAAGCAACATGCTTTTCCTGACTTCATCGGGAACAGCACCAAGCGCCACCACGTCTGACACGGCGAACCGTCCTCCCGGTCGAAGCACTCGGAACGCTTCCCGCAACACTTGATCCTTATTCGCTGAGAGGTTAATGACACAGTTAGATATCACTACATCGACGGAGTTACCCGGAAGCGGGATGCTCTCAATCTCGCCCTTCAGGAACTCAACATTTCTGACCCTGGCCTGATGCTGGTTTTCTCGCGCAAGCGCCAGCATCTCGTCTGTCATATCCAACCCATAGGCTTTGCCTGTCGGCCCGACTCGCCGCGCCGAGAGTAAGACATCGATACCGCCGCCCGATCCAAGATCAAGAACTGTCTCTCCCTCCTCCAACTCAATGAGAGCGGTGGGATTCCCGCACCCCAGTGAGGCAAGCACTGCTTTCTCCGGTAGAGCGCCCTTATCCGAATCTCCGTACAAATCTTTGGTGATTGGATCGCAGCAATTCAATGCCGAAGAACAACAAGCAGCGACCGAGTTCTTCAGAACACCTGCCGCCGCGTTCCCATACTTTTCTCGCACTGCCGTCTTGGTATCCATGACTCTCTCCACACATGCGTTAAGGCGAATATATGATCACTCACACATATTCGTCAAATCGCATATAATGAATGCGTGAATAAAAGAACCAAGACTCCTGATCTGGCAGACCTGTTCTCGGCACTTGCCGATCCAACCCGGCTCCGGTTACTCAATCTGATGAACGGGAGAGAAGTGTGCGTCTGCTACTTTGTCGAGATTCTGAAGCAGCCGCAGCCGAAGATTTCCAGACACCTCGCTTATATGCGAAGAATGGGCATCGTCAGCGCCCGACGCGACGGGAAATGGATGCACTACAGCATTACGCAGCCCAAGGACAAAGCTGCCGGCGTGGTTCTGGATAACGCGCTTGCTGTTCTATCGGACAAGAGGGAAATGAAGGCTGATGTCGCCTTGCTGAGTCGTGCTTGTTGTACGCCGGAGCGGTTCCAATTGGCGGGCGCACCTGTCCCTTGTGACGCAGTCGTCTAAACGATAATGGGATCGTGTGTGGCCGTTACCAGCGCCGATCCGACAAGCAGCGCATCGCTGATGCGTTCGCACTTGGCAACGTGGACGGCCTTGCGATTGAACTCGCTCCTGACTACAACGTCGCGCCACAAACGATGCAGCCGGTCATCGTGTGGGATCAAGAGTTCGGCACGCGAACGCTGCACATGATGTTCTGGCGCTTCCTGCCCCGATACGTCACCGATCCAAAACAGTTCAAGCTCTCCACGATTAACGCGAAGAGCGAGACGCTCCTGAGCAATAACGTCTGGCGCGATTCGTTCCTGAGGCGTCGTTGCCTCGTACCGGTAGACACCTTCATCGAATGGCGCAAAGACGGCAAGCCGGATACCTTGGATGTTTGCTATGAAAGACGATCAGCCTTTCGGTCTGGGCGGTGTCTGGCGGCGCTGGCGCTCCCCGGATCGCAAGAGCGAGATGGACAAGTTCGCCATCATCACGGTTGAACCTAACGAGTTATTTGCGGATGCAACGGGACACGGCCGGATGCCTTTGATCGTTGCAAAGTGTGATTGGCAACGATGGCTTGAACCCAGCAACTCGGATCAACCTTCAGTTGATCTCCTGCGCCCCTTCGACTCTGAACTGATGAAGGCATGGCGCGTCGATGAACGGATTAACAGCGTGAATAACAACGATGCTGCACTCTCAGACCCGGCAACGGATCAGGGCGAGCAAACTGGCTTGTTCTGAGTGTCGTCTGATCCTGTTTCTGAGCGAAATTTCCGTGCGGTTCACTTGCGCACCGAAAGATGTGAGCGCAGCCTATGCGCAGCGCGGGCGCACACACGGGGCACTGCGGGCGCAGGATCGACTGATATTTCCATCGCGCCCTGCGCAAAAGCATATTGCCATTGACACAGGAGATAAACCAGGAGCAGGTTTAGCGTAGGAGCCGATGATGACAATCAGCCCAGATGACCGGAAGCAAATGCGACAGCGGGCGAAAGAGTGGCAGGCGTTTCGTCGCGACTACCTGTATACGCAAGCCGAACTCGCTCAGGCAATGGGCTGCGCGAAGCGAACGGTGACCAATGTTGAAAGCGAAGTGACGGTCTGTCCCAGCTTCACCATCCAAAGAAAATTCCGTTGGCTGGGCAGAAAGCATTCTCGGCGCTGAAACGCAGTCTGAATACTGTCACTTGAGACAGTGGTCGGCCTGCACCGATACGTTCTTCCAGGGTTTGTCGTTAATCCGCAGGCCAATGGCGGATGGTGAAGTAAAACCAACCACTGTCGCAAGAGACAGTTCCTAACTGCCGCAACCGTGATGGACTGTTGCCCTGAGTCGCCTTTTGGACTCAGCAAATCGTGTGTAAGGAGACAGAAGTGAGAATTCCGAACGCCTATCCGCTCCACTCGATGACCACGCGGAATCCTTCACATGTGCAAAAGCACGAAAGGACGATGAACATGTCCGGTCCCGATTACCCACCCAAGTCAACTCACAACGTGAATACTTCGTGTCCGGATGCACTCGCTCGTCGTCTTGGCGTAAGGCTCAGCTCGAAACGCTCAAGGCGATGTTCACTGAGAACCGCGAGGAGCTTTGCGGGGCACTATGGAAGGATCTGCGACGCAATGTCGTGGATGCTGACCTGATGGACGTCGCATACATCGTCAATAAAGCTGACTACGCGCTTGAGCACCTCAATAAATGGATGGTGCCCGAGAAAGTGCACATGCCCCTGGTTTTCGAACCGGGACACGTCCGCGTTCGTCGCGATCCGCTAGGTGTAACGCTGATCATCGGCGCATGGAACGAGCCCTTTATGCTCTTGTTCGGACCTCTCGCGGCGGCGCTCACGGGCGGGAATACCGCCGTGCTGAAGCCGTCGGAACTGGCAGTGGCATGCTCGGCAGGCGCGGCCAAACTGGTCGCGAAGTATTTCGACCCAAAAGCTGTCGCAGTGGTCGAGGGGGCTGTGCCTGAAACTACCGCGCTACTGGCACAGAATTGGGATTTCATTTTCTTTACCGGCAGCCCCGGGATCAGCAAGATCATTCACCAGGCTGCGGCGAGAAACCTGACGCCATGCGTGCTCGAGTTGGGTGGCAAAAACCCCACGATTGTTCACTCGTCCGCGAATCTGGCTAGAGCCGCGCGCCGCATTGCTTACGGGCGGTATCTTAACTCAGGTCAAATCTGCACTGTACCCGACCACGTTCTTGTGTGGCCTGAAGTCAAGGATTCGCTGGTGGCACACCTAAAGGAGGCGATCCACGAGTTCTACGGTGACGATCCGAAACTCAGTCCGGACTACGGACGAGTGATCGACCGCAAGAACTTCGTCCGTCTCACTGGGCTGCTTGGCAGCGGCAAAGTAGCGGTCGGCGGCGAGACCGATGTCGATGAATTGTACATCGCGCCAACCGTGCTGGTGGACGTCCCACCTGACTCTCCGATCATGCGGGAAGAAGTTTTTGGTCCGATTCTGCCCGTGCTGGAGATTGGTTCGGTCGAGGCCGTGATCCAATGTATCAATAGCCGACCGAGCCCGCTCGGCCTCTATATTTTTGCAGAGGACCTTGATGTAGCCGAGCGCATCCTCGACACGACTGAGTCGGGTGATGCGGTGGTGAATGACTGCACCATCCATCCACTGATTCCTGAACTTCCCTTCGGGGGTGTCGGCAATTCGGGGATGGGGAAGTACCACGGTAGGTGGGGTTTCGAGGCGTTCACGAACGCCCGCGGAGTCATGTACCACGGCACAAACATCGACCCCGCAGTACGCTATCCTCCGTACCGGGGCGGATCCTGTTCTGCGAGAGGGCTAAAACCTAATGGGACGTCAGGTGAATTCGGGGCTAGCGCGGTGGGCGGGAGTGGCGGGCGCGATTCTGATAGGGCTCGCCTCGCCCTGTAGGGCGACCGCCGCGCAGGCGCCGCTGCAAATCCGCGTTGTGGTCGTGACCACCTTCGAGGTCGGCAACGATACAGGCGACGTGCCCGGTGAGTTCCAGAACTGGGTCGAACACTATCCGCTACCCGAGATCCTGCCGTTTCCGGAGGGCTGCCACTCCCTGCGTTACAACGCCAAGGACCATGTGCTGGGTATTGTAACCGGCGTTGGCAAGGCGCATGCGGCGGCCTCAATCATGGCACTCGGCCTCGACCCGCGCTTCGACCTCACCAAGGCCTATTGGATTTTGGCGGGCATTGCCGGCATCAATCCCAACCGTGCCTCGGTCGGCTCGGCCGTCTGGGCAAGCTTTATCGTGGACGGCGATCTGGCCTATGAAATCGACGGGCGCGAGATTCCGGCCGACTGGCCGACTGGCATCGTAGCCTACGACCGGGCCACGCCTTTCGAGCAGCCGCCGCCACCGGCCGTGTCCGACAACGGCGTTCAGGCTTATGACCTGAATGACGGGCTCGCGACCTGGGCCTATGGCCTGACGCGCGACCTCGTCCTTCCGGACGATGACAAGCTCAGGGCGGCGCGCGCCGGATATCCGGACCAGCCCAACGCCCAGCGGCCGCCCTTTGTCCTTACGGGCGATACATTGACCGCGGACCGGTTCTGGATCGGCGCCAGGATGATCGACTGGGCGGAGAAATGGGTACCCTACTGGACCAAGGGCAAAGGCCGCTTCACTACCGCGGCCGAGGAAGACGCCGCCTATCTGCAATCGCTCACCTTCCTGGCCCATGCCGGCCGGGTTGATCTTGCACGCGCCCTCGATCTCAGAACCGGCAGCGACTTCTCGATCCCTCCCAAGGGCATGTCGGCTGCAGATTTTCTCAAAAGCGAGGCGAGGGGCAACTACGCCGCCAATGCCGAGGCAATCAGGAACGCCTATCTAGTCGGCAGCCCTGTCGTACGCGAGCTGGCGCAACATTGGCCGCGCTATCGGCAGACCGTGCCCGGAGGGAAGCCCTGAGGCCAGCCGTCGAGCCGTCGAGGACGCCTCGGCGCGAGAGCGTAGGTCTGCCGAGCCGTTTCTTCAAACAGTCGTTGCCGGTGATCGCTCGGTTTTTGGCAGGCGCGCCGGGCGGCGATATAAAAGTGTTACCTGCTCCCGTTGAACGCTTACGTTAAGTTTCCACACTGCCGTGGCTCCTATCCCGTCGCGGGGAGACACCGTAATGGAGGCAGAGGAATCGCGGCAACCCCAGAGTCGCAAGACGAAATAGCCGGAAGCGAGACGATATCCGCGGAACCCGACCCTTTCCCTGGGCGGCCGGGCTCTGGCACGATCATTGGCCTCTAACAATCATTGGCCTTTAACAACTGTTGCAATTGATCGGTGAGGGTGGGATGGGTGAGGTCTGGCTTGCAGAGCAGAAGCAGCCCGTCCAACGGCGTGTTGCCGTCAAGCTGATCAAAGCCGGCATGGATACGCGCGAGGTAATTGGCCGCTTCGAGTCGGAGCGGCAGGCGCTAGCGTTAATGAATCATCCGTCGATCGCCAAGGTTTTCGACGCCGGCTCGACTGCCGAGGGCCGCCCCTATTTCGTAATGGAATATGTGGCCGGTTTACCAATTACCGCTTATTGCGATCGGCACAAGCTCAATACTCGGCAGCGGCTCGAGCTTCTGATAGCGGTATGCGAGGGAGTCCAACATGCTCACCAGAAGGCCATCATCCACCGTGATTTGAAGCCCTCGAACATCCTGGTCACCGAAGTGGACGGTAAGCCGCTCCCCCACATCATCGATTTTGGCGTGGCCAAAGCGACCGCACAGCGTCTGAATGTCAAGACGTTGCACACCGAAATCGGCGCGCTGGTTGGCACCTTTGGCTATATCAGTCCCGAACTAGCCGACCTCTCTAACAGCTATAGCCTTGTAAGCTCGATGCGTCCGGTCCCCTTCGGACTCGACGACATGGCCCGTTTGGCCGCAGCTACTGCGGCGTCTTTTCTGCCTCTGCTGCTTACAGTTTTCTCTCCGGAAGAACTCATCATGCGCCTCGCCAAGGTCGTGTTCTGAAAGGTGGCGTCGCATCATTGAGTCGATGGCTTTGCAAACCGGGAGCGGGCCGCGGCATCGGTGACGCAGCGATTCGCCGACGGAGGCCGTGCCCCGTCATGCCGAAGCCTCAAAATCAATGACGAGAAGAGTGATGTCGTC
>Ga0210386_10002814_pt1 | contig 14753 bp, 14 predicted proteins | sample IncBWH32OmetaG_FD_160091 | JGI IMG/M metagenome (GOLD analysis project Ga0210386, IMG submission 160091) | Forest soil microbial communities from Barre Woods Harvard Forest LTER site, Petersham, Massachusetts, United States - Inc-BW-H-32-O ... | reverse complement strand
AAGGAGTGATGCCCGTATGAGCTACGGATTTTCCCCGGATTTTTTCGGGGGCGCAGGGCAAGCTGGGCAAGGACGCAGGGAGCGAAGTGTGCTCCGCACACGAGCGACCGAGGACGCCGACCCAGCGCAGCGATGCGCCCCCGAAAATGAGTCTTGACGATCCTGTCGTCATCACTTGCTCGATCTCGGGCGTGATCGCAAACCGCGAGCAGTGCCCCGCGATCCCCTACACCCCCGAGGAGTACGGCGCCGAGGCCAAGCGCGCCGTGGACGAGGGCGCCTCGATGATCCACATCCACGCCCGCAAACCCGACGGCACCCCCAGCTATGAGATCGAGGATTTCTCGTCGATCACCGAGGCGATTCGCGGTGCGGTGGACGACGTGATCATCAACTACTCCACCGGCACGGTCGGGGTGCCCGTGGCCAAGCGCGTCGAGTACCTGCGCGCCTGCCGCCCCGAAGTGGCGGCGCTCAACATGGGCTCGATGAACTACGCCAAGTACTCGCGCACGCGCAAGGACTTCGTTTTCAAGATGGTGTTCCAGAACCCGTTCGAGGAGATCGTCGAGCTGCTCACGGCTATGAATGAGCTGGGCATCAAGCCCGAGCACGAGTGCTTCGACCTCGGGCATGTCGGCTCGCTGACGCCGCTCGTCGACATGGGGGTTTTGAAGACCCCGCTGCACGTGGACTGCGTAATGGGGGTGGTCGGCGGCATCCCACCCACTCCGCGCAACCTGGCGGCGATGGTCGACAACATCGGCGACGTCCCTGGGGGCGGTCACGTCAAGCACCACTGGGGCGTGATCGGCATCAGCCGCGACCAGTGGACCTTGATCGCCACCGCGCTCACACTCGGCGGCTCGATCCGCGCGGGCGTCGAGGACAATCTGTACCTGCCCGGTGGCGAGATGGCGCGCTCGAACGGCGATCTGATCGCCCAGGCCCGCAAGATGACCGAAGACGTCGGCCGTCGCCCGGCGACGGTGGTAGAGGCACGCGGGCTGCTCGGGATCGCCTGATGGGCCTGCCCCTCGAAGGCATCCGCGTTCTCGACCTCTCGCGGTTGTTGCCGGGAGGCTTCTGCTCGCTACTGCTGGCCGACTTCGGCGCCGAGGTGTTGAAGGTCGAGGACACGGGCGCGGGGGACTACATCCGCTGGGCTCCTCCCTATTACGAGGGCGCCGAGGACAGCGCGAAGTCGGCGATGTTCCTGTCGCTGAACCGCAACAAGCGCTCGATCCGCATCGACCTCAAGAGCGAGGCCGGACGTGAGGTGCTGTTGCGGCTGGTGCGTGACTATGACGTCGTGCTGGAGTCGTTCCGCCCGGGCGTGCTCGATCGTCTCGGCGTCGGCTACGAGCGGATGCGCGAGGAGAACCCCGGGCTCGTGCATTGCGCGATCAGCGGCTACGGCCAAACCGGGCCCAAGCGTGACGCCTCCGGCCACGACATGAACTATCTCGGTCTAATCGGGCTGCTTGGCTTGACGGGCGAAGGGGACGAGGTGGGCGGGCATCCCACGCAAGCCGCGGGCCAGATCGCCGACCTCGGCGGCGGCGCACTGATGGGCGCCTTTGGCATCCTCGCTGCGTTGCGAGAGCGCGATGGTGCATCGGCTCGCGACGGCCGTCCCGCCCAAGCCGGCTCGGGCCAGGGCCAGTTCGTGGACGTCTCGATGGCCGATGGTGCGCTCTCGTGGCTGGCGATGGTTGCCGGTCAATACTTCGCCGACGGCGCGGTACCCAAACGCGGTGAGCAGCTGCTTGCCGGTGCGGTGATCTGCTATCGCCCATACGAGTGCGCCGACGGCTGGGTCTCGCTCGGTGCGCTCGAGCCCAAGTTCTGGCAGGCGTGGTGTCGAGGCGTGGAGCGGGAGGAGTTGATCGAGAAGCAGTTCGAGCACCCCGGCTCCGAGGCGCACGAGCAGGTCGCGGAGATCTTCAAGAGCCGCACGCGTGCGCAGTGGACCCAGTTCGCAACCGTTCACGACTGCTGCCTGGAGCCCGTGCTCCATCTGGACGAGGCGCTTGACTCCGAGCTGGTGGGGGAGCGCGAGATGGTCGTCACGCTCGACCAGCCCGGTGTGCAGGATGGTGTGCGTCAACTCGGGATTCCCGTCAAGCTCGAGCGCACCCCGGGCGAGCACAATCGCCTGCCTGGCCCCACGCTGGGAGAGCACACCGAGCAGGTGTTGCGTACCGCGGGCTACTCCGAGGAGCAGATTGCGGATCTGCTGGAGCAGGGGGCCGTCGCAGGACCGACCGAGACGGCCGAGCAAGACTCGTTCTTGGCATGAAGGCCCATACTCGCGGCGCCTTCGGACTCGCTTCCCACCCCCAGACAATTCCCTTTGGACTGGACATGTAAATGTCCAATTCCGAAGGTCACATACGCATGAGCGAGCTCGCGGAGCGCTCGGGCGTGAGCGCCCCCACGATCCGCCACTACATACGCGAGGGCCTGCTCGGCGACGGCGAGGACATCAGACGCACGAGCCGCAACATGGCCTACTACCCACCCGAGCTGGTGGAGCGCATCCAGGTCATCAAGCGCTTGCAGGAAGAGCGCTTCATGCCGCTGCGCGTGATCAAGGAGGTGCTCGAGGACAATCCCGAGCGCGTGAATGCGCTGCTCGAACTGGAGGACAGCATCCTCGAGCGCGCGCTCGCGAGCGCGGCGCAGCGCAAGGTCTCCGCCAAGGAGGTGCGCGAGCGCTACGAGATTCCCGCGAACGTGCTGGAGCGCCTGAAGAAGATCGGCGTGCTCACCCCGGGGCGCGGCGGCTACGACCAGGACGACGTGAAGATCATCGAGGCTATCTCGCGCTTCCGCGCCGGCGGCTACGAAGAGGCACTCGGCTTCACCGTGTATGACACCTTGCGCTACCGCGAGGCGCTCGGGCCGCTCGTGGAGGAGGAGGTGCGCGCACTGCTCGACCGGCTCGTCGGCGAGGTCGAGGTCGAGCGTGCCGTAGAGATCATCGCGGCCGGAGCCGAGCCGCTGCGCGAGCTGATCGGCGCGATCCACTCCAAGCTGCTGCTGGCGGAGCTCGCCTCGCAACGCGAGCGGGGACGATGAAGAAGCCTGCGTTTGCGTCGCCGGCTCGGCGCTGAGCAGAGCGCCGCTGTTGCTATACGGCGCTATCCTTTGGCTTATTGACTGACCAGTCAATCCATCCACATATCGGCGCCTCCGCGCGACGCGCGGCGATGCCTCGGGGCGACGTGAAGAGGCGCAGGATTTTGGAGGCTCGGTGAAGGCCGCCGCTGTTCAGCTGAATTCCGGTGCGGATGCGGAGGCGAACATCGCGGCCGCCGACAGGCATGTGCGGGCGGCGGTGGCCGACGGTGCGACTCTGGTGGTGCTGCCGGAGAAGTGGACGGTCATGGGCAGCCCGGAGGATCTGCGCGCCGGCGCCCAGACGCTCGACGGCAGCGCGATCGCGTGGGCGCGCGAGACGGCGTCCGAGCTGAAGCTCGATCTGGTGGCCGGCTCGATTGCCGAGCGCGTGGAGGGGCGCGAGAAGCTCTCGAATGCTTCTGTGCATGTGGGCCCAGACGGGCAGATCAAGGCGGTGTACCGCAAGCTGCACATGTTCGACGTCGAGATCGAGGGAAAGCGATATTGCGAGTCCGACACCGACGAGCCGGGGGACGAGGTCGTCCTCGGCGAGCTCATGGACGGCACAAGACTGGGCATGTCGATTTGCTACGACCTGCGCTTCCCGGAGCTGTTCCGCGTCTTCGCTTTGCGTCGTGCGCGCATCGTCGCGCTGCCGGCGGCTTTCACGGCGCCCACCACGCGCGATCACTGGGAGGCGCTGGTGCGTGCCAGGGCGATCGAGAACCAGGTGTTCCTCGTGGCCCCCAACCAGGTCGGCGCGCATCCCGGCGGTCATCGTTCGGGAGGAAACTCTCTGATCGTCGACCCGTGGGGAACAGTGATCGGCCGAGCGGACGGCGAGACCCCCGGCTACGTCGTGGCCGAGCTCGACTTCGACCACCAGGACGATGTCCGCAGGCGCATGCCTCTGCTCTCCCATCGTCGCCCTCAGCTGTATCACCGATCGTCGGGACAGGCTCACGCTTCTGTTCGGACGCGAGATGCGGAGGGGGCCACCGTCACCCCGTCTCAGGAGATCCAAGGTTGAGCTCCACTAGGGCCAAGGCGGTACCCGACCGACGCCGCGCGATTCTCGACGCGGCCGTGCGCGTGTTCGCGCGCCAGGGCTTCCATGCCTGTCGCGTGTCGGACATCGCCGACGAGGCGGGCGTCGCCTACGGTCTGCTCTACCACTACTTCCCCTCCAAGGAGGAAGTGCTCAACACGCTCTTCCTCGAGCGCTGGGGCGTGATGCTCGAGATGATTCGGGAGGTCGATCGCAAGCCGGTCCCCGTGCGCGAGAAGCTCGCTGCGATCGCCTCGTTCATCGTCGACAGCTATCGTCACGACCCGGACCTGATGAAGGTCATCATCGTCGAGGTCACGCGCGCGGCCAACTCCTTCGGCCAGACGCATCTGGGCCAGATCCGCGAGGCCTACCGCATGATCGGGGAGATCGTCACAAAGGCCCAGCAGGAAGGTGTCTTCAAGGCCGACATCGACGCCGAGTTTGCCGCCATGACTTTTTACGGCGCTATCGAGCAGGTGCTGACCGGCTGGATCTTCGGTCTGCTGCCGCAGGGCGAGGATGATCTGGAGCGTGCCAAGCAGATGGTCGTGGAGACTGTATGTGGGGGCTTGGAGGTCGGGCCAGGCACCTTGCCTGCGTGACTGCCGCGCGTCGCCTGCCGCTACCTACGTGTCGCGCATCGCCGTCGCCCGCTGCTACCCCTATTTGTCGCGCATGTCGTCGGGTGCAGCCCCCGCCGGTCACCTGCCGCCTGTGTATCTGTCGCTACCAGCGCGCGCGGTGGTGCTCGACTACTCCCAGCGCCTGGGAGAGCTCGATACCGCCAGGCAGCATGCCGCCGAACGTGCCGAACGGGGCGCGGTAGTCGCTTCGCACCAGCAGCAGATTGTCGCGGCGGCTGCGCTCGGCCTGGGGGCCAAAGCGCAGCTGCGAGCCGTCGTCCGAGGCGATTGTGCGTAGATCCTCGGCGAAGCGCACGGGTGGGGCCTCGTGAGGGATGCCCGCAACCCAAACGGCACGCTCGCTGCCGGAGGATGGGTCGTTGACGCCCTGTACGAGGTTGAATGCGAGTGGAGTGCCATCTGGGCCGTTGCCGACCCCGGCGGCCCACCACCACTCTGTGACACGCGCGTGATAGCCGGCGGTGTCGTCGATCACGGCGAGCGCGTCGATGGCGATTGGCGGGCGCGCCTCGAGAGCAAGCCGGCCGTGAGCGCGTACGCCGGCCTGCTTGCGGGTCCACACATATGCGCTGGCGTTGGGGCACCTTGCTTCGATGCCGTCGTCTTCGTCGAGTGTGAGATCGAGCAGGACGGCGTCGTCGCGGATTCGCAGGCGCCCAGGAGTCAAGTCGAGCGCTCCACGGCGCGGGATCATGCGGGTGCGCTCGGTCATCGCACCGCTTGCGTGCTCGAACACTGCCCAGAACGTTTGCCGCGCCGGTCCGACCTGGACCGACGCTGCGCAGATCATGAACTGCTCGCCGAACACCCCCACGTAGCGCCAGCGCTTGAGTGGTCGGGTGCCGCGAAACAGTCTCATTACGGCTTGGAAGCCGTGACAATCAGGTTGTAGAACATCGCCGCCGGCAGTCGGGGCTCCAGCAGCTTACGATCCACGCCCTGCAGCGTCAGATAGCCGCGGTAGGCATAGTTGCGCCAACCCCACGGCACGTCTTCAGGGTGGGCGGTGGCCTCCAACGTGCGGTTGGTCCAACCGAACCAGTTGGCGAGCAGCTCCTCGCCGGTCACGCGGATGTCCGTGAAGCCGGCTTGGCCGGCGAAGCCGGTGAGCTCGCCCGGGGAAAAGGCGTGAACATCGACGAAGCCCTCGAGCGAGGCCTCTGGCGCGCCTCCGTCCGCGGGCGGCGCGGGGCGCGCGCCGATCGCCCGGCGCCACAGCGGCGCGACGGCGCCCGCGGCACGCTTGGGGACTTTCGCCAGACGGTCGCCGTAGCGCGACGGCTCGCCCGCGAACAGCACGGTACCGCCCGGGGCGAGCACGCGCGCGAACTCGCGGAAGGCCTGTGCAAGGTCGGGGATGTGGTGCAGGATTGCGTGGCCGATCACGAGGTCGAAGCTCGCGTCCTCGAAAGGTAGGCGCTCGGCGTCGGTGGGCACCGTCGTGACGTCGAGGCCGAGTCGCTCGGCGTTGGCGCTCAGCGTCGCAAGCATTCCGGGCGAGATGTCGGTGCAGGTGGCCTGCCCGATCAGTCCGGCGCGCATCAGGTTGAGCGTGAAATAGCCGGTGCCCGAGCCGATCTCCAAGGAGCGCTCGAAGCGAGTTGGCTTGTTCCCGAGCGCCTTGCGCACCTTTGAGGTGACCTGCGCCTGGCCCATGTCGCCGAAGTCGATGCCCCACTTGGCATCGTAGTGGTCGGCCGCCACGTCGTGATAGCGGGTGTTGACGTCGCGGATCTCCTCCGCGTTCAATGTGGGTGTCACGGCGGGGCACAATAAGGCACCGGCACAGACGATGCGCACTGCCGGGACGTGTGTGGGAAACGTATACTCGCGCCGTGTCCGGCCCTTCCGCTTCCGCCCCAGAGGGCACGACCCACGCGCCGCTGTTCCTGCAGGGCAACCAGCCCGAGGGTGTGCCGCCGCTCGCGCTCACGGGCGAGCGCACCTTGCCGGACGTGCCCGAGGAGAACTACTGGTTCAGGCGCCACCTTGCCGTTTATGAATGGATCGCCGCACAAGTGGCCGGGCTGCGCGCGATCGACATGGCCTGTGGAGAGGGCTATGGCTCGGACATGCTCGCCGGCAGCGCCGCGTCGGTCGTTGGCGTCGACGCCAACCCGGAGGCGCACGAGCATGCGCGCCTGCGCTACCAGCGCGCCAACCTACGCTTCGCTCGCGATCTCGTGGAGACTTTCCCCGAGCCGGCGGATGCGGTCGTGTTCCTGCAAACGATCGAGCACCTGCAAGACCCAGCGGCGGTGCTTGCGCACTTCCGCTCGCTGGTGGGCGACACAGGTGTCGTGTTCGTCTCCACACCCAACGTGCTCACGCTCGCCCCCAAGGGTGCGGAGCGCTCGGACAATCCGTGGCACGTGCACGAGTATCGCTCGCGCGAGTTCCAGGAACTGTGCGAGGGCAGCTTCGGCAAGGTTGACATGTATGGCCTCTTCCATGCGCGCAAGCTACAAGCGCATGCGCTTGCGCTGAAGCTCGGCTGGGATCGGGTCCATCCGCGGCTGCGCTTGACCAAGCCCTTCTACGACTGGTTCACGCCGGCGATAGCCGCAAGCGACTTCGCGCTCAGCTCGCCGGACGAGGCCGATCTCGACAAGGCGCTCGACTTCATCGCTGTCTGCAGGCCGTGAGAGGCGACCCCCTCGTGCCGGCCATGGCCTGCAGGCCGTGAGCTACCCGCTCCAATCCCGCCAACGTCTCGCGACCGCCAAGCCATGAGACGTTCTTCCGGCGCAGGGGAGCTCGCGATCGTCCTGCACACGCACATGCCCTACGTCGAGGGCTTTGGCACCTGGCCCTTCGGCGAGGAGTGGCTGTGGGAGGCGATCTCCGGCAGCTATCTGCCGCTGTTGGACTTGCTCGACGAGGGCGTTCCGCTGACGTTGTCGCTGACGCCGGTCTTGTGCGACCAGCTGGAAGCAGCGGGCGTGGGGGGCCGCTTCGAAGCATTCGTCGACGACGTTCGCCGCCGTACGCACGCCGAAGACATCGCCGGCTTGCGCGAGAACGGCTTCGCGGTGCTCGCGCGCGAGCTGCAGCGCTCATGGGATGAGTACGAGCATGTGCTGAGGCGCTTCCGTGAACGCGGAGGAGACCTGCTCGGCGAACTCGGACGCCACGCTCAGTGGACCTCTTCCGCCACTCACGCGGTGCTGCCGCTGCTTGCCACGGACGCCGGCGTACGTGCGCAGGTCCAGACCGGCGTGGACTCCCACCGTGCTCGTTTCGGGCAGGGATGGCAGGGAGGATTCTGGCTGCCCGAGTGCGCGCATGCCCCTCACCTGGAGCCGCTGCTCGAGGAAGCCGGCGTGCGAGCCACTTGCCTCGAGCTGACCAATCGATTCGGACTCGGCGCGCGGGAGCATTTGCGACCGCTCGTCGGCGAGTCGGGCGTCGTGCTCGTCCCAATCGACCGCGCCATCATCGCGCTTGTCTGGAGCGACGCCGGCTACCCGGCGCACGGCAGCTACCGCGATTATCACCACCACACGATTCACCACCACAACCCGTGGGCCAACGACGGCAGCCCCTACGATCACCAACTGGCGCTCGGGCTCGCGCGTGAGCACGCCGTCGAGTTCGTGGCGACCGTCATCGAGCGCCTGCGTCGTGCCAACGAGCCGCCGTCCGTCGGCGCTGGCCTCGGAACTGCTTTGGAGGGCCCGTTGCCCGGGGGTGGGCTGGCGGTGTGCGCGCTCGACACCGAGTTGCTCGGACACTGGTGGTACGAGGGCGTGGAGTGGCTGCGGGCCGTCGTGGATGAGTGCGCCAAGCAGGGCCTATCGCTGGTGCGCCTCGACGAAGCTCAAGCGCTTTGTGATCCGGCGCCGTTGGATGACGCGGAGTGGGAGCCGAGCACATGGGGCAAGCAGGGCGATCTCTCCACGTGGTCCGGGTCAGACGTGGCCGACATGGCGTTCGTGACCCGTGCCGCAGAGCTACAGACGCTTGCCTGCGGTGACCGGGCGGGCGCGGCCGCCTTGCGTGAGCTGCTTGCGCTGCAGGCCTCCGACTGGGCGTTCATGGTCTCTCGTGGGCTGGCGGGCCCATATGCGCGGGAGCGCTTTGCCAACCACAGTGCCGAGTTCGAGCAAGCGCTTGCGAGCGGCCCAGAGGCGGATCTCAGTGCTCTGCGCAACCTGGCGGCGCACGCCGATCCGCTCGCGCTGCTTGCGCCGTGAGACTCACACAATTACCCAGGAACCGCCTGTTAGGATGCGGCCGATGAGCGTTCAGGGAAGAGGTATGGGTCGTTGGACGCTTGTTGCTCTGTTGGGTTGTCTAGCCCTGCTTGCCACGATCCCGGCGGTCGCCGCCGCGGCTACGGTCGCCGGCAAGGTGACCAATGCCAAAGGCGAAGGTATCGCGGGTGTCGAAGTGCGCTACTACTCCAGCGAAGACGAGTACGGACGCTTCGTGACCGAAAGCAATGGCGAATACGGTAAAGACATAAATGCCACAGCCGGTGTATTCAAGGTTGAGTTCGTGCCGCCGGCCGGCTCCAAGTACGCGTCTCAGTACTACAAGGAAAAGCTCTCGTATGCCACGGCGACGCCGGTCACGGTGGAAGAAAACAAAGCGACACCATCGGTAAGTGCGATTCTCGCGGAAGGCGCGTCGATCTCGGGAACGGTGACGAGTGCGGCTCCTCCGCACTCGGAAATCGAGCACATAGAAGTGACTGCATACGAAAAGGCGGCGCCCAACGCTGTCATTGAGCGCACCGAAACAAGTCAGTTTGGTGCCTATAAGCTGGAAGGCCTTCTCAAGGGCACGTATGTGATTGGGTTCAAGGTCGGCTTTGGGTCCAACCTCGACTATGCGCCACAGTTCTTCCCCGAAAAGCAGCGATTTCTGGAAGCCGGCGAAGTATCCGTCAGCGAAGGCGAGAAAGACCCCGGCATCGACGCGAAACTGGTGCAAGGCAGTTCGATCTCGGGAACGGTGACCGACGCCGCGACGTCTCAGCCGCTTGCCGGTATCACTGTAATCGCCACACCCCCCGGAGGCGCGGAAATGCTGGAAGCCAGGACTTTCACCGACGCAAACGGGAACTACACCCTGGCGGGCCTTGGCAGCGGCTCGGTGGACGTTCTCTTTCAGCAACTCACCGAAGGCAAGGTAAAGCCAGGCGAAGTCAGGTACATCCCGCAGTTCTACAAGGAAGACGATTTTCCTGAACACATATCGAGCGTCGAGGAATTGTTCATCGGCGCGATGCCCGTGGAAGTGACGATCCCCGATACGACCCCCGGGATCGATGCCGCGATGGTGCGCGAGGAACCGGCGAGCAAAGTGGCGCCGGTCGTCTCGGGAACGCCCGCGGCGGGACAAACGCTGGCCTGCTCGAAAGGGTCCTGGACTGGCCTCGGGACACTCACCTACGCGTACAAATGGCTGCGTGACGGGGCGGCGATCCCCGGCGTGAGTGCGAACACGTACACGGTTCAAACGGCCGACCAGGGAGGCGGCTTGGCCTGTATGGTCACCGCGACCAACGAAATCGAAACGGAAGTGACTCGCAGCGTCAGCGCCACCAGCAATACCGTCACGGTGCCGCTCCCGCCGGTAACCAGCCCGCCGGCTCCGCCGAGACCCAACGTCACCCTGTCGAGCTCCAAGCTCGTGGCCTCCGGCGGCACCGCGCGGGTGCCGATAGTTTGCGCGGGCGCCAACTGCTCAGGGACGATCGAGTTGACCGAGCAGGAAGTCGTCAAGACGCGCAAGGGCAAGAAGACGATCGTCGAGAAGAAGACGATCGTTCTCGGCAAGACCTCCTACTCGTTGGCGACAGGACACAGCGCCACGATCGCCATCCGTCTGACGGCAACTGGAAAGACGGCGCTCGCCAAAGCAAAGCACCATCGGCTGACCGTCGAGGCCGTAGCGTCCGTGACCGGAGGGACGACGGCGAAGAAGGCGGTCGTGCTCAGCGAGGCTCCACCGGCGAAGGGCGAGAGCAAACACAAGTAGAAAGAGACCTGTGCCGGGCCCTGACGTGATTGCGCTTCGCCGATAGCGATTGGGTTTGGCCAGAGCTGTAACGCTCAATGGCTAGCCGGCCACTTATAGGGCATGGAGAGGCGTTTGCGATTCGAGTTGCTCTATGCGAAGTACGCCCCGGCGGTCAAGGCATACGTGCTACGTCGAGCCGATGCCTCGACGGCCGACGATGTGGTTGCCGAGGTGTTCGTTGTCTGCTGGCGGCGTTTCGACGACGTCCCGATCGATCCGCTGCCTTGGCTACTCGGTGTCGCCAGGCGCGTACTGAGCACGCAGTGGCGCGGCGAGCGTAGGCGCGGGGCGCTGTACGAACGCCTCGCCGGGCAGGCCGGCGAGGGGGTTGACGATGCATCGGAGGATTTCGTCGCGGCGGTGCCTACGGACTTCGCCACCAGGACGTCCGCGGACATAGCCGGAGATCTCACCGACGGTGCGGCTTCGGCGAGCCGTTACCCGGGCGATGGCGCGCTTGCGGGCGTAACCGACCCCGCGCTCGCCGCCGCCCTCGCGCGCTTGAACGATGCCGATCGCGAACTGTTGCTGCTGATCGCGTGGGACGGCCTCTCGCCGGCCGAGGCCGCGACCGCACTCGACATCAAGCCGGCGACTGGGCGCGTACGCCTGTTGCGCGCTCGGCGACGTCTGACTCAGGCGCTCTCTCGCGAGCGTTCGGATCCAACGACCTGCTCGTCCCTATCGATTGAGGCATCCTCATGAGCGTTGACGCAATGGCTCGCCTGGCGGCGGCCAACCCCGTAATCGACCCGCCGGCAGTCGAGTCGCCCGAGCGCTTGCGTCGTCTGATCGAAGACGCTCCGAGCCCCGACATCGGTGAGCGGCACGATGCGCGCTCGGCGATCGGCAAGAGCCCACGCGCACGTCGCCACGCGCTCATCGCCGTTCCCATCTGCGTCGCCGCGAGCGCGGCCGGCGTCATGCTCAGCTCGGGCTCCTCCGGCCCTGGTGTAAACGTGGCGGCAGCGGCTTACGCGGCGACCTCGCCCAAGCCGGGGATCGTCGAAGCGGTCTTCGTCACGCATATCGAGCGCGGCATCCAAGCCGGGAGCATTCTGCGCCAACGTGAATGGGACGACGCCGGCAGAGGCCTGCGACGGGAGCGCCTGACGTTCACCGAAGCGCATGACGGAAAGCGCGAGACGCACGTCAGCGAATCGGCCTCCGCGCCAGGGCGCCGTGAAACTTGGTACCGCGGCCACCTCGAGGTGAGCACGGTCGCTCGCGAAAGCGCTCTCAGTGATTTGAAGCTGAGGATGGCGTTTGACGAGGTCACTCTCGACGGAGTCGAAGGGATCGCGCTCTATCGCGCGCTCTACCGCGAAGGCCTGATGAGGCTTGTCGGTCATGAGCATCGCGAGGGCCAGTTGCTGTGGAAGCTGGAAAGTCGTCCCACCAGCTACGAAGCGAATGGCAGAAGGATCGCCATCCGCACGAGGCTCGTCGTGCTGGTAGCTCCGAAGACGTTCCTGCCGATCGTCGAGCGTGTGGTCGATGCCGCGCTGCCCGGTCATCCCGCGGCGCTCGAAAGCAATCTGCTCAGCTACCGGCGCCTTCCCTCAAGCCAATCCGCCGCCAGCCTGTTGAGCATCGCGGCGCAGCATCCACCGCGCTTGCCACGCGGATAGAGGAGCTCGACGCTTTCGAAGCTGCGACCGTTGCCAAGCGGCGCCGGCCCTACTCCCAACGCAACCGCTCCGGCGCATCGCGCATCCTCAGCACCCGCGCCGGCACGCCCCCGACGACCGCATTCTCGGGTACGTCCTTTGTCACCACGGCATTGGTCCCCACCACGCTGTTGTGCCCGACGCTAACGCCTCTCAATACGCACGACCCATAACCCATCCAAACATTGCTGCCGACGCGCACATCGCGCTTGTAGATGCCCTGCAAGCGGATCGGGCGCTCCACCTCGACGACGCCGTGGTCGAAGTCGATCAGCATCACCCGGTCGGCGATGATGCACTCGCGCCCGATGGAGACGTGCTGGTAGGCGGAGATCGTGCACTCCTGGCCCATCACGGTCTTCGCGCCGATCGACACTTCGCCCTCGTGCACGCGGATCTTCGAGTCGTGCCCGATCCACGACCAGCGGCCCATCCGCAAGGTGGCGTTCCTGCCAATCTCGAACTTGACGCGCGGGCAGACGAAGCACATGCCATCGGTCTGGAAGCGCTCGCCGTAGCGAAGCTTCAGCCATAGCCAGCGCGCTCCGAGCAGGGCGAAATGACGGTTGATCATGTTGTGCTCGCGCATCCATCGCCATGTGCGCAGCGTTTCTCTGAGCTGTTTCACGAGCGCGCATCCTAGAGCTCCAAGCCTCATGGGGACGCCCGGGCGGCGAGTGTGTCGAGGGGAGTTTCCTAGATACTTCCGGCGTGCCACCAACGCTTGCCCAGCGCCTGCTCGACGGCGACCGTCGTGCCTTGGCGCGTGCCATCACGCTCGTCGAGGACGACCGACCCGAGGGCTGGGAGCTCGTGCGCGAGGTCTACCCCCACACCGGCAAAGCTGCCGTATACGGCTTCACGGGGCCGCCTGGGGTCGGCAAGTCCACCTTGATCGGTGCGCTCACCAAGGCGCGTCGCGAGGCCGGTCGGAGTGTCGGCGTGCTCTCGATCGATCCCTCCTCGCCATTCACCCACGGCGCTCTGCTCGGCGACCGCATCCGTCTCACCGAGCACTTCCTCGACCAGGGCGTGTTCATCCGCTCGATGGCCAACAGAGGCGCGCTGGGCGGGCTCTCGGAGGCCGCCCTTCAAGCTGCGCTCTTGCTTGACGCCGCCGGGCGCGAAGACGTGTTCGTGGAGACGGTCGGAGTGGGTCAGGCCGAGATCGACATCATCGATCACGCCGACACGATCGTGCTGGTGCTGATGCCCGGGTCCGGCGATTCGATTCAGGCACTGAAGGCGGGCGTGATGGAGATCCCCGACATCATCGTCATCAACAAGGCCGATCACCCTCTGACCGACACGATGGTGCGCGAGATTCGTGGCGTGCTCTCGCTTGCCAACCTCAGCGGTGACGCCCACCAAGTTGCCACCCCCTCCGGGGCACACTCCGGAGAGCGCAAACCGACGGGGTGGCGCGTGCCGATCGTCAAGACCGAGGCCGCCCACGACAAGGGCGTCGCGGAGCTGATCGAGCGCCTAGACGAGCACCGCGAATACATTCTGGGCGAGGGCACCTTGCAGGAGCGCCGCGGGCGCAACTTGCGCAACGAGGTGCTCGCGATCGCCACTGCCCGCATGCGCCGGCGCCTGGAGGAGGAGCTGCGCGAGGATGCCGACTTCAAGCGGCTCTTGGATGAAGTCGTCGAGCGGCGACTCGATCCGGCCAGTGCCGCCACGGCACTGTTGAGGCAACACCGGGGTTGATTAGCCTTCGCTGTGCAGCGAGCGCGCCGTGGGCGAGCGGCGGACCTCCCGCTGGTCGGGCAGCGTGCCGATCACGCGGTCGCCCACGGTCGAGGTCACGCCGAACCAGTAGCGCTCGTTCTTGAAGTGGTGCAAACGGTGGTTGCGCCAGATCGACTTGAAGTAACGCCCCTTCGGTCGGTAGGGGGTGTGGATCAGGAAGTGGCTCCACTCGTATGCGGCGAGGATCGTAAAGCTGGTGAGGACCCCGGTCGTGGCGTACGCGAGCCGAGGGCCACCGAGTACGAGTGCGATCGGGAACGACACCCCCCAGTTCACAAGCGCGATCAGGGGCAGGAACACGAGCACCCCATATACCGGCAGCAGCACGCCGTCGAGCACTCCGGGCGCTTCGTGGTGGGCGCGGTGCTCGCGCGCGGTGAGCATCTCCACGCGGCGGCCGAGCAGATCGAACGGTGGCGAGTGCAGCATGTACACGTGGATCGCCCACTCCACGAACGGCGTCACCGCGATCAGGCC
>Ga0210386_10002813_pt1 | contig 14763 bp, 14 predicted proteins | sample IncBWH32OmetaG_FD_160091 | JGI IMG/M metagenome (GOLD analysis project Ga0210386, IMG submission 160091) | Forest soil microbial communities from Barre Woods Harvard Forest LTER site, Petersham, Massachusetts, United States - Inc-BW-H-32-O ... | reverse complement strand
GGTCGGGTTGGTGATGATCACCGAGGCCTTGGGGACCGCGGCCATCATGCGCTTCTTCATGCGCTGCTGGCGCAACTGCCGGATTTTGCCCTTGATGTGCGGGTCGCCTTCGGACTGCTTGAATTCTTCCTTCATCTCCCGAAGCGACATTTTCTGCCGCTCGTACCATTGCCGGTACTGGAAGAAGTAATCCGCAATCGCGACCACCGCGAGCATGGCGACCACGGCGCCCATCAGGTGCAGCGTCAAGCTGATGATGACGCCGAGCAAGGCAGAGGGATCGAACCGCAGCATCGATTCCAGACGATGCCGCTCCGGCCACAGGATCGCGGTCATGACCGAACCGAGCGCAATCAGCTTGAACAGACCTTTCGCGAAATTGGCGATCGCCTGCTTGCCGAAGATGCGCTTGGCGCCTTCCATCGGCGAAATCTTTGAGAGCTTGGGCGTCAGCGATTGGGCCGACCACACCAGCCGGTGCTGCAGCATGTTGCCGGCGATCGCCGTGATCACCAGCATCAGGATCGGCAGGCCGAGCGCGGCAAACAGCGTATATTCCAGGTTCTGCATCAGCATCAGGAGACCTGGACCATCGACGCGGATCATCCAGGAATTGGCAATGAGATTGCGCAACGGCATCTGGATGCCGCCGATCGAGCCGGAAAAGTTCGAAATAACAAGGGTTGCGCCCGCAATCATGAACCAGGTGTTGACCTCCTGGCTCTTGGCGACGTCGCCGCGCTCAAGCGCGTCGTCTAAGCGTTTTTGCGTGGGGTCTTCTGTGCGTTCGCCGCCATCATCTTCATCGGCCATGGTCAGACAGCCTCTACTTGAGCGGGATCAGGTCGTGCATGACGGCGATGAAGTAGTCGAGGAAGCTTCCCATCATGGCCGTCAGCACCACGGCAAAGATCAGAAACCCCGCCAGGATCGACAGCGGCACGCCCACGAAATAGACCTGCATCTGCGGCATCAGCCGCGCCAGCACGCCAAGACCGATGTTGAAGACCAGACCGAAAACCAGAAACGGCGCAGACAGTTGCATGCCGATCTTGAAGGCGGCGGCGAAGGCGCGGGTGGCGAGCGCGGCGACATCGCCGCTCGGCATCACCTCGCCCGGCGAAAAGATCGAATAGCTGTCGTTGAGCGCGGCAATGACCAGGTGATGGCTGTCGGTCGCAAACAGCATGGTGATGCCGAGCATCGTGAGAAAGTTGCCGATCACGACGCCCTGCTGGCCCTGCGTCGGGTCGACCGAGGTCACAAAGCCGAGGCCAAGCTGTTGGGCGATCACGGCGCCTGCGACCTGAAGCGCGGCCAACGTCACCCGCGCGGTGGCGCCGAGCACGATGCCGATCAGGATCTCGTAAACAAACATGACCAGAAGCGCCGAGAGCGCATCCATATTGACGTGATAGTCCGCGCGATGCAGCGGCACGATGATCAGCGTGAGCAAAAGCGCGATCGCAATCTTGATGCGCACCGGGATATTGGATTCGCCCAATCCCGGCAGCAGCATCACCATGGCGCCGATGCGGGCGAACACCAGCATGAAGGTCGCCGCAAGGGCCGGCAAAAGCGAAATATCGATGCGCATACGCCGAGCGTCCCGGCTCCATCATTCGCTTCCCGCAGCGGCGCATTCTGCGAATGCTGGAGCCACAGGGACACTCGCGGCCTGAGTGTGCCATCAGCCGCCTATGATTCGCGACGATATCCGCATCATATGGCTGTGTAGCGAGTCGGCCATGAATGGCAGCGCCAGCAGCAGCGTGATGAAAATGGCGAGGATTTTCGGGACAAAAATCAGCGTTTGTTCCTGAATCTGGGTCAGCGCCTGGAACAGCGACACCACGACGCCGACCACGAGCCCGACCACCATCAGCGGCGAGGACACCACCACGATCGTCCAGATCGCGTCACGCGCCACGTCAAGGGTTTCTGCACCAGTCATTTGGGTCCTTACTGTTCTTCTGTTTCATTATTGGGTCAGCGAATAGGGAGTGGCGAATAGCGAATGGTTCGTTTCCCCCACTCGCTATTCACTATTCGCCACTCGCCCACTCTCCCCCGTCAGATCGCCATCTTCATGATGTCTTCGTAGGCCGCGATGACCTTGTCGCGTACCGACACCAGCGTCGAGACCGCCACATCGGTCTCCGCCACGGCCGTCACCACGTCCATCACGTTGGCCTTGCCGGATGCCATCGCCACCGTCTGCGCATCGGATTTGCGCCCGACATCGAGCACACCGCCGACGGCGTCCTTCAACACATCGCTGAACGACTGCCCGGCGGAATCCGACGGCTTGCCCGCCGCTCCGGTGTCGAGGGCGCGGGCGGCCGAGGCATAGGCATTGGCGGCTATTGCAGGTGAAGCCATGGGTTAAACCTTCCTGTCAGGTCTTTAGGATATCGAGCGTGCGTTGGATCATCCGGCGCGTCGCGCCGATGATGTTGAGGTTGGCCTCATAGGACCGCTGCGCCTCCCGCATGTCGGTCATTTCGACCATCGGATTGACGTTGGGATATTTGACGTTGCCGGAGGCGTCGGCCGACGGATTGCTCGGCTCGTATTTGACGTGAAACGCGGACTGGTCCGATCTGATCTTGCCGAGCGTCACCACCTGGGCATCCATCGTGCGGTCGAGCGCGGAAGAAAAAGTCGGCACCTTGCGGCGGTAAGGATCGCCGCCCGCGGTTGGCGACGTCGAATCGGCGTTAGCGATGTTTTCCGAGATCACCCGCATTCGGCCGGCCTGGGCGCGCAGCCCCGACGTCGCAATGCCCATCGAGCGGACGAAGTCATTTGCATCGTTTGCCATGCAGTTCTCCCGTGGCTAGCTGTTTTGACTGCGGATCACGGCTCAGCCCTTGCCGATCGCGGTTTTGAGAAGATGCAGGCTCTTGCTGTAGAGCGACGTCATCGCCGCATAGTCCATCTGGTTGGCGGAGGTCTTGAGCATCTCGTCTTCGAGATTGACCGCGTTGCCGGCAGGGCGCGTCAGAAAACCGGCCCGGCGATTCTGATCGAAGGTCGGATCACCGCCATCGGGCGCGATGTGACTGGCGCTGGTGCGCGCGATCGGCAGCGTTGCGGCGCCCCCGTCGACCTTGCCGCTGCCGACTTCGAATTTCGGCTCGATCAGGTCGCGCGGCTTGAAATTGGGCGTATTGGAATTGGAGACGTTTTCGGCGAGCACCCGCTGGCGTTCCTGGTGCCATTGCATCTTGGTACGCAAGATCGACAGGGCCGGAAGGTCGTTGATGGGCATCGCCGCGCTCCCCTTGGCCAGTGGCCCAATCGGGACGCTGGCGGTAGGCAGAATTTGCCGCATGTATGGTTAACGGCTGGTTAAGATCGCGGTGACCGGGAGTCCGGCACATTTGGGCCAGGATCGAATCGGTTCGAGCGCAATTTCGCCACGAATGCTGCGTTAACCAACCAAATCATTGGCATCGTCCGGTCGAGAAGTCGTTTTGGCCCTGTCGATTCATGGGTTATTAAGACTGTCGGGACGGCAGCTTTTGCCGTGGAACGTTAACTTGGGCCAGAGAGTAGCTTGAGCCGGACTTTAAAGGCTTCATTGGCGCCACGAGGCTGCTCGGGCGGCGCCTCGGACCATCGAAGCCCTTAAAAACGCGGTTTGCCGGGGACAAAGTATGCAGGCACTTACATTCTTCTTTGCGTTTGTGGCGGTCCTGGCGCTGATCGGCGTCGTGGCCTGGTTGATCCGCCGATTCGCCTCCAACCGGCTCGGCGCCAACACCCAACGCGGGAGGATGCCTCGTCTGGCTGTCATCGATGCCGCCGCGGTCGACGGACGACGCCGGCTTGTGCTGGTCAGGCGCGACAACGTCGAACATCTGCTGATGATCGGCGGCCCGACCGACATTGTCGTCGAACCCAATATCGTGCGCGCGATGCCCGGCCGCGATCAATTGCCGCCGCGGCCCGCCGTCGCCAGTGCGAATGCGGAAGTGCAGCCCCGGATTGTGCCACTTCCCGACCCGACCGGGACCGGCTGGGGCGACGCCGAGGCCGTCCGTGCCGAGCCGTTCGATCACGCTGAACCGCCAATGCCCGAACCGCCGCCGCGCCCCTCGCGGCCGGCTTTTGCCGACGAAGCGCGCCGGCCCCCGCGCCCCGAGCGGCCCGTTGATCCGCTGGCCGGCTTTACGCCCGAACCGATGGGCGCTCGTTCCGAAGTGCGCCCTGAACCGGCGCCCGCTCAGCGCATGCCCCGAACCGAGCCGATGATGCCGCGTCCCGTGCGCCCGGTTGAAGCAGCCCCCAAGCCGCCGGTTCGCGAAGTGCGTCCCACGGCCCCGCCGCCGATGCCCCCGCCGATGCCGACATCGGCACCTTCGATGTCTTCTTCTTCGATGTCTTCGGCCGATCAGAATCTGGCCGAAATGGCCCAGCGGCTCGAAGCTGCGCTTCGACGTCCCGGAGGCGATGCGGTTGCGCCGCCGGTTGCGCCGGAGCCGCCGGCCGCCCGCGCAATGCCCCGCAGCGAACCACCGCCGTCACCCGCGGCACCCGGCCCGAAGAGCGGTTTCGACAATCTCGAAGACGAGATGGCCTCGCTGCTCGGCCGCCCGAAGAATCCTTCGTGAGGGCCGCAGGCCCTCCGCGTAGAGTTTTATTTTTAGCCACTGTTGTTACCGCCGGATTGCTGGCCGTGCCCGCATGGGCGCAAGACATCAGCATCAATCTCGGCGGCGGCCAGGGCAATGGCGGCGTGACCGAGCGCGCGATCCAGCTGATCGCACTGTTGACGGTGTTGTCGGTTGCGCCGTCGATCCTGATCATGATGACGTCGTTCACGCGCATCGTCGTCGTGCTGTCGCTGCTGCGCACCGCGCTTGGCACCGCAACCGCGCCACCCAACTCCGTCATCATTGCGCTGGCGATGTTTTTGACCGCCTTCGTGATGGGACCGATCCTGCAAAAATCCTACGATGACGGGATCAAGCCGCTGGTCGCCAACCAGATCAGTGTCGAGGACGCGTTGCAGCGGGCGTCGGTGCCGCTACGCGGCTTCATGCTGAAGAACGTCCGCGAAAAAGACGTCAAACTGTTCATGGACATGTCCGGCGAACCCCTGCCGGCGACGCCGGACGCGTTATCGCTGCGGATTCTGATCCCGGCCTTCATGATCTCGGAATTGAAGCGCGCGTTCGAAATCGGCTTCCTCTTGTTCCTCCCCTTCCTGATCATCGATCTCGTCGTGGCTTCGGTCTTGATGTCGATGGGCATGATGATGCTGCCGCCGGCGGTGGTGTCGCTGCCGTTCAAGCTGATCTTTTTCGTGCTGGTCGACGGCTGGTCGCTGGTCGCCGGCAGCCTGGTGCAAAGCTACGGTCCAGGTTAGCGGCGGTCGCAGATCAACCCTTTAGGTCGTATTGCTTGCCGAGGTGATCGCCGATCTGCACCAGCATGGCGACGCATTCGGGATAACCGGGTTTGGCCATCGTCGCTGCGTCGGCGGCGGCGCGGAACTCCCAGCTATCGCCGCTGGAAATCACCGAGATTTCGATTCCGTCGGGACAATCGGCATGGACTTTGAGCTCGGCGCGCGCCATCGCGATCAGTTCGCTGGCCGTTTTGGCAGGCTTGCTCATGGGGCACCTTCTTCACAAAGCTAGGTTAAGACCCTTAAGAGACAGGAAGGGCCATGTCTACCGGACGACCGAAGCCGGCACTTACCGGCCCCGCGTTCTTAGATGCTCGATCAGGTTTTTAGCATGTGGCGAGAGTTCGCTGAACCGTCGCACGCAGATCACAAGTTTCCGTAGTGCCCAGCTGTCGGTGAGCCGAACTACCCGAATTGCCGGTCTCTTTTGATGATGCATCGCCGATTCGGGGATCACGGCGACGCCGACGCCGCTATCGACCATCCTGCAGACCGTATCAATACTGCTTAAGCGTACGCGAAGCTTCAGTTGTCGTCCCGCTCGCGCCGCATGCTGGCCGATATACAGTTGCAGCGGGTTTGAAGTTTTCAATCCGATGAACTCGTGATCGAGTGCCTCGACGAACGCGAGTTGGCGACAACGACCGAGCGGGTGGCCTTTTGGTACGATCAGAACGAGACGATCGGTCGCGAAAGGAAAGCTCTCCACTCCGGCAATATCCACCAGATCTGCGACAATGCCGATATCGGCCAGGCCCGCCGCAATCGCAGGCACGATCTCGTGGCTGGAACGTTCCTCGAGGTCGATGTCGATCCCCTGATTTGCCGCCAGAAACGTCGTCAAAGCCTCCGGCAGAAATTCGACCAGACCGGCGGTATTCGACAAGACGCGTACATGTCCCTTCAGACCCCCTGCGTATTCGCGCAGTTCACCCCGCATGTTTTCCAATTGCTGAAGCACGGTTCGAGCGTGGTGAACCAACGCTCGGCCGGCCGGCGTTGGTTTTACGCCCCGCGATCCCCGGTCGAGCAGGTTCGTACCGAGTGTGTCTTCCATCCCCCGGATTCGCTCGCTCGCGGATGCAAGCGCCATGTTAGCCTGCTTGGCCCCCAGCGTAATACTGGATGTCTCGACCACCAGAAGGAACAGGCGAAGGTCAGTCAGATCGAAACGCATGACGTCCCTCGTTTTGGAGGAGAGCCGGCTTCGTCCCAGCCGAAGGGAGGCTGAGGAACTTCCACATTGTCTTCTACTGAAGGCGAGATCACCCTACGCGAGCGCTTCGGCATTGCGTTTCGCGCCTGGTTTGAAGTCCGGTCGAGTATCGCGGACGAACAGTCAGGCTTTCAGCGGGAGGCTTGATCATGATGACGGTGACACGTCGCACTGCGCTTGGTGGACTTTCAGCCCTGGTCTCCACACCACTTTTCGCCGAGCAGCCATGGCCAAATCGCCCGCTTAAACTAGTAGTCGGTTTTCCTGCGGGCGGTCCCGTTGACACAGTGTCGCGCATCATCGCTGAAAGCCTGTCGAGGAGACTTGGCCAGGCAATCGTAGTGGAAAATAAACCCGGAGCGACCGGCACCATGGCCGCTGCCCAAGTGGCCCGCGCCACACCCGACGGCTACACGCTTACTGTGTTCCCGGGAACGTTCGCGGCAAGCGCTGCGATGTTTCGCAAGCTTCCCTACCACCCGCTAGATGACTTTTCCTGGATCGGCACAATCGCGGAGTTTCCCTATTTGCTCGCGACCTATTCCGGCCATCGATGCGAAACCGTTGCGGATTTGGTCAAAAACGCAAGTTCGGCCAGCGCTCCCTTGCATTTTGGCACATCGGGAGTCGGCTCCGTCCAACACCTTTCCGGCGAACTTTTCGCAAAAACCGCCAATATCAAACTTGAGCACGTCCCTTACCGGGGTGGCATGCCGGCGATATCAGATCTTCTGGGGAAGCGTCTCGATCTTGTTATCGATCAGCCGACGGCTCTATTGGAATTCGTCAGAGACGGACGGCTACGCGCGTTAGCGGTAACCGGTCCGACTCGGTTTTTCGCCTTGCCCGACCTCGTGACGATTTCGGAAGCCGGATTTGCCGGTTACAGCGTTACGTCGTGGCAAGGACTCGCGGCCCCTGCCGGACTAGCCCCGGCGATCTCCGATCGGTTGAATTCGGAATTGGCCAAAATTCTCGTCGAGCCGCAATTCGGCGAAAGACTCCGTGCACTTGGAGACGAACCCAAAATATCCGCAGGCGAGGCATTCAAGGTTCGGGTTGCGAGCGACATCAACATCTGGACCAAGGTTGTCGCCGATGCAAACATCGAACGAAATTGACGTGCGCTCGAGCCCGCGCTTTGAAGGTGTCTACGCCAATCTGCCGACACCATTTACCGACAACGGTCATAGCCTTGATTTGTACCGGCTGCATGCGCTGATCGATTTTCTTCTCGGCAAGCGGATTGACGGAGTCGCCTGTCTACTGAGTTCGGGTGAATACCCCTATTTGGGCCATTCGGAACGGCTCGAGTTCGCGGCCGAAGTCGTACGCTACGTTTCCGGCCGGGTGCCGGTTATCGTCGGCGTGTCCTCCCTGACCACTGCGGAGGCGATCGCTTTTGCGGTTCATGCCGAAGCCATCGGAGCTGCAGCTGTAATGGTCATGCCAATGCAGTATTGGCTGCTCAGCCGTGACGAAGTAATGGATTATTTTTGCGAGATATCCCGCGCCTGTTCCTTGCCGCTTGGCATATATGACAACCCGGGTCTGCGTGGCGCTTCTTTTACTGCCGAAATGTATGTGACGTTGGCCAAAGAGGCTCGCGTATCGCTAAGCAAGGACAGTTCAGGCGATATCACCAAGGTTCTCGACGTCGTGCGCCTGTGCGGCGACAGGGTTTCCGTCTTGCACGGCAATCACATGGAAATGTTGCCAGCCTATCTCATGGGAGCAGCCGGGGTTTGCACCGCGATTGCCAGCATTTTCCCAGACGCTTGCCGCAAACTATACGATCTCGGCGTCAAGGAGCAGCGGTGGCAGGAAGCGAAAGAATTCTTCGACCACATTGAACCGGTATTCCGGTTTTTTCACGAGCATTCGCTGCCCCGCTGTGTAAAGGAGGCGTCGCAAATACTTGGCAGGCCATTGGGCCCGCAACGCAAGCCCCTCACCGGACTTCCAGCGGCCAAGCGGCAGATGCTTCGGGAGCTGCTGGAGCAATACAGGCACACGATCGACTAGTTCGACGACGCGGTGCTGCCCCGCCTACTTCGCCGAGGTTATTTTCGCAGGCTTGGCCTGCTTGGTCCCGACGATCGCCGGCAGTGATCCGGTCGAGACCGGATCGGCTTTCGTCATGGCCGGCGGCATGATCGCACGCGCGGTCGCGTCGGGATATCGCGTCCTCATCTCGCGCAGGAAGCCTTCCAGCGTATCGACGCTCGCGGCCATCTTGGCGATCGCGGCGAAGTCGGCGCCGCTGGAGCCGACCGGCTTGCTCGCGATCTCGAAGGCAGCGCGGTCCGCATCCCCGCTCATCAGCGGCAGGTATTTCTCGCGAAAGCGCGTCAACCCGATGGTGTCCTCGGCCAGCGCATAACCGACCACCGCGCGGATGATGTCGCTCTTCTCGGCAGCGCCGAGCGGTTTGAAGTCGCGCCAGCGGTCGGCGTAATAGAGTTCGATCTGCTCGGCCGACTCGCGCCACTTCCGCGCCGCCCAGTAGATATCGGAACGCAGCCGGATCGATTCCCGGCCGCTGACATTGGAAATGATGTCGAGCGCGAGGTCATGACGTCCGACGTCGCTCTGCGCGCGCGCCTCGAGCAGGAGGCGCTGCTGGCGCAATTCGCCCGAGAGATCGGCGATCCGGGTCGAGCGAAGCGCAGCAATGGCGCGCTCCGGCTTGTGGTTGGTGAGATAGACCATTGCGAGGCGAGCAGCGACCTGCGCCCGCGCGGCGCCTTCGAGCCGCTTGTCGACCTGGTATTGCAGGAGCTCGGCGGCCTGGTCGAGCAGGTCGACCGCCACCAGGCGATCGGCGAGACGGCGGATCATCTCGTCGCCACGCCGGCCGATCGGCGTCAGGTCGCGATACTCATAGAACATTCCAAGCGCGTCGATCGGCGGAAGGTCGTCGCCCTTGGGGCCGAGAAAGAGCTGGGCAAACAGCGCCGATGCCGCATCCTGACCCTGGCGGGAAATCTCCAGGTTCGGCGCCAGAAGATTGGCGATACGCACCGCACCGAAGGAGTCGGCAAAGCGGCCCGTGTCGGCATAGATGCGCGCCAGCATTTCCAGCGCCTGCACTTCAAGCGTGTCGCCACGCCAGGTGATCGCCAGGGTCTCGAGCTCCCGCAGCGCATCTTCCTGGCTGATTTCGTCGCGCCTTTGCTTCAGCCCGACCAGCAGGAGCCGTGCCTCCGTCGCCGCCGCGCGGTCGGATGAGGCGGCGGCGCGCTTATATTCGTCCAGCGCGTCCTTGTCGTGACCAAGGCCCTCGGCGAGCCGGCCGCGCAGAACCCCCACCGTCGCCGCCTGCTCGGGCGCGACCCCGATCACATCCAGTTCGCTGGCGCGCTTGGCCGCCCCCGGATAATCCTTGACCTCGATCGAGGCATGCATCGCATCGGCAATCACAATGCGCTGCAAGTCGATCGGCAGCGATGTGATGGCGAATTCGGCGCTCTTGAATTTCTCGCGCGCGTCCGCCCATTTGCCCTGACGCGCGCTCGCGATCGCCTTCCAGAGCTGCGAGTCGTAATTGGTTCCGATCGCGGGACTCGCGAGATCCTTCAGTCCCCGCTCCGGGCGGCCCATCAGGATATTGGCCAGCGCATGAACGATCAGGACGGACGGGTCTTCCGAGCCCGGCTTGCTGTCAGAGAGTGCCAGATTGAGCACGCCGACGGCCTCCGGAAACATCGCGCGCGCCATGTAGAAGCGGGCGAGATCGACCTGCGCTGACATGCGCTGTTCCGGCCCGGCGGAAGCCGCCGCACCCGCGGCCTCGATCAAGGCATCGGCCCGCTCGTTGAAGTTTCCTTGCTGGTTCTTGCGCCATTCGCCAAGATCGAAGATCGGCCGCACCGCGGTCGGGGCGCGTTCAGCGCCGCTATCGGCCGGCGACAACGTCAGGCCGCCAGGTTTGCCCAAAACCACCTTGTCGGGGCCGACGTCCGCGGTCACCTCGTCGGAGTTCGGGCGGATCGCCACGCCGTGAATCGATTCCAGCAGCGACAGCTCGACAAAATCCTGCCGCTTGATGAAACCGCGCGCCGGCGCTCTTGCCGTCACCACGAACAGCGTGTCGCCCGCATCCGGATCGGTGAACCGATGCAGCAGGCCGGCGCCCGGCATCGGCACCGTGACATTGGCGAGCGAGGGGTCGGCGATGTTTCGGATTGCCGAGAGCGCTTGCGACGGCGTCTGGACGGTATCGGCAAAGGTAACGGTCCAGTTGGTGCCGGTGGCGAGGTCTTCGCCCGAAAGCGAAGGCAGTTGCGGACGGTTGAGGCGGAAGCGGACCGCCTGGCCTCTGTCCTGCGGCACGACGCTGACATCGGCGACCGCAGCGCCGCCCTGCCCGCGGATCGATTCGACGTCGATCGGCCTTTTCGAATCGAGCATCAGCCATAGCGTATCGGCGCGCCGGAACAGCGCCGCGGGCGTTCCCGTCGGCAATGAGAAAGTCAGATGCAGCCCTGCGCCGTCACGCAGCACGCTGACGTTACTTGCTGCTTCCGGTTTCGCCTCCGCAGGCGCGGCCATCGCTGGCGTGGCTATCGCAGGCGTGGTGGCCAGCTTTTTGGCAGGGGCCTCGGTCGCCGCCGCCATGTCGCCTGGCGCAGCCGCAGGCGGGACTGCTTCTGACGCCGCCGCCACCTTCGGCGCAGGCTCGACGGCGGCTTCAGGAGCGGCTTTTGCAGCCGGTGCGGCAGGCGTTTCCTCCGCATGAGATTCGGAAGGCGGTGGTTGCGGCGCGGCCGCCATCTTCTCCATCGTCACCGGCTTCTCGGCCATGACAGGCTTTTCAGCCGCGACCGGCTTTTCGGCCATCGCCGGTTTTTCGGCCGGCACGGCCGTCGCCGGAGTTGCCGGCACTGGCGCGGCCGGCGTCATCGCCGCTGCAGCTACGGGTACAGGAGCTGCGGGTGCAGGCGCAGCGGCCATGGGCGGCACAGGCTTCTCGGGCGCGCGTGCCGGCGGCGCATGCGCCGCATCCGAGGCCTGCGGCAGCACCGCAGCCTTGTCGACCTGTTGAAAGGCGACATCGATGACGTAATTCTTCTCCTCGCGGAAGGAGTGGACGTCCACATCCCCCAGCATGACAAGTTCCACCACCGCGGTTTCGCCTTCGATCTTCTGGCTGATCGAAGACACGTTCGGCGGCGCCGAGATCTTGGCGTCGGCCAGATCGAACGTCAGCGCCTTGCTGAACATCAATTTGAGTTTCTGCTCGTTCAGCACCGAGGACACGCCGACGCCGTCGGGCATTTCGAATATGAAGCGGACGAACGTCGGCTGGACCGAGGCGCGAACCCGCACCGGCGGACGTTTCTTGGCCTCCGACATCGCGCGCTGCTGGCGCAGTTCGCGCTCCGCCGCACGGGCTCGTTCGGCGAGTTCACGCACGACGTCCTGGGGAAGGCTCGGTGGCGGACCGGTCCAGGAATCCGGCAACAGGTCGACGAACAGCCGCTCGCCGGCCGTCATCGTATTGATGGTCACTTTGCGCGACAGCGACAGGCGGATCGCCGATCCATCCGGATCGCGCCGCGCCGATCCAACATAATCCGGGACGGCATCCGCCACCTTGTCGACGACGACATCGACGGGACGTTCGAACCGGATGACGATGATCGAGCCGGCCGTCACCACTTCGGAGGTGACGTCTTCGGCGAATTTGACCACCAGCCGGGCATAGCCGCCGCTGGAGGAAAGCGTGGCTTCCGCCTTGACCGGCTCCGCCGCCCACCCTTGCGACGAAAAAACCAGCAAGGCCAAAGCGCCAAACAGGAAAGCTGCCGCGGAACGCGAGGCTTGCGCGAGGTCATGCGCCATCGCTTGCGCGCGACCACGCATTCGCGACCAAAATCCAGCGGCAGCCATTCGCGCCATTCCGGTTAAGTCTTTCAATTCATCCGATCGCCGTCGGTTCGCCAGAAGGCGCATCTTCTCGCGAGTCTGGACGAGTCTAGAATTCGCCGTTTAAGGACTTGTTAAACATGTCGGCTAGTGCCCACTTTTCGAAGTTCGTTCGCCGCCTGTGACACAGGAACTTCAAACAGGCGGCACTAATTGGCCCTTTGCGGTTGAACCATCTTGCCTTCGATCTTCGGAAGCTCCGCCCCCGCGGCGGCGGATTTGTCCGAGCCTGCCCGGCGCGCCATTTCGACCGTGAGCCGCTCCGCCACTTCGGGCGACATCTGGCCGAGGATATCGGCCATCTTGCGCGGCGCGATCTGCGAAGCGATATCGAACAGCACAGGCATTTCCAACCGGTCAAAAACCTTGGCGGCGTCCTTCGGCTTCATGCCCTCATACATCGTGATGATGCCCTTGAAGCGCGCGGCTTCTTCGTCGGCTTTCTGCGCAGCAACGCCGGTGATGCGGGACTCGATCGCCTTCATTTCCTCCACGCGCCCCTCGGCGCGCTTTTCGGCGGCTTTCAGCAGGCTCTCGCGAATGTCGATCTCGCGCGCCCTCGCCTCAAGTTCCTGCCGCCGCGCCTGGAGCCGCTCGAGGATGGCGCGTTCGGAAGCCGAGACCGCCTGCCCCGGTTCGGGATGCATGGTGGTGTCGGCCTTCGCCACTTCAGGCGCGGGCTTCGCATCTTCCTCCTTCGGCTTTTCAACCGAACCGGTAATGTCGCTGGCATCGACGTTGTGGCGGCCGGGAAAATTGATGGTCTCCTGCGCCCAGGACGGTTTGGTCGATTCCGGCCGATAGTCGAACACGTATCCGCCGTCGAGTATGAGACCTGCGATCTTCAGGACCGCAAGACTGAAGATCGCAACCAGAACAACGGGAAGGACGCGGATATTACGAAACGGTTTCATGCCGCAAGCCCATTAGCCTTTCTGCGTTCGGAGAAAGCCTGAGCGGCGGCTGCGACCGCCTTGGCGCTCGAGACTGAAGCGGGCGCAGGCGCAGGCGCAGGTGCCGGCGCGGGTTCGGGCGCAGCTCCCGTGGGACGGGCCGCGACCGCGATCTTCGACAAGCGGCGAACCACGTTGTCGCACTCGCCCAGTTGTTTTTTCAACAGCTCAGACATCTCGGCGGCAGAAGCCAGTTGAGTGCCAAGATTCTCGTTGACGTCGCGTACCGTATGCTTGAGCCCGCCGATCGCGCGCTCGGCGATTTCGGTCGCGGTAATGAGCTCGCCGATGGTGGCCTTGAGCGTTTGCTCGTCCGCCTTCAGCCGCTTCAGGCGCTTGTTCAACAACATGCAGTAACCGATCGTGAGCATGAGCAAAACCGCGACAAGGCTCTCGATTGCTACTCCCAGCGAATGACTCATGGGGCCTCCATCATCTTGGTTTGCTCGTCGGCCTTCTCGAACATGGCAAAAGTCGTATTCGGTTTGCGCAATTGCTTGGCGACGCGGATCGCGACGCGGTCGCCGACCCGGCCCATCCGCCCCTCGGTTAGCGTAACGTTGCCGCAGCGCACGGCCACCAGCGCATCGGCCCGCATGTCCAGCGGCAGGGTGTCGCCGACCTTCAGCCGCATCAATTGCTTGAGCGGAATGTCGGCCTCGTAGAGCACGGCATCGACGGAAATCTCCGCCTGCCCGACCTCGGTGGCAAAATGGCCCTCCCAGATTGGGTCGCGGCCAAATTTTTCGCCCATGAACATCTGCAACAGGACGTTGCGGATCGGTTCGATGGTCGCGTAAGGCAGCAGCAATTCGACGTTGCCGCCGCGATCTTCCATGTCGATGCGCAGCCGCACTAGGATCGCGGCGTTGGCCGGCCGGCTGATGGCGGCAAACCGCGGATTGGTTTCGAGGCGGTCGATGGTGAACTTGACCGGCGACAGCGGCCGGAATGCCTGTTCGGCATCCGCCATCACCACTTCGACCAGCCGCTTGACGAGGTTGGTCTCGATCGTGGTGTAGGGACGGCCCTCGATGCGCATCGAGGTCTGCCCGCGGCGGCCGCCGAGCAGGACGTCGATCATCGAATAGATCAGGCTGGAGTCGACGGTAGCGAGCCCGAAATTTTCCCACTCCTCGGCCTTGAACACGCAGAGCACGGCCGGCAGCGGGATCGAGTTCATGTAGTCGCCGAAGCGCACGGAAGTGATGCGGTCGAGCGAAACTTCGACGTTGTCGGAGGTG
>Ga0210386_10002810_pt1 | contig 14773 bp, 14 predicted proteins | sample IncBWH32OmetaG_FD_160091 | JGI IMG/M metagenome (GOLD analysis project Ga0210386, IMG submission 160091) | Forest soil microbial communities from Barre Woods Harvard Forest LTER site, Petersham, Massachusetts, United States - Inc-BW-H-32-O ... | reverse complement strand
ACCAAGGCCGAAATCGACTTCCTGATCGACTACTTGATCCCGCTCAAGAAGGCCGGGCACTTCCGCGCCTTCTGGGAGAATTTCGGCCAATCGGTCAACCTCATGGTCAACGGCGAAGTGGCGCTGGAGAGCATGTGGTCCCCGGCGGTCGCTGCGATTCAAGCCGAAGGCGTGCCTTGCGTGTATGCCTTCCCGAAGGAAGGCATGCGCGGCTGGCACGGCGGCATGGCGATCTCTGCCAAAGTCAAAGGCAAGCAGCTTGACCAAGCCTATGAGTACATCAACTGGTGGCTCGCCGGTTGGCCGGCGGCATTCGTTGCGCGTCAGGGCTACTATCACTCGATCCCCGAGAACGCGAAGAAGTACCTCGAGCCGGTAGAATGGGATTACTGGTACGAAGGCAAGGCTGCAGCCAAGGATCTGGCTGATCCGTTCGGCACCATCATCATCAAGAAGGGTGACGTTCGGTCCGGCGGTTCGTACTGGAATCGCTATTCGAAGATCAACGTCTGGAACTCGATCATGCAGGAGAACGACTATCTCGTGAAGAGATGGACGGAGTTCCTCACGGCCTAGGCTTTGCGACCCTTCAAGACGGTTGCGAAACGACGCCGCCGGCCCCATAAAGGCCGGCGGCGCTACGTTCGAACGTGGTTTGACGCGTGACGACAGTCGAGACCTACGCCAGAATTGCTCAAACTAGGCCGCGCGGCCTGATCGGCGGCGCCCCGGTCGTGCGCGCCGAAGACGATATCAAGCGCAAATACCGCCGCGAACCCGGCTTTCCGGTGCCCATCCTGATTGCGCCGGCGACCACTTGGCTCGTTGCCTTTCTGTTTCTGCCGCTGCTCTCGATCTTCATTTTCAGCTTCTGGAAATCGAGCGGTCACGGCATGACTCCAGCCTTTACGCTCGAGAACTATCGCGCGTTCTTCGTGGTAGAGGGTTTCTTTGATCCAAATAGCGGCGACTTCCTGACACCGTCGATCTTTATCCGCACGCTGTGGACCACGTTTCGCTTCACCATCACGGTGATGGCGCTCTGCCTGATCCTCGCCTATCCGCTGGCGTATTTCCTGTCGATGCAGGTCGAGGATTTCAAATGGCAGCTGTCGTTGTTCCTCTTGGCCATGGTGCCGTTCTGGACCAGTTATCTCATCCGCGCCGTCGCCTGGCTGCCCATGCTGGGGAGGCATGGGCTGATCAATGAATTCCTGCTCGATATCGGCGCCATCGATGAGCCGGTCAGCTTCTTCCTCTATTCCGAATTCAGCTACACCATGGCGCTGGTGCAGCTTTATGTCGTGCTGGCCGTAGGCCCGATCTTCTTCTCGCTCGCCAAGATCGACCGGACGCTGCTCGAAGCCGCGCGCGACATGGGCGCGACCCCGTTCCAGATTTTCCGCGAGATCATCTTTCCGCTGTCGCTGCCCGGCATCGCCATCGGCATGATCTTCGTGTTCGTCATGGTGATGGGCGAGTTCGCCACCGCCGTGGTGGTCTACGGCGGCAAGACCTCGACCACCGGCACCGTCATCTTGAATTATTACGCCATCGCCAATTATCCGTTCGCCGCCGTCAACGCTTTCATGCTGATGCTGGCGATGATGATCGGCGTCATAGTCATTCTGCGCGTCGTCGATATCCGCAAGGAGCTTTAGCGATGGCGCGCTCGACGCCGGAACGTCGTCGCAAGGCGCGCATCAAGGCGGGCTTCAGCGTCTATTACGTGATCTTTCTGATTTTCGTTTATGGGCCGATGTTCGCGATGTTCACCCTGTCCTTCCAGGGACCGCGCGGCGGCGTGACTTTTCCGATGCGGGGGTTGAGCTTTTTCTGGTGGGAGAAGCTGGCTGGGCCATCGGCGGTCGGCGACATCAAGAGTTCGCTGGTGCGTTCGCTCACTCTCGCTGTGATCGTCATGGTGATCACCGCGATCTTCTCCACCATGCTGGCGATGGCGTTTCGCAAGAAGTTTCGCGGCTCTGGGGTGCTGTTCTACGCGGTGATGGCGGGACTTATGGTGCCGGGCGTGCTGCTCAGCCTCGGGCTGGCCTCGTTGATGCGGCAGGTCGGGATTCCGCCGGCCTGGTATTATTCCGGCCTCGGCGTTCACGTGGTCTGGACTTTGCCATTCGGCTTCCTGGTCATGATGGCGGTGTTCAACCGCTTCGACCACCGGCTCGAGGAGGCGGCGCGCGACATGGGCGCCGACGAATGGACGGTGTTCAAGGAAATTACGCTGCCGCTGATCACGCCCGGCATCGTCGCGGCCGGCCTGTTCGGCTTTACGCTGTCCTACGACGAATTCGCCCGCACCACGCTGCTGTCGGGAGCGACCAACACACTGCCGCTCGACATCAACGCCGCAATGACGCAGCGCGTGCAGCCGACCATTTTCGCGCTCGGCACCGCCTCGACGCTGTTCTCCTTGGCGATGATCGGATTGTTTATTGTAGTTTATACGATCCTGTATCGGCGGTCCCGCTAGCGGCGGCGGACTGGCGGATCACCTTCAGCACCCAAAAGATCAGGCAGAAGATCACGGTCAGGATCACCATGCCGACGACGGCGCCCAGGCGCGAGCCAAACTCGGCGCCGAGCGTGTAGTCGCTTTGCAACAGATAGGCGCAAAGGATCAAGAGCGACTGCGCCGCGGCGCCGGAGCAAAACAATATGGCGATGAAGGCGGAGCCGCGCAGTGACGCCAGCACCATGCCGTCGACGCTGTGGCGTTGCACGATGTAAAGCCGATAGGCGCGATAATGATAGCCGCAAAACCCGATGATCGCGGTGATCAAGACTACCCAGAACATCGCATTGTCGTAGCTCAGCCCGTTGATGACCAGCGTGAAGAAGTCTTCGAACGGCTTGTAGAAATACAGAAAGATCAGAATGACGATGAAAGCCACATAGCCCACAAGCGCCCAGAACAGCCGCCACCCCGACATTTTGACTAAGCCCCTCGATTAACTGCGGAAGTCTCGGCCATCCGCATGATGAAGATGGGAAAGGAACACGTCACGTCGCCAACGGCAAGGGGGCGCTTGAACCGGCGGTTCATTATTTCGCTCCTCAAACCGATTTCGCGGCGACGATCAACAACACGGCGTAGAGCACGACGAATAGCGTGTCCTTGACGGCTGGCAGGGTCTGCCGCTCGCCGCTGGACGCCACCAGCGTCACCGCCTCGAGCACGAAGAACACGCCGGCCAGGATCAGAAACGGCCAGATCGAGGCCAACCACGATGCCGGCGCGGCAACGCCCAGCACCGATTGCCAGATCAACAGCAAGACGGGCAGGACGACGAGATAGCCATAACCGATGAGGAAGCGGCCGCGGACCGCAGTGCGGTCGATGACCCAGAAGGCGATGAAGAACAGCACCACGTTGAGCAAGTCCCAAAAACTGGCGGAATAGGCTTCCGGCTTCGGCGCGCCACGCAGGTTCAAAAAAGCCAGGATCAGCAGGAATGCCAGCAAGTCGCACAACAGCCATTCACGGAATGACTCGGCCGGCGGCTTGACGCTCCAAGTGCGTGTCGCCTTGTCAAACAGCAGCACCAGCGTCACGCCGAGGGCCGCGGGATAGATCAGTTGCCCGATCAGGCCATATTGCGCGGCAGGCGCGAGCGCGATCCAGCACAACAGCAGGATCGCGACCACAAAAACGAGCAAGCCGAGCACGCGCAATGGCGACGGCACGGGCGGGGCCTGCGCCGTGCCCGCCGGCGCTGCATCCGCCGCCGTTTCAGCCGGCCGGCGCGCCACAGTCCCCGGCGCGGCGGTGCCATGCGATGACTGGACCAGCGCATACACGAGCGAGACGACGAGCCCAACAATCGCAAGCGCCACCATCACCGCAGCGAAGGTGATCGTGCGGTCGTCCGACCGCCAATCCTCGATTGTCTCGCCCCACACCCAGTGCGTGCCGCTGGAAATCAGCCAGATGGCGAAAGCGGCGATGGCGGCGAGCAGGATCAAAGCCAACGTGAATTCGTACCAGCGCGGCGATGGCTCCGCCTGACCCTTGCCGTTCGCCGCCGCCTGCTGCGGAAGGCGTACGATCAGCCCGATCAGGAACGCCAGCACGCCAATGACCGCGATGACGATCATCACCTCGACGAAAATTGTGGCTCTTTGCTCCAAGGACGATCCGACCTTTCCGCTAAACCCGCTGCAATCTAGCGTCCATTACGCATCAGCGTCTCGACGCACTTGCGGAGGCTGTCGTTGGCAGTTCGCTGCAACAGCTCGCCGAGCGAACCGCCTGGCGGCGCGGCGGCGACCGCGGTCTCGCGCACCGTCGCGCCATTGGCGCGCAATTGGCCGATCACCTCGATCGTGCCGCCGTTGGCGCTGTGCTTGATGATTTCGAAACTCCAGGCGCTGCCGTAGGCGTCGCGCAATCCGCGCAACGCTTCGCCCAGCGAAGCGCCATTGCTGCTGGCGGCCAAGGGCACGGCGGGCGGGGATTGCGGCGCGACCGGGCTCGGCTGTCCGGCTGGAGGTCTTGAGCGGTTGCCCGGCTGCATCGAAGGCATCGACGTCGCACGCGATCGCGGCACCGGGGCCGGCGCCGGGCGCGGCGAAGCGGCGACTGCCGAAGTCTCCGCCTTGACGCGAGGGGTCGCGCGCATACGTTCACGCAAGGCTTTAGTCGCTGCCTCGTCCACTGTCTCCGCGGTCAGATCGACCATGACGCCGTAGGCGGCGCGGGCGTGTTCGACGGTGCAGAAGCCGTCCAGCACATCGTCGAGCACTTTCGCGGCAGGCCGCTCGAGCGGATCGCCGTAACCGCCGCCGCACGGTGCGTAGAACACATGCACGTCGCCCGCCGCGACCCGCATCCCGGAAAACTTCGCCGGCATATGCTTGACGTCGTCAAGGCGTGCGGCGTTGTAGATGTCGACCTTGCCGACCTGTCCGGGATCACCGCCGAAAATGCCCCACGGCACGTCGAAATGCCGCTCGTTTTCGTGGGTGATGAAGGCGTCGGTCAGAACGCGCTGCGCCTTGACCACGCCGATGCCGCCGCGGAAACGGCCGGCGCCGGGCATGACGTCGTCGCGCAGCTCGTAGCGGTCGCAGATCATCGGCAGATGCATCGCCAAGTCTTCGATCGGATTGTTGCGCGTATTGGCCATCAGGCTGTCGATGCAGTCCGGGCCGTCCGAGCGCGGCCGGCCGCCATAGGAGCCCTCATTGACTTCCAGGAAGACCCAATAGTCGCCCGAGGGGCGAATGCCGGCGTAGGAGCAGAAGGAGAGGCTCGCCGAGCTGCCGGCAATGATGTCGTTCGGCAATACCGGCGCCAGGGCCTTGTAGATCAGATCGATCACCCGATTGATCTGGGCAAACCGCGCTTCGGCGGCGGCCGGATAGATCGGATTATAGATCGATCCCTTTGGCGCGGTGACCTTCACCGGCCGGAACGATCCCTGGTTCGAGGGGACTTTGACGTCGGATGTCACCGCGTCGAGCAGCAGCGAACGGACCGCGCAGAAACAGGCGACTTTGGTCGAGCCCTCGAACGGCACGTTGAACGCAGTCTCGACCTGCTTGGACGACCCGGTGAGGTCGATTTCGATATCATCGCCTTTGACGCGGACGCACACCTTGATCGGCAGGCGCACGTCGCGATTCTTGCCGTCATCGTCGAGAAAACCTTCGGCGCGGTACTCGCCGTCGGGGATGGCGGCGATCCGCTGACGCAGCACCCGCTCGGTGTAGTCCATCAGCTGTCTGGTAGCATCGAGCACCATCTGCCGGCCGTAGCGGTCCATGAGCTCCGCGAGGCGTTTGGCGCCGAGGCGGGCAGACGCAATCTGTGCGTCGAGATCGTCTTGTAACTGGCGCGCGGCGCGGCTGTTGCGTCCGATGAAGCTCCATACCGCCTCGTTGCGCTTGCCGCGGTCGTAAAGCTTGGTGCCGGCAAACAGCATGCCTTCGGCAAATACGTCTGGGATATCGATGATCAGACCCGGCGTCGCCGCGCCGATGTCGAGATGGTGCGCGGTGTTGGCGGAAAATCCGACTAATACGCCCTCGTGGAAAATCGGCACGACGATGGCGATGTCCGGCGAATGGCTCGAGCCGTAATAGGGATGGTTGTGGATGACCAAATCGCCGTCATGCCACTCGCCGTCCTGCAGCGTTTCCGCAATGCCGGCCAGATAGCCGGGCAGCGAGCCGATATGCAGCGGCGTCGATTCCGACTCGCAGAGCGTGTTGAACTCGGTGTCGAACAATCCGGCGCCGAGATCCTGCGACTCGCGAATGATCGATGAAAACGACATGCGATAGAGCACGTGCCCCATCTCTTCGGCGATGGTCTGCAAGGCGCCGTTGATTACTTGCAGCGTGATGGGATCGATCGTTTGCGCCATGGTTCGATCGCTTTCAGCCGGCGTTGCGGAGGTGGAGATTGCCGAATTCGGCTACCTCGGCGACATAGCCGGGCGGCAATAATGTCGTCGAATTGTGCTGGATCAGGATCGCCGGCCCGGCGATCCGATGCCCGGCCTTGAGACGATCGCGGTTATAGCGCGGCGTGTCGAGCGTCTGACCGTCGTCGAACGTGGTTGGACGGGTGTAGAGCAAGGCGTCGGCGATGTTCCCGTCGGACGCCTTGTCGATGCGCGCGACCTTGAGCGGCACCACGTCCTCGCGCCCGATCACCCGCACCGTGATCAGCTCGACCTCGCCATCCTCGAAGTGATAGCCGTAATCGAGCCGGTGTTGCTGATGAAAGCCGGTGACCACTTCGCTTAGATTGGCCGCGGTCACCTTGCCGGCCGGGAGCTGCGCGCGCAGCTCAAAGCCCTGGCCGTGATAGCGGCATTCCGCGAGCTTCTGAAACTTCTGCCGCTCCGCCGCCACGCCGTCCTTCTCCAGATCGTGCCGGCAGCGTTCGATCAGTTCGTCGATGACGGCGTTGATCCGCCCGACCGCGGCGTCATCCGCATGCTTGAGCGAAACGATCAGCGAGCGGGCGTGCTCGTATTGCATGTCAGTCTGCAACAGTCCCATCGCCGCAGTGATGCCCGGGGCAACCGGCACGATGATCTCCTTCGCCGAGATCGCTTCGGCAAGCGCCACGCCGTGCAGGGGACCGGCGCCGCCGAACGGCACCAGCGCGAACTCGCGCGGATCGATGCCGCGCGCCACCGAGTTCGAGCGGATGGCCAACGCCATGTTCGAATTGATGACCTTGACGATGCCGAGCGCCGCATCCTTGATCGACAAGCCGAGCGGCTTGGCGATTTTTGCTTCGACGGCTTTATGTGCCAGGTCGGCATTGAGCGGCAGGTCGCCGCCGAGCATCTTGTCGACGTCAAGCCGCCCGAGGACAACCTGCGCGTCGGTCACGGTCGGCTCCTCGCCGCCTTTGCCGTAGCAGGCCGGGCCGGGTTCGGCGCCCGCCGAGCGCGGCCCGACATGGAAGCCGCCGGCGGAATCGATATAAGCGATCGAACCGCCGCCGGCGCCGATCGACACCAGGTCGATCATCGGCACCAGGATCGGATGGCCGTTCACGTATGAGTCGCGCGCATTCATGATCTTGATGCGGCCGTTGGGGATGGTGCTGATGTCGGCGGATGTGCCGCCGATATCGACGGTGATCAGGTTGGAGCGGCCGCACAACAGGCCTTCGGCGCGGCCGCCGATTACGCCGCCCGCCGGGCCCGACATCAAAATGCCGACCGCTTTTTGCGAGCAGGTCTCGACGGTGGCGATGCCGCCATTGGATTGAATGACGCGCAGGTTGGCGCGAAAGCCGTTCTGGCTCAGCCGGTCCTGCAGGCTGTTCAGATAAAGCGAAGTCTTCGGCCCGACAAAGGCGTTCATCGCCGCGGTCGAGAACCGCTCGTACTCGCGGATCACGTTGGCGACTTCGGATGACGTGCAGATATAGGCGTCCGGCATCTCGGCACGGACGATTTCGGCGGCGCGCCGCTCGTGCGCGTCGTTGAGAAACGAAAACAGAAAACCGATGACGACGGATTTGATGCCGCGGCGCTTGAACAGCTTGATCGCCTCGACCACTTCGGTTTCGGCGAGCGGAATTTCGATGGTGCCGTCGGGCGGCAGGATACGCTCGGTCACGGCGATGCGGTTGCGGCGCTTGACCAGCGGACGCGCTTGCCACGGCACCTCGAAATGTAGCGAGAAATTATACGGCCGCTTGTGCCGGCCGATATGCAGAATGTCGCGGAAGTTGCGCGACGTCAGCATGCCGACTTCGGCGCCGTTATGCTCGATGGTGATGTTGGTGGCGACCGTGGTGCCGTGCACGATCAACGAGACGTCGTGCGGACGGACGCCGGAAATGTCGCACAGTTCGCGCAGGCCCTTGACTACGCCCTCCGACTGGTCGTGCGGCGTGCTGGCGACCTTGTGAACGAATACGCCGTGATCGGCCTCGAGCACGAGGTCGGTATTGGTCCCGCCGACATCGACGCCTACGCGCGCCATGAATCGCCCGCTCGTTCTCGCGCCGCCGTGCCAGACCCGGGTGCACAACGCCTAAAGCTATGCTGATCTCGCGCGAAACATTGTCAGCAATGTCCGGCCCGCGCAACCCCCGACGGCAACCGCGCGGCGTAAGCGCCGTTAACTGCAACGCTTCGTCACTTGCGAGCGTTGAAGCTTTAGATCACTTGCGCGGGAGAGTTGAGGAGGACCAACAAATAGTGGTTGAATGCTGGCTAGAGCATGATCCCGAGAAGTGGAAGCCGGTTTTCGAAAAAGATCATGCTCCAACGCCTAGGATTGAGAAGGAGTGCGTGCGATGGCCGTGACCGCCAAATTCGTCTGCTCCGGCTGCCGGTGGTGGCATTTCCACCCGACCGAGGGAGCCGACCCGGACTCCGATCAGGCGGTTGGCTACTGCCGTCGCTTTCCGCCGGCCCGCCGCGAAAACGGCGTCGGCGCCTGGCCGATCACGTTCGGCAACGACTGGTGCGGCGAATATGCCGAGAAGAGCGAGGTCGCCCGGCAAACGCCGCGCAGCGCCTCGGCGGCCCATTGACGCGCTCGCGCCGCAGGTCGTCCGCTTTGTCGGACTAAATCAAATCGACGCAGTTCATCAGCGCCGCTTCGGCGGCGCGGCGGAACGCCTCGCGCGCGTCCGCCTCGGTGCCCGAGCCGCCGATCTTGAATCTCACGCCGCCACTCGCGGCGGTCACGGGAACGCCGGAAATCCAGGCACGCCCGAATTGCGTCCGCACGGCGTTGTCGCGGCCGAAACTGAGCTTGCCGAGCACGATTGCTTCATCGCCGTCGCGCGTTTGTTCTGCGACTTCAAAGCGCCAGTCACTGCCGAAACGTTCATTGAGCCGGCGAGCGGCCGGTGAATCGGCGCCAAGCCTGGGGGAGGCGACCGTCATGCGCGTCGCGGCGACGCGACCGAAGGACGGCGTTGCCGGCGCGGCCGCCTCATCGCTCTGTTGCTCTCCGCCGCGATAGAGATCCTCAAAACGCTTCTTAGTTTGCGCGAGCATGCCGTCGAAGGCAGACGACAGTTGCGGGTGGGGCGTGCTTGCCATTGTCAGGCTTCCACGTTCGAGGCTCAGCCGCGTTGCGCGCGGGGCCACCAGCGATCGAAATCTTCCTGCGCCCTGGACGCAAAGTCGACGTTACCGGCGAAGGATCGCAGATAATCGAGCGCGTCGGCGAGATCGACGACATCGCCGTATTTGGCATCGATATCGAAAAGGTTGGCCTCGTGCGGCCCGATCGCGCGGTCGCCAACGGCCTCACGCACGACGACGGTGTGATAACCATATTGCAGCGAATCGACTGCGGAGGCGCGGATACATCCGCTGGTGGTGCAGCCCGCAAGCAACACCGTATCGATGCCGAGAAGATGCAGATCCATGTCGAGGCTGGTGCCAAAAAACGCGCTGGCATATTTCTTGGTGAGTACTTTTTCGCCGGGCAGCGGCGCGATCCGCTGATCGACTTCGATCATCGGCGAGCCGTGCTGGAGGATCGCCAGCGAGGGCACCTTTTTCACGAACACGCCGGCATCGTGCATGTCTTCGGCATAGGCCACCGTGGTGTAGAAAACCGGCAGCTTGCCGCCGCGGAAGGCATCGAGCAGCTGCCGCGTCGCATTAATCTCCCAGGCGAAATCGCCACCCAGCGGCGTCGTCGGATCGGTAAATCCGTTAATGAAATCGACGATCACCAGGGCCGGGCTTCGGCCATAGCCGGACCGGCTCGCAAACCCTTTACGGTGGTAGTCCGCCCGCGTCTCGCGTTGCCAGTCGTTCATCGCCGTCCTCCGGACCTAAAGGGGATCGACCGAGCATGGCGTCGCCAAGCGCTTTTTGTCAACGACTCCACTGCCGGGTCAGATCCTCGCCCTTGTTGGCCGCGACCTCTTGCCGGTCCGCGCGCAACATGGGACTGTCCCGATCACTTGGCCTGCTGTTTGCTCATCAGCGGCCTGCGGTGATTCAACGAACCTTGCGTTAGTGGGGCATCAATGACCGACGACAATCGTACTCGTCCACCTATCGGCGGCGTCCGCGCGGGCTATGGCTCCGCAACCGGACCGCGTTATCAGCCACGCCCGCTGGTCACATCAGGCGGCGAAACGGCGCGCAGCGCGCGATCGACGCCGCGATCCGGCGGCAGCGGCAAAAAGGAGATCCTCTGCGCCATCGGCGTCGATGTTGATGCGGTCGCCGGCTGGCTCGGCTCCTATGGCGGCGAGAATTCGCCTTGCGATATCTCGCGCGGCCTGTTCGCCGGCGAAGTCGGCGTGCCGCGGCTGGTCAGGTTGTTCGACAAACTCGGCATCACGACCAGCTGGTTCATTCCCGGCCACTCCATCGAGACGTTCCCGACCCAGTGCAAGATGGTGGTCGATGCCGGGCACGAGATCGGCATGCACGGCTATTCGCACGAGAATCCGATCGCCATGACGCCGGAGCAGGAAGAAGCGGTCATGGACAAGTGCATCGACCTGATCGAGCGGCTCGCCGGGCGTCGTCCGACCGGCTACGTGGCGCCGTGGTGGGAATTCTCGAACGTTACCAACGAGCTGTTGCTGAGAAAGGGCATCAAATACGACCATAGCCTGATGAACAACGACTTCCATCCATTCTACGTGCGGGTAGGGGACAGCTGGACGCTGATCGACTATTCCAAGCAGCCGAGCGAATGGATGAAGCCGTTGGTGCGCGGCGAGGAGACCGATCTCATCGACATTCCCGGCAGCTGGTATCTCGATGATCTGCCGCCGATGATGTTCATCAAAAGCGCGCCGAACAGCCACGGCTTCATCAAGCCGCGCGATATCGAGGAATTGTGGTGCGACCAGTTCGATTGGGTCTATCGCGAATACGACTACGCGGTGTTCACGATGACCATTCACCCGGACGTCTCCGGCCGCCCGCAGGTCCTGCTGATGCTGGAGCGAGTTTACGACTACATCTCCAAGCATGCCGGCGTGAAGTTCTGCACGTTCGACGAGATCGCCGATGACTTCCGCCGCCGCCATCCGCGGCAAACTGCTTCCGCCGCGGTGGCGCAGGCGCGCTAAGCGTTAGCGCCATGTGTGCGCTCTGTGGTGTTCTCGGCGGCAAAGGCCATTGGAGCGACAGCGCAAGCGCGCCCGCGGTATTCGCCGGACGGACCGAACCGCAGACCCGATTACGCGAGCGTCAGGCGCGGACCCGCCTCCTCAACGCCGTGCTGAAACATCATGGCGTTGTGGTCAAAGACTGGTCCGGCAATTCATATTTGCTGACCAGCCTCACCGGCCGCACCGCAATCGTCGACACCGTCGGCGACGTGTGGGGCGCCGCCGAACGGCTATGCGGCCGGACCATCGATCCGCTTGACGAGAGCTATCTCGCAGCGCTCGCAAACGGTCGGAATTGAGCCAGAGGCTATGGCAGATTACGGCGACCTGACGCCCGTCAACATCGTCACCGGCTTCCTTGGCAGCGGGAAGACGACGCTGTTGCAGCGCCTGCTGCGCTCGCCGGAATTGTCCGACGTTGCCGTTCTGGTCAACGAATTCGGCGAGGTCGGTCTCGACCATCATCTGTTGCAGAACGTCGCCGAAAGTACGCTGCTCCTGGAAAACGGCTGCCTGTGCTGCGCCGTTCGTGGCGATCTGCAAAAGGCGCTGCGCAACCTGTTGTCCCGGCGCACGCGAGGCGACATCCCGCATTTTCGCCGCGTCGTCATCGAGACCTCGGGCTTGGCCGACCCAGCGCCGATCGCCTACACGCTGCTATCGGAAGCCGTGCTTCGCCATCATTTCCGTCTGTCCGGGATCATCACGACCGTCGATGCGGTCAATGGCGCGAGCCAGCTCGATCGCTTTGGGGAATCGGTCAAGCAAGTTTCGATGGCGGACCGGTTGGTGGTGACCAAGACCGATCTGTCTGACCAGCCCACGCTCGCGGCGCTGCGCCGCCGCCTGCGCGGCCTCAATGTTTCAGCGCACATCGTCGATTCGGGCGAGATCGGCGGCGAGGTGCATCAATTGCTGACCGACGACATCTACGATGCGGCCGGCAAATTCCGCGAGGCGGCCCATTGGACTGCAGAAGAGGTCGATGAGCATTCATCGCATGCGCACACGTCGGAAGTTCAATCCTTTGCCGCAATTTTCGACCGGCCGCTGGATTGGACCGCGTTCGGCGTCTGGGCCAGCGTGCTGTTGCATCGCCACGGCGCCGACGTGCTTCGTCTCAAGGGTCTATTGAATATCGAAGGTGTGCCGACCCCGGTCCTGATCAACGGCGTTCAGCATATCGTGCACCCTCCCAGCCACCTCGACGCGTGGCCTGACGCCGACCGGCGCTCGCGTCTTATCTTCATCGTGCGCGGCCTTGAGCGGTCGCGCATCGAACGCTCGCTTGCCGTGTTCAACAATCTGGTCAATGCCCCGGACCGCACCCGCGTCGGCGAGGACGCAATCCCGATGAGCGCGCATCGGCAAGCTCCCGCTGGATTCCCGCTTACGCGGGAATGAGCGGAGATTTTGCAGCAAGTTCGTGTAAGCTTCTAGCGCGCCCGCGGCGGCGCGGCCTGCGGACGCCAGCCGGTCCGCATTGCACGCACGACAAAGTGCAGCAAGTAGAAGATCAGCGCCAAGATCACGAGCAAGACAATGGCGAGGAGCTTCAGCCCAAAGGCGGCATCGAAAATCGGCCCCCGGTTGACGAAATATTCGCTCAACACCTCGATTGCCTGCAGCGTCGCGCCGGCGGAGAAGATCACCGCCGCCAGAATGGCCGCCTGCAGCGTATCGAACACCAAGGCATCGACATTCAGCTCGGTGACGTTGCGGAAAATTTCGGTGCGGAACGACTGCCCATGCGCGAACGCGTAGGCCAGGATGCCGACCAGCGACGCGAACCAGAACACGACGTTGTTGAAATGGATCGACGGGATGTGCGCGACCAGATAGGTCTCGAACGGGCGGTAGAAATACAGGAAAATAAGCAGGATGATGACGGCGATGACCCACATCCAGAACTGCTGTTGTTTGGTAGTATCGTCCGCCATCTTCGCCGTCTTGTTGTAGTCCCCTTGGAAGATGGTAAATCATTCCGGCGTGATGTCAAAACCCGCCAACGACGGGAAAAACGCAGCAACAACAACCGCAACGGAACGAGTTGACAACGCCTCGCGGCTCCGGGACTATGCGCCGCCCCGGGACTATTGCTGCAAAAATAGGCGCATTAGAAAAGCGCGCCTTTGTACGCGCCATGGCGGCGCGGACCCTGTGGGAGTAGCGACAAGAGAGGGGATTGGTCGGGGCTTCGGCGAACATGCCGAAGTGGCCAGCGCAGGGGGTGATAGGTGCCATGAGTAGCCGCCTCGGCATCGATGTCGGCGGGACATTTACTGATCTGCTTCTGTTCGACGAGCGCTCGGGCGCGATGCGACTTCTCAAGACGCCGTCAACGCCCAGCGATCAGTCCGTCGGCATTCTTAACGGCATTCAGCAGCTGATCGAGGAAACCGGCGTCGCCGCCAGCGACATCGTCGCGCTGCTGCACGGTACGACGGTGTCCACCAACATCGTTCTGGAAGCGAAGGGCGCCAAAGTCGGTCTCTTGGTCACCGAGAACTTCGAGCAGGTTCTGCATCTGGCGCGCTCGCAGACGCCCGGACCGCTGGCCGGCTGGATCATTATGATCAAGCCCGATCCGCTGGCTGACCTCGAACTGACCCGCGGAATTCGCGAGCGCGTCAGCGCCCGCGGCGATGTGATTACGCCGCTCGATGAAGCATCCGCCCGCAAAGCGATCCAGGAGCTGGTCGATCTCGGCGCCGAAGCCATCACCGTGTCGTTGATGCATTCCTACGCCAACCCGGAGCACGAGCAACGGGTCAAGGCGCTGGTCGAGGAAATCGCGCCCGACATGACAGTGTCGCTGTCGTCGGAAATCCTGCCGGAGTTTCGCGAATACGAGCGCACACTGGTCACCGTAATGAACGCGTATGTCCGCCCGAACATGCGGCGCTATCTGAGCGGCTTCGAAGAGAAGCTCCACCGCGTTCAGCTCCAATCCGGCGTCAATATCGTGCGCTCCGACGGCGGCCTGATGAGCGTCGAGCGCGCCAGCCAATCGCCAGTCCACACCATGCTGTCCGGTCCGGCCGGCGGCGTTTCCGGCGCGGCGTTCATGGCCTCGCTCGCCGGCTATCCGCAGGCGCTCGGTTTCGACATGGGCGGCACGTCCACCGACGTCTCGCTCATACAAGACGGCAAGCCGACGATCTCGCGGCAAAC
>Ga0210386_10002808_pt1 | contig 14777 bp, 9 predicted proteins | sample IncBWH32OmetaG_FD_160091 | JGI IMG/M metagenome (GOLD analysis project Ga0210386, IMG submission 160091) | Forest soil microbial communities from Barre Woods Harvard Forest LTER site, Petersham, Massachusetts, United States - Inc-BW-H-32-O ... | reverse complement strand
CAAGTGTATCGAGACCGTTGGTGCCACTGTCCGGAAGTGGGAGATTCGTGCGATTGAAAATATTGAAGAACTCCGCACGGAACTGGACATTGAAGTTTTCGCCAAATTTTGAAATGTGGTTGTCCTTGATAAAGGACATATCGACGTCGAACAGCCCCGGCCCAATAATCGCGTTACGCTTGAGGTTGCCCATCAAGTTGGTGCAGGTTAGGGGGTTAAGCCCAGCCGACGTGATCGTGATTGGATTTCCGTGAATGTCCTTGCCAAAGTTTGGAGTCTGGTTGCAGTTGGCATTCCAATACGTCTGGTTGGGCGCGACCGGGAATGTAAAGCACGATGGCTTAAGATACTGAAGTTGGCCAGGGTTAACAGCGTTTTGGGGAGTGCAGCCGGGAGCCAGCGCCAATACATCCATTGGTTCCGAGTTGTTTTGTCCCAACGGATCCGAGGAAAGGCCACCCAATGGCCACATCGGAGTGCCATCGCTCAGGGTCAAAAGTCCTCCAGCGCTCCATCCCCTGGCAACCCATCCAGCGGGTCCCGCGAAGGACGCCGGAGTTGGGATTTTATACAGCCAGTTAGCGGAAAGATTTCGGCTAATGTTGAAGTCAGAAAGCCCTTTGACGATGCTCAAATCCCACCACGGCGTTGCGGCAGTTGGCACAGATGAGAAGTTGTCTCCTGCGAAGCTGCCGGACGACGTGTCTGTGGAATTTTGCCACGTAAAGGAAACTTCTACTTGTAGGTTACGGCTCATTTTTCTGTTGAAATTGACCTGCAGAGATTTGTACCAAGACTGAGATTTAAAATCGGTCGACAAAAGTAGGCCCCCGATGTAGGGGTTGACCAACGTGTTGGGGACAATCCCCGTTGGAGGTGGGCCTGTGTAAGGCCCGTTGTTGTTGCAACCGTTATTGTTGACGGAGGGGTTCGGAAACAACCAGCCAGCAGAAGTACTTGTTGGGAAGCAGGTATTGAGCGTGTCGGTCTGGAAGGGATTGTGGAGTCCCCGTGATCCTGCATAGGCAACCATAACCGAGGTATTTGGCGTAATCTGACGTTGAACGTTGAAGTTCCATTGCATCACGTAATTACGTTTGGGATTGGGATTAGTATACTGCCACCTCCCGGTGCCAGCCGGAGAAACCCCGGCTGCGGCACCAGCAAGACCCTTGATGAATACCCCCTGCGCAAGAGGGCAATTGCTCGTGGGTGTCATCACATACGCCGCGCAGAGATTTGGGTTGTTGGTAAGGTCAACCTCGGCCCCGGAGGGTGAGGCCTGCAAAGCGTTGAGACCAAACATAAACGGCAAGGGAAGGACATCGAACATCCCAAACCCACCGCGCACGGAGGTCTTGCCGCTCTTAAATGGATCCCACGAGAAACCGATCCTGGGCTCAAAGTTTTTTAGAGTTGGGTTCGAATCGAAAACCTTGTTCCGTAGTGCCCCACAGCCCGAAGGAAGTCCGGTAATGGTTTCTACGCAATTGCCTGGGTCAGACCAAAGTTGCGGGAGGAGGATATATTTTCCGTTGACCTCGTAAGGAATCGTGGACATTTCATACCGCAAGCCCACATTGAAGGTCAGATTGGATTTCATCTTCCAATCGTCCTGAACATATCCGCCGAAAACGGAAGCTCGGTTGTAATGCTTCGTGTTTCCAGCAGTAAACGGAGGAACGGTAGGCTCCCGAACCGTGTACGGCTCGTTCTGCAAAAAGTTGGCAAGTGGGCCAAACCCTGCGCTGCCATTCCCGTTTCCATTGAGCAGATCAGTGTGATTTCGAAGAAACTCAAAGCCAAACTTCAAAGTGTGGTTACCGACCGTTTTTGAAACGTCATCGAACAGCTGATAGTTTTGAACCCAATCGCTAAATCCCCCTTCTTTGCTAAAACCTCCAAAGGAAGACAATCCGCCATTAACGCCCGCACCGCCTCCACCCTGCCCCGCTTCCCCTGGCCCGAAGGTCGTTGGTAAGATTCCAAACGCACTGTCAACCTCGGCGGGAAGGGCATACGTAAGACCCGGGTTCGTCACAATCGATTGTGCATATCCAATCCGGAAGCTGTTGACCACTGAAGGGCTGAAAATATGAGCCTCTTCAATGGACACGGCCTGGTTCGGTAGGAGGTAGCCAGTGGTTGCATTGTCGAAAGAGTTAGGCTTGGCCCAAGAGGAGTGATCACGATAATAGCTGGAATTCAAGCTATCTTTATCGGAAAGTTTGTAGTCAGCCCGCAAAGTGAAGTAATTATCCGTAACCCCCTGCACCCCTCCGTATATGTTGGCGCAGTAGTTGGTAGCGCAGTTGGCGTTCTGGGGTAGGGGATCGAGAGCCTTCGCGTAAGCGGCAATGGTGTTATCCACGCAAAGGGCAGCAGACGGCGATAGCAAAGTTGAGTTGGCATACGGGCACCCACCTGTTGGAGTTAGCCAAGTGTTGATGATGCCTTGTGCCGGCGTGATCGGATTGCCATTGCTGTCCTGGATGATTCCCAGCCTTGCGTTATTCGATAAGACTTTGGAAGTAACCGGGATGCCCTTACTCTGACGAAGACCCTCGTAATCGCCAAAGATGAAGAGCTTGTCTTTTAATATCTTGTAGCCACCCGAACCGCCGAACTGGTTGCGGACGAAAGGAGGCTTGTCGGCACCCGAAAGGTAATCCGAAGAATCAAACACTTTGTTGCGAATGAACTCATAAACGCTTCCATGGAACGAGTTCGTGCCAGACTTGGTTATGGCGTTGATGACTCCGCCCGAAGTAAAGCCGTATTCCGCAGAGTAATTAGCGGTCAATACGGAGAATTCCTGGATCGCGTCCACGCCAATGCTTGCCCCGAGTACGTTCCCCGGGCCGGCGTTCGAATAGTCATTGACAATGATTCCGTTGAGCCGGTAGACGTTCTGTGTGGGCCGGTTCCCGTCAATCGTCATCTGATTTCCAAGCCCACGTAAGTTGCCGCCCGGCTGTGTTACCTGCTCATGTGGCCGCACCTGGACAACACCGGGTTCCAGTGTTGCAAGGGAGGCCCAATCACGACCATTCAGCGGGAGTTCCACGATCTGTTGACTCTCGACGTTTCCGCTGATCGTCGCATTGGTAAGTTCTATGACAGGCGCCGCGCCAGTCACCTCGACCAACTGGCTCATCTCTCCAACTTTCAGTGAAAGGCTCAATTCCTGTTGAGCGCCAACTGTCAGCGTAACTTTTGTCGTTGTCGTATTGAAGCCGGTGGCCGTTACGGAAACATCGTAATCAGCCGGTTTAAGGTTCACCAGGTTATACGCCCCGGCGCTGTTTGTGGTCGTGTCCGTGACGATTCCCGTGGCACCGTTCTTGGCAGAAACTTTTGCGCCAGCAACTGCGCCGCCCTGCGCATCCGTAATTGTCCCAGTGAGTGTTGCGCCGGCGACTTGTGCATGGAGCGGATGTGAAAATGCAAAGCAGAAAGCGAGGAGAAAAGCAAACAGCAGGAACCTGGTACCTTTCGGATCCATAGACGTTCCCTCCAGTTCAGAGTGACTCACCCAGAGCGGGGCCCCTGCCGGACATATCCCTAATTGTTCAAATGTTTGCGCCGGGTCGAACACACCTTATCAACACCCTCACCCAATTCGACTCCCGGCAGAACAGCGCAAATTTAGGTAGGGCTGTAGCATGGTCTTACGCATGGTGTCAATCTTTATTTGAACAATTGAAAATTACCCGGCAATTTTTGCGAAATTAAATGAATGCTTAACTTTCTTGCTACATCTCTAATTGGAAGTTTTTGACTCAGAAGTGATCCTCCCGTAATTCATTTCAGATGTTTATCATGCGTACCTGTTGCATCCTGCCGCTCATGGGTGTACGGTGTCGCCCATCGCTGCACCGAAATTTCCATTTTGGCCAATTTAATCTGAGGGAGGACGGCAATGAGACGTTTAGCGCTCGTGTTGGCACTGTGCGTGACATTTCCACTTGCTTCAAAGGCCCAGCAAACTGCTCCGGAAATTCCCTTCGATTCCACACCGCACCTATTGAAGCTCCCGAAAGATTTGTATTTGGGCGAAGCTTCCGGCGTCGCCGTCAATTCCAAGGGACACATCTTCGTCTTCTCGCGCGGCAATTCCACGGGTCCTGCTTATGCCGCGTCCGCAGCACAACTTCTTGAGTTCGCCGCCGACGGCACATTTATTCGGGAGATCGGCCACAACCTGTATGCGTGGTCATTCGCTCACACCGTTCGAGTGGATAAGGAAGACAACATCTGGGCCGCGGATAAAGGTTCGGACATGGTGGTCAAGTTCAATCCCGCAGGCGAAGTAACCATGGTCTTCGGCCGCAAGCAGGAAGCTTCGGACGAAGGCACGGAACCCTTGAAACATCCTCATCCCCCGCTGCCTCCCGTGGACGGAATGTTTCGCCAGGTGACGGACGTCGCGTGGAATGCCGCAGGCGACGCCTTCATTAGCGACGGCTACATTAATTCGCGCGTCGCAAAAGTGGACAAGCATGGCCGCTGGCTCAAATCATTTGGCGAACCCGGCGACGGCCCTGGCCAGCTCAACACACCGCACGGAATTGCCACCGACGCGCAAGGCAATGTGTATGTGGCGAACCGAGGCGATTCACGCATCGAGGTTTACGATGGCGAAGGAAAATACCTGCGCGAAATAAAAATCGATGTCCCTTTCGATTACAACAAGGAAGTGGCAGCCATCGGCCCAAAACCTATTCTCGGCGGAACGGATATGTACGCGAAGCAGCTTGGCCCCGGCTCGCCCTGGTCCGTGTGCATCACGCCCGGACCGACGCAATACCTCTACGCTTCGGACGCTTTTCCCGGGCGCGTTTACAAAATGACCCTCGACGGAAAAGTTGTCGGCTGGCTCGGCGAATCGGGAAAAGAGCTGAAACAATTCGGCTGGATTCACGAAATCGCCTGCCCCTCGGAAAATGAAATTTACGTTGCGGAGTTGCTGAACTGGCGCGTGCAGAAGTTGACATTGCATCCCAAAAAATAACTGAATCGCGGCGGCCAAACCCCAGGTTTGGCCGCCGCCAAATAAATTCGTGAAATGCCGAATGGAATTCGATTGAAATGTGAACACGCAAAAATCAACCCGTCCGCCATGCGCCAGGCATATCTTTCCTCCCTGTTTAGGACTTAAGCTGAAAGAAATTTCCTCGGAACGAAGAGTCGATAACATCTTCAAGAGAATCCGATCGAGCGTCATGTCAACTAATTGACATTTTGGATTTCATAATTAGTAATTTATTCCGTGCCCTTAGACGGTGATTCAAAAATAATGGCAAAAATACAATGATGTCTTGATTGACCGTCGATTCATGACGAATTACGTTAGCCCTCGCAAACCGCAACGGGTGCGGCTTGAGGAGTGGTGATTTGAAACTGTCGGAATTGGCTGCGCACGAGTCCCTTTTTGTTGTCCTGAACTAGGTTCTCCTCCGTAGTCCAAACAAAATCCTGGTTGCCGTCTCTTCAGGCCGTTCACTTCCTACAGGCTTGTGACTTTCTGATTGGTCTGCGTCGTGTGCCCACACAACGCTGCAAAGTTGTCCCATTCTGAATGTCAAAACCACCGCGGATGAATATGAAAGGACGGGATTATGAAACAAAGAAGAAGAATGAAGGGTTCCGTAATAGTTTGCTGCACGGTTGCCGCAATTTTGCTTATTTCCGCAACCATGATCACTTCGGCTAAAGGTCAAGCTGGGGGGAAGAAAGGCGATCCAGATACCCTACCACCGGTTTACAACCCATACCCGTTCGGAATCCTGCCTTCAGATTTAGCTTCTGAGATTGAAAGGGTCCGATTTGAAGTTCGCACAATCGAAAATGAAGCACTAGTCCAGTGGCAAGCTCTCACGCCTCCTACTCTCACAGGTCAACCCCCAACACTTCAGTTTACCGGTATGCGTGCAAACCAATTGCTGGGCAAGCTCATGAACTTCGACGAAAAAATGTCCCCCTTCAAGGATAGGGCCTGCGGTTTTTGCCATATGCCGTACGCCGGCTTTAGCGGACCGATCCCTTCCGTCAATCTGACGATGGTTGCATATCCCGGATCCTATCCATACCGGGCCGGAAAACGAACCGCGCAGAGGTACACCTACGCGCCAAATTTCCCTGTGCTCAATTACAACAGCACGCAAGCCGCCTTTTTTGGCGGAAATTTCTGGGATTCTCGCGCGACAGGATACTTGCTAGGCAGTCCTGACGCGGAGCAAGCACAACATCCTCCCGTGGACACTCAAGAACACATGTTGCCTGACACTGCTTGTATCGCGTTCCGCCTCACCACGGCTCCTTACAGGAAATTGTTTGAGGAGATATGGGGTTCAGGGTCCCTGGATATTAACTTCCCGCGCGACACCGAAGAAATCTGCGAGACTCCGGGTGGGGCCTCTATATTCGGGACCAACACGATGCCAATTCGCCTTTCGCCCGATGACCGTACCAAGGCAAACAACGTTTTTGACCACTGGGGCAATTCCCTTGATCAATACGAAGCTTCCACCGACGTCAGCGCTTTTTCGTCGAAATTCGATGCCTTCCTGGCCAACGCTTACACCATGACTCCCGACGAAATGGCTGGATATAATCTGTTCCGCGGCAAGGCGAACTGCAACTCGTGCCATTTGGATGGCAGGTCTACTGCGCCAACGCCCCCACCTCCCCAGGGTATGGCACCGAACAGTGAAGACACAGGCGCCGCAGCAAGCACAACGCCGCTGTTTACCTGCTTCGGTTCTGCCAATCTCGGTTTGCCTTTGAACCCGAGGGATGCTTTCTTCTATCAGACAAAACCGGATTTCTTCGGCTTCACCGGGAATCCCTATGGCTTCGGTTACAGGGATTTGGGATTGGGAACTTTTCTCCGTAGCGGTTTCGGCGCCGCGCCTAGTCCGAACGAGACTTGGACACAATATGCGCCAGGCAACGACGGCAGGATGCAGACGTCCACGGCGCGCAACGTGGCGATGACACCACCATCGTGCCCCACCACCGAAGCGCCCGGACCCTACTTCCAAAAAGAGTTCTTCCACAACGGCTACATCAAGAGCCTGAAACAACTCGTCCACTTCTATAACACGCGAGATGTTTACCCTCAGTCCGTAACCTCGGGGCATTGCAAAGCGGGTACCGTTGAAAAAGTGACCTGCTGGCCCATGCCCGAAGTCTCGAATAATGAGGACATGACGGTTGGCATGCTTGGGTTGACCGATACCGAGGAGAACCAGATCGTCGCGTTTCTGGAAACCCTCACGGACGGTTACACAACACCGTATCCTGATATCAATACCTATACAGGTGTTTGTATGACAGGCGGTGACGCATCGACGCAAGGCAACAGCACGCTAATCCCGACTCCTCCACTGCCGCCTTGCGCAACCGCAGTGTGCGGCGTCGACCCATTGCCGAAGCCGCCAATTCCGTGAAATTAAAAGGTGAAACAGCGGTTTACTAATCATGAATCACATCTCTTCTCTGGCTCGTCCGTCCCGTAAAAGTTGGCACATGGGCGGGCGAGCCGGAGCGCAGTTTGCGGTGGGCGTCAAGGGCGGTTGCATTCATTTCCGCTCGGGATTGGCAGCGTAAATTTCCTTTGAGGTGCACACATGAAAAGAGCGTTTTTAGCATTTGCGATCACGGTTTTGACCGGCAGTCTGCTCTTCGCTGTTCCAGCGTCCGCTCAATTTGTTCCCCCTGCCAGAAGAGTCCCGCATCCCCAGATAACGAAGGGACCGGAGATTGAAACGTCTAACACTGATTTCACGATTATCAGGTGGACCAGCGTCAACCCTGGGGGCTCGCCCGAGCACTTTGCCGTTGTGCACTACGGCACGGATCGGAACCTGAGTGAGATGGCGAAATCGCACATCCGATTAAACCAGGGCCATCGCTACACGGTTTTCCGCGTGCGCATGCTCGACTTGAAGCCGCAGACAACCTATTACTATAAAGTGGATTCAATGGATTCCAGTGGGGCAAGCGACGGCGTTGTCAGCCCGCTTAGAAAATTCACGACGCCTTAAATGTTCCGTCAACCAGGCTCGTAGAATTTAAAGGGTATCAATCCAATATGTCGGCGACGGGGGATCTACGCTTGTATTTCCAGGCTGAGTTTTTTCGAAATTTAAAATGCTGCCATTCAATTTCACTCAGCCTCCCTCGCCGGCGCTCGACCGCGCTTGCAGCGACATCCCAACCAATGTTGAGATCAGGATCGCAGGATACAGTTGCCCGATGAGCGCCTCCGCCATCGCCAGCGATCGTGCAACGCGGTAGACCGGATAGGCGTCACCAAAAGTAACGCTGGTCAGGGTGGAAAAGCTGAAGTAGATGAAAGGGCTCGGTTCTCCCGTGGGAATCCCGCCGAGAAAAGATTGAAAATGTATGGCGCCAGGCAACTCCTCCATCAGGAACTTGTATCCGAATGCCCAAGTTATTCCGATAAGCAGGTAAGCAGCTACTCCGCCCATGACCCTGTGAACCGTAACCGGACCGGGACGAAACGTCTGCTTCAACGTCAAAACAACCAGAATTGCCAGACCCGAAGTCTTTAGCGCTGTGTCCCAACCCCAATAGCCAAGCGAAGATCTGAACTCAACAATTAAATCTGCGGCAAATCCCAGAATTGCCAGCGCCATAATCAGGTACATGAATATTCTCTTGCGAACCGTCGCGACTGCTCCCGAGAAGAATATGAGCGCAAAAATCAAGTCGACTCCTAGCCGCTCGTACCTGGACATGCGAAACATCGGTACGAAGATGGTCATCACCAGCAGAAATGCGAGGAAGAAACTCAATCCCCGATCCTCGGTCCAAAAAGGAATCAGCGGCTTCTCAGTTTCCACGTGCATCAGATTATTTTTCCCGCGGCCCTTCTTCTCCTCGAAGGCGCGCGTCGAGCTGCTTTCCAATTTCATTTTATGCCTCGGCGGCTCGCTCGTTTATTGCCTCATCGAGCAATCCGATTAAATCCAAAGTTGTACTGAAACAATTTGCCAGTCGAAAACCACACTTCGACGACCGCTCGCCGTGCACTTGCACCAGCAATGCCAAACTTATGAGCGAAAAAGCATCGCGGGAAGTGAACGGATTCTGAATATGCGTAACGTTGCGATCGATATTGTTAATTCCCGGATGATTTGGTGTCTGTTTCATTGGACACCCGTCGGCCCATGGGCACCATGAGACGCACCAGTTCAACCTGTGTCCCACATTGCTGCCTTACTTGGTTGAAATTATTGGCTTCCCACCGAATAAAACTTTGGAAGTTGAGTTGCTTTCCTCGTGTGGGGAGGAATTTATGCGATTTTTGAGATTTATTGCACTTCCCGCGTTAACTGTCGTTTTGCTGAGCATTCCGCGCACGGCGCATACGCAAGTCTCCATCAATATCGGACCAGAACCGGGTTGCCCATACGGCTACTACGATTTCGCCCCGTACGATTGCGCACCATACGGGTATTACGGCCCCGAGTGGTTTAACGGCGGCGTGTTCATCGGAGCAGGCCCCTGGTTCCACGGCCCGCATGATTTCCAGGGCCACGTCGATAACCGCTTCGATCCGCATCACGGCTACGCTGGTCCGCATCCGGACCGTGGAGATAAGGCATTCAATCACTTCCACGGAAACGAGATGCGCGATGGACGAGGCCACGTTAGCGGCGGAGGAGGCCATCGCTAAAAATAGCGGCAGCTTCACAGCAAATGAATTCCTTGAGCGGATGACCGAAGCACTGGCCGAGCCTTCTTCGGTCGCCTAGAAATTTAGATGGTAAGCACAGAGCGGACTCTTACTCCCCGACTTACTTGTCCAACCGCTGCGCTGTTCTTCGCTCACATACACATTCTTCTCGTCCGGGCACGACACCCAGAATCATTGTCGGTCGTGCCTTTAGCCACGACATAAGTTCTGCAAAATAAACACGGCTTTATCATCTGCGGAAAAACACACCATTTCTGTCATTCCGAGCGAAGCGAGGAATCTCTCCTTCTTTGCTTAAAGTTAAATCGAAGAGAGATTCCTCGCTTCGCTCGGAATGACAGAGTAAATTATTTTTTCCGAAGCCTGTTTAGCCGCTGAAGCTCCAAGATTTCAGATCTTACACAGGCCGAAGGGTCAGTGTGAGAGGTGCAAATTCATTGTGGGTCGTGGCTTCAGCCACGACATAACCCTGCAAATTGAGCCCGGCTTCAGCCGCTGAAAACCCAAGTCCACGGTTCTCACACAGACTCTGAAGACCGGACCTCCCGAAGCATCCCAGCCAGCAGAATTCTTTTCAAATTGAGCCACTGCCGCCAAGGTTGTTAATATGGGTCGGAGGCTCCCATGCCAGTCATTCGCGCCTGCATGCACTGCGGCCAGAAAAACCGCATCCCCGCCAAACACCTGGCCAGCACAGGCCAGTGCGGAAAATGCAAATCGCCTTTGCCGCCCGTCGCCGAACCTCTCGCCGTCGACGACTCATTATTCGATGAGATCATTCAAAACTCCCGCGTCCCAGTCCTCGTGGATTTCTGGGCCGAGTGGTGCGGCCCGTGCCGCGCAGCCGCCCCAGAAGTATCCCGGACCGCCGCAGAAATGGCAGGCAAGGCAGTCGTCATGAAAGTTGACACCGAAAAGTATCCCCAACTCGCCGCCCGCTACAACGTCCAAGGAATCCCCAACTTCGCCGTCTTCTCCGAAGGCAAGTTAGCAATGCAGCAGGCCGGCCTGGTCGATCACCAGCAAATGGAGCAATGGCTAAGTTCCGCCGCCCGGACACGCCGCACGGCCTAGAAAAGAAATTTGGAGCAGGACAGATTCTTGCTAAAGAATTCAGATCAATGACCTAGCGCTGGCACGCGAGTTCGGAAGTTGAAGAATTAAAGCTTGGCCATCGGTTCTTGCCATTGGAACGTGCAGTTGAGTTGCGTTGAAGTGGAAATTGCAGCACGTTTTCGGCACACGCTCGCTCACAATACAGTGTTTTCATTATTTCTGACAAACAATATAAAGCATTCCGCCCTTTGGGCTCCTCCGGAAATCCTCTAATGATTCGCAAAATCTCTTTTGGTCGGTCTGCGTCCTCGTACCGATCCCAAGGATTCTGAATTGCTGGTGAAGTAGCAGATTCGCGGCCTCTTCACAGCGATACCAATACGCGTATGGCGCGCGGTCCAATAATGCGGAAATGTTGAAACGATTCGCAACCCATAGCCACGGCATGTGTTGCTGGGATCGCTGACGGCGCGTTAGAGTCCGAAAACAGCAGAGATAGCCAATAAGCGTCCGATACAATGCGGATTGCAAGCGCGACTCCATGCTTAGAAACGAAAATAAAGCCACTCCACCCGGCTTCAGAATACGGTAAGCTTCTGAAACTGCCTTCTGTCTGCCCTCTGCGTCTGTAATAAAACAGAGTACTTGCTGAAGATAGATCAACTGCTCGAATGAGCTGTCAGCATATGTAAGCATTCTTGCATCTTGCACAGAAAATGCCATCCGCTGACTTGGTTCTTTCAAACCCGCCTGATGGATCAGTTCTGGGACATTGTCGAATCCCGATAGTTCCGTAAATCCGCGGTGTGCCAAGGCGCGAAGAATTCGGCCGCCACCCGTGCCAGCCTCCAGAGTGCTTCGATCAGAATGGAAGTACTGCCCCAGCAGGAACTTTTCTGGTGGATACAAGCCCTCTTCCTCGGCCCAATGTTTTAGTTCCGGTCCAGCAAATATTTCACGCGAATCCGAGCTTGCAACTGCTGACTCCAACGCCCCGTTGGATTTCGGCATAGTCCTCCTGTTCAATGAAGGTCGATTGGATCGGCGGTTCGAAGTATAGTAACTACACGCAGTACTGGCTGCAGAGTAGACAACTGTAGTGCTCTATGTACCATCGGTAATACACTGTAATGTTGAGAGGACTGAACCTTAGTTAACCCCGCAGATTTAATTCTCTCCGCTTGTTCGCAAGATTCGCTCCTCCGAAATAACCTCCGGAAATTCTTATACCCTCCGCCCAAATTGTGAGTTAGATTAAACTTATTCCTGAGGAGATTTCCCTGGAGCGCCGGGGGAAAGTTTTTCTTATGACCAAACGCAAAAGTGATATTTCACGCCGAGAATTTCTCGAAACCACCGGCGCCGTGTTTGCCGTGGCAACGGCGAACCCAGTGCTCAGGGCGGATGCTTCTTTCGCGACGCCGACGCTGGCAGACGATGTGGAGACGGGAGTGCCGAGCACCTCGATTCGCATCGTGGTGAATGGCACGGAGCACAAGCTGCAAGTGGAAGATCGCTGGACGCTTGCGGAAGTGCTGCGCGATCACATCGGCTTGACGGGCACGAAGATCGGTTGCGATCGCGGCGAGTGCGGCGCCTGCACGGTGCTGCTGGACGGCAAGCCTGTCTACTCGTGCAGCAATCTCGCAGTATGGGCCGACGGTCGGGAGATTCAGACGGTCGAAGGCCTCATGCACGGGGACGAACTCGATCCGCTGCAGCAGGCGTTCGTGGAGCACGACGGGCCACAGTGCGGCTTCTGCACTTCGGGGCAGCTCATGAGCGCCAAAGGATTGCTCTCCCATAATCCTCATCCGACAGCGCACGAAGTGCGCGCGGCCATGACCGGAAATATCTGCCGCTGCTCCAACTACAATCATTACGTGGAAGCGGTGATGGCCGCGTCTAACGGAAAGATTGCTGCCGCAAAAATAAAATCGTCTGACGATTCTGAAAAAATCTCCGCCATGAAAGCGCGCAAGAAGACAACTGCTTCCTCCACCGATGCGGGAGGTGCGCGATGAGCCGGCCGCCAACGCTCAATTCCCTGAAAACAGTGGGGCACAAGACCCCGCGCATTGACGCCGTGGAACGCTCCACGGGAAAAGCCACCTATACGGGCGACGTTCATCTCCCCGGAATGCTTTACGCGCGCGTCCTGCGCAGCACGCAGGCCCACGCGCAAATTCGCAAAATTGACGTTTCGAAAGCCCAAGCCCTTCCCGGCGTAAAGTTCATCCTGACACACGAAAACTGCTCGACCGTCTGGGGCTCCGGCTCGATCTCCGGCGGCAGGCAATACGTCGACGAAGTAAAAAAAATCACGAAGCAAAAGCGCTACGTTTTTAACAATCCTGTGCGCTTCTATGGGGAGCCAGTCGCGGCGGTAGTGGCGACTAATCGTCACCTCGCGGAAGAAGCCATGCGCCTCATCACCGTCGAATACGACCCGCTTCCCTTCGTGCTCGACCAGGAAGAAGCGTTAAAGCCCGAAGCCGTAAAGATTTGGCCCGACGGAAACATTTCTCTCACGGCGAAGAACGAAGCCAAGCCGGAAGTTTATAAGCGCGGAGACATCGAAGAGGGTTTTCGAACGTCCGACCACGTGTTCGAAGACCGCTACACCACCACCTACGTGCACAACGCGCAGATGGAGCCGCGCGTCAGCGTCGCCAGCTGGGACGGCGATAAGCTGACGATTTACACGCCGACGCAGGGCATTTCGAATTGCCGCCACGACATGGCGCGCGATTTGGGCCTCCCCGACGAAAAAGTACGCGTCGTCTGCAAATACATGGGCGGCGGCTTTGGAAACAAAAACCAGAATCAGGATGCCGATTTAATCGCTGCGCTGCTGGCGAAAGAAACCGGCGCTCCGGTGAAGCTGGAACTGACGCGCAAGGAAGATTTTATCGGCGTCCACGGCCGCTGGCCGACAACGCAATATTACAAGGTTGGAGTCAGCAAGGATGGAGTGCTGCAATCGCTGCAATTGCGCGGCTACAGCGGCATGGGCCCTTACCGCAAAAATACGGGCGCGATCGGCGGCGTAGAACTCTACCAGTGCCCCAACGTCGAGAGCACGGTGTATCCCGTGATTACGAACCGCGCGGTTTCCGGAAATTATCGCGCGCCGGAATTCCCGCAAGGTTTTTTCGGCATCCAGTCGATGATGGACGACGTCGCATACAAAATGAAAATGGATCCCGTCGATTTCGTTTTGAAGAACATGACGCGCAAATCGAATGACGTGGAGCCCTACTCAAGCTACACGCTCGAGGAATGCATCCGTCGCGGCGCGGAAGCGTTCGAATGGAAAAAACGCTGGCATGCGCCCGGCGCAGACTCCGGTCCTATCAAGCGCGGCGCGGGCATGGCGTTCATGGCGCTGCGATCCCCGCTGGGGCAAAGCAGCGCTGTCGTGCGCCTCGATTCGAATGGCCGCTACACGGTTTTCGTTGGCGTCACGGATATTGGCGCCGGCGCGAAGACCACGATGAGCATGATCGCCGCGGAAGCTCTCGACGTCCCCATGTCAAAAGTTGACCTCGTTTGGGGCGACACAGACCGCTGCCCATTTTCGGTTGGCGAATCGGGCAGCCGCACCACGGACATGGCCGGATACGCCGTGATTGAAGCCGCGCGCGACATCAAGCAGCAGCTTGCAGCAAAAGGAATGCCGCAGGGCGAAAACGCGCTGATCGCTTCCGCTTCGCCAAATCCATCTTCCGAAGGAAAAGTAAGGAAGGCGTTTGGCGCGCACTTTGTGGAAGTGGAAGTCGATACCGAGCTGGGCCGCGTTCACGTGCTGAAATACGTGGCCGTGCACGATTCCGGCCGCATCATTAATCCGCTGACCGCCGAGAGCCAGATTAAAGGCGCTACGACACAAGGCATCGGCATGGCGCTGCACGAAGATCTGATTTACGACCGCGGGAGCGGGCAGCCAATCAACGCGGGCTACTACGGAGCGCGCATCATGACGCACATG
>Ga0210386_10002807_pt1 | contig 14779 bp, 10 predicted proteins | sample IncBWH32OmetaG_FD_160091 | JGI IMG/M metagenome (GOLD analysis project Ga0210386, IMG submission 160091) | Forest soil microbial communities from Barre Woods Harvard Forest LTER site, Petersham, Massachusetts, United States - Inc-BW-H-32-O ... | reverse complement strand
CGAGGCCATGGAGCGAGCGGTGTCGTCCGCGTTATTCGGCTCGCAGCCAATCACCTGTATTTCGGGGCGCAACGATTTTGCGGCAATCGCCGTACCGGAAAGCAATCCGCCGCCTGAAACGGGCGCACAGATAATGTCAAGATCCGGGATTTCCTCGAGCAGTTCGAGGGCGGCTGTCCCTTGACCGGCGATGACGCGGTCATCGTCGTACGGATGAACGAGGGTGCCGCCCGTAGAGCGGAGCAGTTCGGCGGCGGCGGCTTCGCGCGCGGCAAGCGTCGGTTCGCAGAACGAAATGTCCGCGCCGTACGCTTCCACCGCGCGGACTTTTACCTGTGGCGCATTGCGGGGCATCACGACCCACGCGCGAATGCCGCGCATTTGCGCCGCGAGCGCCAGCGCCGCGCCATGATTTCCGGAGGAGTGCGTCACGACGCCGCGCGCCGCTTCCGCCTCACTCAGGGAAAAGACAGCGTTCGTCGCACCGCGAATCTTGAAGGAACCCGAGAGCTGCAGATTTTCACACTTGAAATAGAGCAAAGCGCCTGCCAGTTCGTCGAGCGGGTAGGAAATCATGACTTGTGTTTGCTCGATGTAAGGGGCAATGCGGCGGCGTGCATCGCGGATGGCCTGGAGGTCTGGGCCGGCAAAATTTGGTGTTTCGGGTGTGTTCATTTTGGGAACCTCCCAGGACGGCGCATTATGGCACAAGTTGTTCCGCCCTGCCGCATGCGAGTTTGGAAACCAGATTGAGGAGTGATATTGGAAAGCAGGGAAGGCGGGACGGGTTTCGAAAAGGTCTGCCCGCAATTTGGGTAGGAACCGCCCCTAATGCCCCAACACGAACCAGCGAGTGTCACGAAATATGAATTTTACTTGCTTCCGATCAGCCGCGCGCTAAAATTCTTGTACCCTTCCTACATTAAATCATCGCGCCAGCTATTCCCATCGCGCTTGGAGGAAACCATGAGTTCAATTGACCGGCGGAACGATCCACGCGTGAATGCATGCGTGGCCATGCGGTTTCGGGTGCTCGATAATCCTGATATGTTGGAACAAAAAGCAGAGTCGCAAAACATGTCGCAGCATGGGCTTTATTTTGAAACAAGCGCTCCGCTGCAAATAGGAATGCCCATGGAGTTGACGCTGCGGATTCCGCACGATCTGGCGCAAAGATTTTCGAGCGAGGTTGTGTGTGTCGGACGTGTCGTGCGCGTTCAACCGATTGACAGCAAGAATGGGATGCTGGGAATCGGGATTCACATCGAACGATTCGATACGCGGAACCAGTCGCAGGACCGGTGGGCGAGCTAGTTTGAGTCAGGGTACTTAGTGGCGCGGGCTTCAGCCTGCGGGGGTTGGTGTTTGTAAGACCTAACCCCGCAGGCTGAAGCCCGCGCCACTTAAGACTCAGTTTCCGCTGGAAGAAATTCGCACGGTTGCTTTTGCGCTGGCGACATTTTCAAATTGATCGTAAACGCGGACCGTTACGGTGTGCTCGCCTGGCAAGACTTTCTGCAACTGGAAATCGTAATTTTCTTTAGAGGCGTCGCTTAGTCCTCCAGCCGGAAAGATAAGCGTCCAATCACCGGCGTCGAGGCTGTATTGCGCACGAGTAATAAAACTCACGGCAGCGTTGGCCTGAAATTTGACGTGGACGCCTGTACTTGCCGAATCCGCCGTGAGTTGCGCAATGGATGGCGGCGTGTTGGCCACCACGAAGCGGTCGGATTCGCGTTCGGAGGAAAGCCCTTCGCCGGTCGGGTTCGACGGAGCATCGCTCGCGACAATCTTCAGATAATATGCGCCATCCGGCATGGACGTGGTGTCCCAGGAATAGAACTTCGTGTCCAGCTTGTCTTTGAGTAGCTTCCAGGAAGTTTCGTTCTCACCACGAAAATAAACGGAGAATTCCATCTGATCGTCATTGGCGTCGTCAGCAGTCCACAACACCGATTGAAAGCCTTTTTGAGATGACCCCTGAGGAATGGGATCGAAATGAGCAACGCCTGAGGAACCGAGATTGGAAATTGTGGTGACCGAGAACGGCGAAGTGGAAGAAGCCGATGGCGGCGGCTGGGGCATGCGCAATTGCGCGGAGGCCTGCGGCCCGGAGCCCACGCTAGGCAGCGAAAGCCCCTGCACGCGAATCCCGGGATCCTGAATGGCGATGGCCGTTACCTGCGGAGCGATATTCTTTGGCAGGTACGCGATACTGAACCAGTCGATGGCCGGCGCCGCAGGTGCATTATTGCCGGAAGCGCCGCGCAGCACGGCCTTCCACTGCACGAATCGCGCGGCAGGGCATTCCAGTTTGTCGCCAGAAGAATTTGTGTACGGGCCCGCCCAATCGCTCCAGTTGGAATCAGGATCGGAAGTGTTGCCCGAGCGTGCGTAAATTGAAATTCGCGAGGCCTTAGAGCCGCTTCCGTCGGCGACACTTTCGCTGAGCCACATGGTGTGTCCCCAGCGCGAAAAAATGTGCGCGTCAAACGGTTGCGACTCGTAAGTTCCCTCGGATTCGGTTTCCGGGCCCAAAGTAAAAACTTTTCCCGGATTGGCTGCAGCGAGAAATAATTTTCCGCCAGGGCCAGTAGCGATCGCAGTGACTTGGCGCGAAGTCGCTTTCGTCAGTTTTGAGAAAATGTGATTCCCATCCAGCTCAAGGATGGCGCCGTCATTTCCCGTTCCGAGTAGAAGCTTTCCGCCGGGAAGCAGCCCCATCGAATACACCACATCGTCGCGCGTGGTCCACAATTCTTCCGGTGAGCCGTCGGAGGCAATGCGATAGACGGAACTGGAATTTACAGTGGGGAATGGCGTAAAGGGATTCTGCTGATTTTGTTGCGGCTGCGCCGTCGTCGCTCCCGAGGGGCCGATTGAAATAACAAAATTTGAATTATTGCTTGTATCTGTCGGCATGGGTCGTGACTGGCCCGGAGTAGGCGGCGTCTTTTCGCCAACCGCGGCGACATACAGGTCGCCGTTTGTGGCCTGGAGGAGCGAGGTAATTTCCTTCTTCGAAGTCTCGTAGAGTACAAATGCGCGCCGGTTATTCGCGGCCTTTGGAATGCGCAGCACTCGTCCGTTCGGTTCCGTTCCGGCCAAAACATTTCCGTTTGTGTCCAGCGCGAGGGAGCGAATGTGAGTCTCATCGCTCGAATAAAAGACCTGTCCGTTGCCGTCGGGCGCGACAGAAAAAATCTTGCCAGTATCGCCCGTGGCGACGAAGACAGTTCCATCCTTATCCACGGCGAGATCCCAGATGTATTTTGTTTTGGGATCAAAAAAGACCGAGGATTGTCCCGCAGGCGTTACTTTATAAACTTTGCCGTCGGGCGAAGTTCCCACGTAAAGATTTCCCGCCGCGTCCAGCGCAATCGCCTGGGCGGATAGTTCCGGGGAATCGAACACGCTGGTTGATTTCCCGCTTGCATCGATGCGCAGCACTTTGGCATTCGATCCACCCGCCGCATAAAGATTGCCTTTTGAATCGACGCGAATTTGCAGCAGGTAGGCGAGGCTGGCGTCCGCAAATTCAGCGAACCGGGGCGCGAGAAACATTTTGCCGTCGCTGCGCAGCGCCACGCCCTTGGCAGTGCCCTTATCGAATTCTTCATACGTGGATTGCCGCCACCAGCGCGTATGTTCGGCCAGCGCCGGCGCCGCCATGGCGAGCATGGCCGCGACGACCAGAATCCACGAAGGCCTTTGAGAAATTGCCGCAGTTTTTGCGCGGCGATGTTGGCTGGCGTTTGAAAATAAATTGCGCATTAAACTCCTCAAGGAGGCGGCGAGGCTCGCCAGCCTGCTGCTTACTTGATTTGAATCGTAAGAGATGAAGATCCCTGAACGATCTGATCGAGCGGGAGCGACCATTCGCCGGCCGCCGACTCGCGAACCACTACTGAACTTGCCGGGCCGCCGCGTTGGTCAAGAAGATTAATCTCGGACGCAGGGACGTTCGGCATCACTTTATCCTGCACGAGGAGCGTCGGCGCGGATCCCAGAAGTGTCACGTAGAGACGGTTATTTCTGCGCTCGCGATTTAATACCGTTATGAGTTGTTCGAGGCTGTCCAGCCGCGCCTGTGAGCCGGATACGACGTTCATGCGATTCAACGTTCCGGAATCGCTGGCGAGGATTTGCATGTTTGTGCCGCGGACGGCCTGCGGGGGGATCGCGATTTTCACATCGCGGATCACAGGTGATCCGCGGTACGGACGCAACTGCACTCGCACGGTAACCGTATCGCCTGGCTCAGCTTCCGATTTATCGAGCCACGCGCCTTCAATCGTCATCAAGCGGCGTTCTGGCTTCGCTTCCATGCGCAGCGTTACGTGCTCGATGTTCGCTGTCTCAAACTGGTTTGTGAAAATTCTGGAAAACAGGTTTTGCACGGTGCTGGAGACGGGTAATCCGTCCGGAACAAAGGAATCGATCGGGGGAAAGAGATTGTCGAGAGTTACGCTGGAGTGCCCGGCGATGTCGATCGTGCCAGTCAAATGCAGCGTCGTCCCTTCGCCGTACACGCTGTTCTGAACCAAGCCATTCAGCGTGGCGATCCCCATGAGAATCGGACTGATCTTTGGGTTGGACATCATGCGGAAGGAAAGACGCTTGTCGCCATCGGGCGTCGCTACCGTCATATCAATGGGAATCAGTTTTGGTGACGCGCCCAGACTGCCCACGACGGCGGTAACGCGATCCTGATTGAAGGAGCCAATCGTTCCGCCGACATTCACAATTTTTGTGGATTCAAGTTCCGAGCTGAGCGTTGTAAGGACGCGCGCACGGGCCATGGGCATCTGCACATTGCCAAACCCAAATAGAGGATGGCCGCAGACGTAGACACGGCCGTCGACGATTGTCGTGACCGTGCAGGAGGCATTCAGGGACATATCGCCTTCGAGGAGCACGGCGCTGACCATGTCTCCCGGACGAATGTCTGCGTCATCCGGGCGCGCATCGATGCTGCCGCCCTGCGTCGCGGCCATGCCGTAGGCAGCAAACTCATGCTCGAACTGACGAATTGCAACTGCGCTGAATCCGGAAAACACGAGCGGGGAAGCGATGGGCGTCAGAAAACTTCCGCCCGAAACACCAGCACGCGACGCCCAATCCGATGGAATTTCGAATTTTGCTTCCAGCTGGTCTGAATCTTGTGGAACTGGAACGGAACCGTCCGCGCGCGTTACGCCGGGTTGGCCTTTTGGCAGGCTCAGAATATTTTCAATGGGCGTGATGCCCGCAAGGGGTTCTTTATTGAACTGGCCGAGCTTCAGGGAAAGCGCGCCAGCTAGTTTCCCTTCAAAGTAGACTGGGCTGCCGCTCATCCCTGCAACCACACCCGTGTGTTCGACCTTTGGCCCAACTAATTGCACCAGAATGATCGATTCTTTAGGGGCCAAAAAATTCGGCATCACGCCGATGACCACCAGGTCGAATTTTTCGATCTGATCGCCCGCAAAAATGGTGTAGGCCTCGCCCTTCATTCCCGGCTGAACTTTTGATAGCGGAAAAATATCAGGGTCAGCGGCAAACAATGCCGGTGTGAGAAGCGATAGAGACAAAACGGCGAGCAGGATTCGCATGCCGTAAGGGAGATACGAATTCCCGTGGCTGGTGGTGGTTCTTCGCATTAACAACCTATGATACGCGCGCCGCCATTGGGAATCAATCGCGGGCCATTGCAGAAGACACGCAGACGGCATCATAAGAATTTCATAAAGGTTTAAGAGATGGCCCTGAGTTTGATATAAACCATTCCAAACGTTCAGGAAACATTCAGCCTCGCTGGATTAGTATTAGAATGGTCGAGCCATAAGTTCGATATTGATTATCGCCTGATTCGTAAACGGCCCTAGGGACGAAAGAAAAAAATGCATATTTCGGCCCCATTCATTCGACGGCCAGTTGCTACTTCCTTATTGACCGTTGCCATTCTGCTTGCGGGCTGCGTGGCATTTTATTTTTTGCCAGTGTCCGCGTTGCCTCGCGTCGATTTTCCCACGATTTCAATCCGCGGTAGCTTGCCTGGAGCGAGCCCCGAAACCATGGCGTCCTCCGTGGCGACACCGCTCGAAAGACAATTTGGGCGAGTTGCCGGCGTCACGCAAATGACGTCTGACAGTGAACTGGGCAATACGCGAATCACCCTTCAATTCGATCTGGATCGGGACATTAACGCGGCATCGAGAGACGTGCAGGCGGCCATTAATGCCGCGGCCGGACAATTGCCTCCGAACCTCCCGAATCTGCCCACCTACCGCAAGGTAAATCCGGCGGAAACAGACATTCTGGACATGACAGTCTCCTCGGACACCCTTCCGAGAGGCGCGCTCTATGATTTGTGCGATTCGTTCCTTGCACAAAAGATTTCGCAGGTCGATGGCGTAGGGCTCGTTCGCATTTCGGGAGGAGCAAAGCCCTCTGTTCGCGTGGACTTGAACCCGAACGCGATGTCGCACTACGGAATTGGCCTGGAAGAAGTGAAGGCGGCCCTTGGCTCAGCGAATGCAAATACTCCAAAGGGTATGTTGGAGAACCAATCCAACCGTTGGGTTCTGAGCGATACCGATCAGCTTTTGAAGTCAGTTGACTATTCGCAACTGATTGTCGCTTACCGGAATGGAGCTCCGGTCCGGATTCAAGATATTGCGAAGGTCACGGAAGGAATTGAGGACGTACGAAATGCGGGATATGCCAATGGGAAAGCCGCCGTGGCGATGGGCGTTGGCCGTCAACCAGGCGCTAACATCATTGATACTGTTGACAAAATCATGGCGCTGCTTCCAGAATTGAAAGCATCCATCCCCCCAACAGTGTCGCTGGACACGAATTACAATCGCACCACAACGATTAGAGCATCGGTAAAAGACATTGAATTTACGCTGCTTCTGACCATCGCACTGGTCGTGATGGTTATTTTTCTTTTCCTGCGCAATGCCTGGGCCACGATCATTCCCAGCATTGCGGTGCCGCTTTCCATTGCCGGAACGTTTGGTGTGATGTACCTGCTGCACTACAACATCGATAATCTTTCGCTCATGGCACTGGCGATTTGCACGGGGTTCGTGGTGGACGACGCGATCGTGGTGATTGAAAACATCACCCGGTATCTGGAAGAGGGGCTTTCTCCGCTTGAAGCGGCGATGAAAGGTTCGCGCGAGATCGGGTTCACCGTTCTCTCAATGAGCACCTCGCTGATTGCCGTTTTTATTCCGCTGCTGCTGATGGGCGGAATCATCGGAAGGCTTTTCCGCGAGTTTTCAGTCACGTTGAGCGCGGCGATTATCGTTTCGCTTTGCGTGTCGCTGACGACCACGCCCATGATGTGCGCTCAATTTTTGAAATCGCAAAAAACGGTCAAGCACGGGAAAATGTATCTGGCGATTGAGCGGATGTTTTTATGGAGCGCGGAAACCTACGCTGCGGGGTTGCGCTGGGTGTTGCGACACCAGCCGTTCATGGTCATCGTAACGGGCGCGACTCTCTGCCTGAGCGTGTACTTGTATATCGTTATTCCGAAAGGCTTTTTCCCTCAGCAGGACACGGGGCTGATGGCCGCGAACATTGAAGGGGCGCAGGATACTTCGTTTGCATCCTTGCAGGAAAAGTTGGAGCAATATACTGCCATCGTCATGAGCGATCCTGCAGTTAAAACCTTAGTGGGGGAAATGGGTGGCGGGGCCGAAAATACAGGCCAGATGGAAATTGAGTTGAAGCCTCTGGACCAGCGCGATGCCTCTGTCTATCAGGTTATTTCGCGGCTGAAGCCTAAGCTTGCAAAGGTTCCCGGCGCCTCGCTTTTTTTGCGCGCCTACCAAGACATCACGGTCGGTGGACGCATCAGCAGTTCCCAGTATCAATACACTCTTTCGAGTGAAAACCTTGACGACCTGATGCAATGGGCCCCGCGCGTCCAAGCGGCGATGAAACAGATCCCCGAATTGGGCGACATTGACACCGACCAACAAACACGCGGGCTGCAAGCGTCCCTGGTGATCGATCGCGACACCGCGTCCCGCCTGGGAGTTTCTCCGCGAGACATCGATAACACACTGTACGACGCATTTGGGCAGCGGCAAGTATCCACAATCTATACCGAATTAAATCAGTACCACGTGGTGATGGAAATCGACTCCGCGTTTCGGGAAAGCACGGATGGCATTCGCGATCTCTACGTGAAATCCTCAAGAGGGAATCAGGTTCCGCTGAGCGCCTTCACGCATTACGAAACGAAGAACACGGCGCTCGCGGTAAATCACCAGGGACAATTTCCCGCGGTGACCATTTCCTTCAACCTCGCAGACGGCGTTGCGCTCGGCGATGCTGTAACCAAGATCGAAGCTGCTGTCCTGAAAATGGGCCTTCCCTCCGATATTCATCCCACATTTCAGGGGAATGCGCGCGCTTTTCAGGCTTCTCTCGCGAGCCAACCGTGGCTGATTCTCGCCGCACTCGTCGCTGTATACATTGTTTTGGGAATGCTCTATGAAAGTTACATCCATCCGATCACAATTCTTTCGACGCTGCCTTCCGCGGGGGTCGGCGCCCTTCTGGCACTGCTGGCATTCCATACGGAGCTGACTGTCATTGCCGTCATCGGAATTATTTTGCTGATCGGAATCGTTAAGAAGAACGCAATCATGATGATCGATTTCGCCATCGACGTTCAGCGAGCTGGAAAAACTTCTGAAGAATCGATTTATCAGGCGTGCCTGCTGAGGTTCCGCCCAATCATGATGACGACGGTTGCGGCGCTGTTTGGAGGCTTGCCGCTCGCCCTGATGCCCGGCACGGGTTCGGAGATGCGCCGCCCTTTGGGGATCAGCATTGTAGGCGGTCTGCTGGTAAGCCAGGCGCTCACCCTTTATACGACTCCGGTCATTTACCTGTACATGGATCGCCTGCAAGCGCGGCTCAAGCGCCGCAAATTTTCAAAATTAATGGGAGGCCAAATCGCTCCTCCCGCGACGACCATAAACGAGCTGCCCCTCACCTGATCGTTGGCACGACAAGTAGAATAATGCGGGTTTAAGTAGCGCTGGCTTCAGCCAGCGGGGTTAGGCTTTTGTAGCGCCGGCGTCTCGCCGGCAGGTTTCAGTTATCGCAGCGCAGCTGAAAACCGCCGGCGGGACGCCAGCGCTACAAATCTAACTCCCGCAGGCTGAAGCCCGCGCCACTTGAACGCAACTTCCTAACGAGCACGTAGGGCCACGGTTGCAAAACATTTCTGCACAGGGCAAACTTAATTTATGAGTACCTATGACCTGATTTGTATTGGCGCGGGGCCCACAGGCCTGGCATGCGCGATTGAAGCAAAACGCGCGGGAATGCACCCCCTCGTGATCGACAAGGGATGCCTGTGCAACTCGCTGTATCACTATCCCGTGAACATGGTGTTTTTCACGACACCTGAGCTCCTAGAGATTGGCGATCTGCCGCTAACGATTGCGTCCGAGAAGCCCACGCGCAGCGAAGCACTCAAGTACTATCGCAAGTGCGCGGAACACTACGAACTGGATCTGCGGCTGGGCCATCTGGTTGAGAGGGTGGAAGGCGCAAACGGAAAATTTGCGGTGCACACGCGCGATGAACACGGCAGCACCGCGCAATTCAGCGGCAAGAAAATTGCCGTCGCCACTGGCTACTACGATCTTCCGAATCGCCTCGGCATTCCCGGAGAAGATTTGCCGCACGTCTCGCACTACTACACGGAGCCGCATCCTTTCTGGCGGCGAAACGTGGTCGTGATCGGCGGAAAGAACTCCGCTGCGGAAGCTGCGCTCGATCTTTACCGCAATGGCGCAAACGTGACTCTGGTTCACCGCCGCGCGGAACTCGGCTCAACCATTAAATATTGGGTTCGCCCGGACATCGAAAACCGCATCAAGGCCGATCAAGTCCATGCACTTTTTGAGACACACGTGCAACGCATAGAAGAGGGCCGCGTCATCGTTTCCAATCATAAAGGCGAATCAGTGCTGCCCGCGGATCAGGTTTTCGCCCTGACCGGGTATCATCCCGATTTTCAGTTTCTGCGCTCTATGGGCATCATGCTCGACCCGCAGACCAACAAGCCCGTCATGGACCCGCAATCGCACGAAAGCAATGTTCCTGGAATTTTCGTGGCGGGAGTCGTGACGGGCGGCAATCACACCAGCGAAATTTTCATTGAAAATGGACGCTTCCACGGCAAGCAGATTGTTGCTGCATTGATGGGTTCGCGCATAGATTCTCCCGCTAAGGTTTGACACTATTTTCCACACGATGCTAGAGTGAATGGCACCGAGCCGAAGTAGCTCAGTTGGTAGAGCAGTCGATTCGTAATCGACAGGTCTCCGGTTCAAGTCCGGACTTCGGCTCCAACTATTTTACAGGCAGGAAAGAACTTACGAGCGCCTAGTTGGGGCGATTGGTTCGATTTGTTGCAACCTCATTGCAAACTTGCTTTTTCATCTCCTCGCCGAGCAAATCCATCGCACTGATTCCCGATGACGCAACGCTCTTCACGTAGACGTTCATCGTCAATGAAATGTTGCTGTGCCGCAAAATCGCCTGGATCGTTTTGTCATCGACACCGAGCTGATGGAGGTTTGTAGCGAGGCCGCGTCGGAAAGCATGCCAGCCGTGCCATCGAAGGCTTTCGTCCAATTTAAACAAGTGGCCTTCTGGCTTGTGGTCGGATTCCGACTTGCGACACACTACGCATTTTTCGATCGCCGGAATGATTGTCCGACGTGCGAGATTATCGAGATTTAGGGGTTGCTTTCCGCCGCCCTGAAAAATGTAGCCGACAGCGAGCTTGCCCATTCGTTGGCGGTGATCTTCGAGAGCATCGGCCAATTCCTTAACGACGGGGACCGGCGCCTTGCTTCGAGAGGTTTTTGGCGGATTGATGACTCCGTTCCAAACGGAGCGATTGACGTTTAGCTCTTTTCCGGTAAAGTCCTCCCAGCACAATCCCCAAATCTCGCCCTTGCGAAGGCCGGTGAACGCAGCGGTGAGAACGACGGTACGGGCCGGCTCGGGAAGGGCCGCGAGCATTTTTTTGATTTCCTCGATCGTGTAGGCATAGGTTTCCTCCGCTTCTTTGCCTCTCGGAATGGACACGCCGTGCACGGGATTCACGCTGTCGAGAATCCCTAGGCGTTTTGCCTGAGCAAAGACGCCCGAAAGAAAACTCTTGATGCGTTTGAGTGAGTTTCGTCCGAGAGCCGTGTCTCGCGCGATCTTTGCGAGAAGCTGTTCTCCATCGACTGTGCGAAATTGCCGAAGGGTCATTTTTCCAAGTCGGTGTTTTACGTGTTGTTCCCAGATGTCACGGTACCGCTTCTGGGTGCTGGCGCGAAGTTGCTTCTCCACAAAATCGCGCAGATATGTATTCTCAACAAAGTCCGCGATTAACATCGTGCTTTCTACCGTGAGAAGGCCGCTGTTGATCGGTGCGAGAATTTCCTGAACGAAGGGCCTTACGCTGGCTTTCGTCCGATACTGGTCGCCGTACTCGACGCTGAGTTTTTTGCAAACGAGCTTTCGCTTGATTGTGTGATCCGGCTGAAGAACATCATCGCAAAACCTGATAAACCATGACTTTCCCCTATGGAATAAATACCCTGTTTGCTGTCGCCTCATTTCGCTCCTTTTCCCTGAAGTCGTTTTCGGATGTAGTCCGAAATGGACAAACCCTCCCGCTTCGCCGATGCTGCCAGCTCGCGGAGTTCAGCCCGCGTCATCCGATAGTGAACTACCGCGGTACGTCTTTCGGATGCCGGTTTTGGTGGTCTGCCCTGTTTTTTCTTCATGGGAGCGTTATTGTGCTACGATAAACATTCGTGAATCAAGGTCGAACTATTTCCGTTCGCTTCGCATCCACTCCACAACGTCTGGCCAGGAAAAACGGAGATACCGCCCCATACGAAGGCAGGGGAGCGGAGGCCCGCTATACTTTCCTCGCCGTCGAGACTTTTCGTACACCCAGGAGACGCCGACCTTCAGCCGGTCCGCAAGTTCCTGGGGCGTCAAAACATCTTCAGCTTTCAGTGCGTTCGCGTGATTGAAATTTGCCATGATGTTGCAATCCCTTCGCAGAAGGCTCTATTTTGGGGCCGAAGTTTGCGACACGCGGTCAACGGAACCGCTGGTCACTCTCCACGTAACTTGCGTTGAAGGTTGACGAGTTCCCGCACGAGTAGTTTTCGGTGTTCGATCAGCAAATCGGGATTCTTGCATCCGGGTGTTTGCCGTGCGCGGTCAGTTTCATCCATTTCTCGTATCAAGACTTCGATTTGTTTTTGCAGTTCAACCGCTACGTGCGGCTCGATCTTCACCTTGTCCGTGTCGGTTAATGCCCCTGCACTTCGGCCCCACAATTCTTTTTCGCGCCGCTCCTCGACCAGGCTCATTGGCGTGTCCATCCATTGCCGTCCCAAAATAAACTTGGTCGGGCTGGGAATGTAGCGAGGTTCGCCTAGCCACTCCGGAGAACGCTTCCACCGTTCCAGCCCTTCAAGAATTTCTTGAGCGGAATCGGTTGCTATTACAGATTTCATCCATTCGTGAAGGGCGAGAGGCTTACCAACCTGGTTAGGATACGAAGCGTAAAATCGTTCAAAGGTCTCAAGGTCGCGCGGTTCTGGACCGACCGTAATGGCATCGTGTCTTTCGTGCGGCTCCAATGGCGCAGTGAGCGCAACGCCACGATCGAGTCGCTGCCTGACAATCGTCGCGATGGCTTCGACTTCTCGGGAATCCTCCAGGGAACGCTCGATACTTTTCAAAAAATACGCGACAGACCGAGGAATGCTTCCCTTCGCGCGCGCTAGATCCTCGACCCTCATAATCGCGATCTCAACGACCGGCTGGCTGTGACCCCTCTCTAGTAGAAGCTTTTTGGCTTTCGACTGTAAGGTGTCGATATCTCTTTCGCACACACGCAAACCATCATCATCGGTTTGTGTGGTAGTAGAAAACCGATGATGATTTGCGTGCGTGTCTGTGAGGGCTTCTGAATCAAGTTCTTCGTTAACACCTAGTTCCCCCTTAACACCAAGTTCTGTGTGCCGTTTTTCGACACCTCGCCCCATGCCGTTTTTCGACACCCCGGTACTGTCGTTTTTCGACACCTCGCGACTCTGATTGGCGACGTGCCGTTTTTCGACACCTCGCTCCCCTTGTACCCGCACGGAGATTGAAGTTCGTGGTTCCGGCGCGAGGACGTAACGAATTGCGGCCTTCGGGGGGAGGGTTTCAACTTTTCCGCCGATTCGATATAACGTAGGCGCGTTTTTGCCTCGACTACGGGAGATGAGTTTGGCGCGATCAATCAGGCCTTCAGCCTCTAACTCTGCAAGACCCTCGAAAATCGAGCGGCGCCTATCGATGCCGATGAGTTTCTGAATTGTCTCGACCAGCGGCCAACAGTAACCGTCTTGATCGCTGTGCAGTTCAAGCGCCGCAAAAACTTTGAAGCCAATTCCCGTGACAGAGCGGAGCGCGGCCATCTTCACCTGTCGAAGTTTCGCGGCCCAGGCCGCGCGTTTTGAGGTGGCAGTTGTCTTTTCCAGAGCAAGCTGACGCGCTGGAGCGCTGTCGCACGTAAGATGGGGGCGCTTGCCGGAAACAATCGAAATATCGTTGCGGATGTCAGATTTGATGGCGTTGGCGAATGTCTGGTAGGGAAGGGGCATGCAAGGCCCGTAGCAGCGAAATCGCCCGGGAACAGGGGTGCCCCTCTCGAAAAGTCCGAAGGGAAGGAATCTCAATTTCATTCGAATTTGAGATTTGAGAAATGCTAAAATCACAGCGCTTGCCTCATTGTTCTTCCAGAAAATTAGCGGCGCTCCGGTTGCAGACCAGGGCGCCGCGCGTTTTGTTGCAAAGACCTAACAACGCTAGTTTCAAATCGCTGAATCTAAACGGCTGCGGGGCGATATGCGGTTGCCGCAACGACAGATCATTCGACCGGTACTAGCGTCAGTCCAACCAGTCGTCGGCCCGGAGGTGTCAGCGATTCACGTTTTTCCTCAGGAGTGCGGGCCTGTGCGACACGGTTCTGGAATTGCTCGATTGCTAGTTTTTGCTCTTCATGGGAATCGGGAACTAAAAATTCGACGTTGGCAACGACCTTAAAGCCTTTCGGAAACGCGTCCATGAAGGCTTGGAGCGGTGAGCTCAGGGGGAAGGTCAGCATGGTGCCAGTACCGTCCTTCAGATTCTGGATCAACAGATCAGTCGAAATTTCGCCAAGATATTCCGGAAACACGGCTCGTTTCACAGTAACCTCCCTTTTTTTATTTCAGGATTCAGGCTGATGGGCCCTCGCTTCGTAGGCGTGACTTGCCGCTCCTTTCAGCGTCATTGTCACCCCAAATCGCAGCGTTTTTCCGTCGGGCTCGATCAAGTATTTTCTCAATCAGAGCAGTTTCCCGCTCAGTTGGTATCGCGATCCCCAACTCGAAATGCGAGATGCGAGCGCGACTGATTTGTTTTTTGGTCGCCCCTGCCAGTGCATACTGCGTAAGGCCCGCCGCGCGCCGACGTTTTTTCAAATCCTTCATTGGTCACCTCTGGTAATGCAAGGTAATGGCGTGCTCGTTTTGGGGGAAGCGAAACTTGAGCAGCAATGCTATTTGCGTACTACAATCTTTTTATGCTGACTCCGGATTGGTGGGCAGAGCTTAGCCGTCGAGAAAAAGTGCGAATAGTCCGCCGCGCGCTCAATGGCGAAACTTCGGTTCCGTGGCCTCTTCCCGGTCCTGCCGTTCGTGTCTTC
>Ga0210386_10002806_pt1 | contig 14781 bp, 11 predicted proteins | sample IncBWH32OmetaG_FD_160091 | JGI IMG/M metagenome (GOLD analysis project Ga0210386, IMG submission 160091) | Forest soil microbial communities from Barre Woods Harvard Forest LTER site, Petersham, Massachusetts, United States - Inc-BW-H-32-O ... | reverse complement strand
GCCGTTCAATCCCATCGCGTTTGGCAATTTTTCGAATTTCCTTATGAATCCTTTTCTACTCTTACCGCAGTCCACGAACCGAAGGTGGTGAACTTCACGCCACCTGGCGCATCTGGCGCTTTCCCAAGGCCTGCAAATCGGGCATCTGACGCAATTTGGTCCGAGCGTGATGAAGGCGACTTTTTGCTGCTTGAATGGAGACGCTTAGGGTGCGCGCAGTTTCTTTAATAGAAAATTCTTGAAAACGTCGCAAGTCAATGGCTTGCCGTAGCGCGGGGCGCAATTTACTGATCGCCCCCATCACGATGTGTTCACGCTGTTGCTGGGCCAATTGCTCTTCCGGATCTGGTCGGGGGTCAACCGGATCAAAGGTTACAGAGTCTTCGAATGCGTCGAGCGGAGTATCCCTTGAGATTTCCGAGCATGCTCGAATCTTACGAAGCTTCATCAGGGCAGAATTGATGGCTATCCGGGTAAGCCACGTAGAGAAACTGGACCTGCCGTCAAAGCTTCCCAAGTGAACGAATGCGTTTAAGAAGGTGTCCTGCAAGGCATCCTCTGCGTCCTGCCGATTCCTGGTTATGCGAAGTGTTGCCCGGAGTATTTTTTGCGAATGACGCGCGTAAAGCTCTCCAAATGCATCCGGGTGACCCTTCTTTGCACTCTCAACAAGTTGCGCCTCGCATACCTTTTCAGAGTTGGCCACGAGAGCATTGCCAACTTTCAGCATGCAGTTTGAGTTTGTCGTCAAGGTCTTGCCCTCCTCGATTCTCCCGTGCCACCGGGCACGAGGCTTGGAAATTGGTTTGCCTCTCTGTCTGAAAATATGGCGTAGTTGAAAAAACAGAGCATCACGAGATGGAATGGTTTTTGACTACCACTCAAGGCAGGACTTGGAATACCACTTTTGGGGGAACTCAATCCCAATTCACCCCAAGTGGCTTTGAAAAAACAGGGAAGTAAAGATCCAACGGCGGTGGGAATTCTAATGTCTTTACCGGCGCGGTGTGGAATGGACCATATCTAAAGTAAACCCGCCAATAGTACGAATCCCTTGGATTCGGATAACGCCGACTTAAGTGCCTCTCTCATTGAATTTGAAAAGAAAGCGAGGCAAAAGCTTTTTGCATGGGACCACTTGTGTGAACTGCTATGACAAGCCGATGAAACGCTGAGGTATTCTAGCCGTCAACGTGAAAAGTGGTTAGGCAGGATGGACATGCAAACCAAAATCGCACGTCATACAACCGCAAAAATCTGGTTCTACAATACTTATGGCGGGCAAGCCTGTAAGCCGGATTTTGTTCAGCACATCGGTTTTGACGCCGGTGCGCTGTGGCGATCATTCCTCTAGGCTCAGGTTCGCACCTGAGCTCCAGCAGCCTACCCGAGGGTCCTGACGAGCCGGGCTGGCTCTCCCCTCCTATTTGGCCTTGCACCACGCGGGGTTTGCCGTGCCCTCGATGTTGCCATCGAGGCGGTGGGCTCTTACCCCACCGTTTCACCCTTACCAGGCACAATCACTTTCTGCAGCTCGCTTGCGCGAGTTGCTTTCAGGCCGTCCAAAGGTTTTCCTTCGGATGGCCACCGAGAAGTAATGCACCGGCGGTTTATTTTCTGTGGCACTGTCCGTAGCCGATTCCCCGCCTCGCTTGCGCGTACAGCACGAGAAAGCAGCCCCCTGGCGTTACCAGGCGCGTCGCCCTTAAGCCCCGGCGCAACGAATGGAAACTTTCGTTCCCTGCTCGCAACGCGAGGACCACGGTGTCCGGACTTTCCTCCCGGCCTCGCTTCTTGCGAAGAAAGGCCCAGCGATCACCCAGCTTGCCCGCCAACGTGAGTATATCATTTTTGTCAGGAATGCTTGCGGGATGTCCTGCCAAGGGAGGTCATAAATTACAAATTGAACCTAGTGGTTAGGAATGGATTGGCTCTGTTGACATCCTGGATCAAACGGTGTGTTTGCATTCCGAGTGGTGCCTTGCTGTAGCCGGCCTCTTCAGAGGGGGGTTAGACACTCCGGCGGCAGAGTCGACGTGCGAAGTCTAAATCCCCGCCTCTGAAGAGGCGGGCTACAGCAGGTCGAACACTGGCGGACCGAACAGAAGTTTAGGATGTCAACAGAGCCGAATGGATTCTATGGGAACGATTCGTTCAATGTTTGGAGATAATCTGGGGGACATCATTCGCAGATAGTGCCGAGCTGAAACCGCCGGCAGGACGCCAGCGCTTCAACGAACAACACGACCAAAGCTTTGAATATCACATCTACGGGATAAGAGAGACACGACTTGGAAACATCTAGGAATTATGCGGGCACAGCTTCAACACTAACTGTGAGTGCCGGCCTATCGCCGACACTCACAGTCTCAAAACTCGTTCAACCTGCGGAGCGAGCTAGTTTCCCCCGGCTGCGGACATTGTCAGCGGCTTGGCGGTAAACAAGGTGACTTCGACGCGGCGGCTGGCTTCACGTGCCTTGCGCCCCTTGCCCTCGTCGACCAACTTCTGAGATCCGAGTCCCACCATGTGGATGCGGTAGACGGGAACATCATGGCTACCCACCAAGTAGGAGATCACCGCATCAGCGCGTGAGCGGCTCAGTTGGTCATTGATTGCTGCCGTACCAGTTTGGTCCGTGAATCCTTCAACCGTGATGAAGTAGCGCTGTTGGGAACCAAGCTGTGTGGCCATGGCATCCAACTTCGCCTTTTCATCTTTCGTCAAAATATACTTGTTAACTGCAAAGTGCACGACAGTAGCGTCGCCCGCCGGTTTGTAATCGTCAATGTTCGCGATTACGCCGCGGAGGTCATTAATCTCCTTCGAATTCTGATTACCCTTGGCCATCGCGCCCTTAGCCGTACCATCAGCGGTCTTAGCGATTTCATCCGTGGCGGATAGTTTTTTATCGGTGTCGTCGAGCGCTTGATTTGTTTTATTAATGTCTGCGACCTGAGATGAATCACGTTTTTGGGAAGCCTGATCCACTTGATCCACTTTCTGATCAACTGGAGTGATACTCTTCTTTACATAATTCTTGGTCGCGCAACCCGCGATGAACATCGTACCTAATGCAAGTGTGATTGTTGCCGACAAAGTAAACTTGCTCATTTTGCGATCTCCCCCTACAAATCTCAGTTTTGGGCCTCTTGAGCCGTAACCGGACTTCTCAGTTCTCCCAAGACTCAACTTAACTATCGCACGCAGTCAACCAATTTGGGAATAAATTTTACTGTACTCTTAAGTCTCACTCGTACAAAGAAATACGGAGTTTAAGACTATTGGCAGACCGAATGCGTTCCCCATTCTACAAGGTAGATTTTACACAGTCTGTCCCATTCAGGACACTTTTCCCCTTATTTACCTATCACTTGGGGTCTTCTTTTTGCGCACTTTCAGCACGGTCTTAGCAGTCCTATTTTGGTCCACGGCCTTTCCGGATTCCACATTTCGCTTTCCTTTTAGCAGGTCATCAAATTCGTCTTCATTCAGTACTGGCACGCCCAGCGACCGCGCTTTTTCAAATTTCGACCCGGGATCAGTTCCCACGACTACATAACTTGTCAGCTTACTCACTGAATTAGTGACCTTTCCCCCGTGACGAACCACTTCCGATCCACCCTCATCGCGCGAGCGCCGCGCCAGCGCTCCGGTAAATACAAATGTCAGTCCAGCGAATCGCGTGTCTTCCTGAGCCGCGCGTTTTTCGGTCATGTTCAGCCCCTCGTCTTTCAGGCGCTGAATTAATTTCCGGTTGGCGGATTCGGAGAAAAAATCCGCCACGCTGCGGGCTACTTTCGGCCCGACTTCGGGCACTTCTTCAAGCTGTTCCGCCGACGCATCAGCCAGCTTTTGCAGTGAAGAAAAATACTCCGCCAACAATTGCCCGGTGCGTTCGCCAACGAAACGAATTCCTAATGAGTAAATGAGACGCGCGAGGCTGATCGATTTGCTCGCGGCAATTTCATCCAGCAGATTCTGCGCGGATTTTTCGGCCATGCGATCGAGCTTCGAGACCGGCTCGCGTGTCAATTCATAAAGGTCCGCAAAATCTTTCACCATGCCTTTATCAACAAGCTGGTCGACAATTTTTTCGCCGAGCCCGTCGATGTTCATTGCATGGCGACCCGCGAAGTGCAGGATCGATTGCTTGCGCTTCGCGGGGCAGCTTGCATTCACGCAACGGTAGGCAACTTCTTCCGGATCCTTATGAATGCGGCTGTGGCATTCGGGACAAAATTCCGGCACAACAATTTCGCGGCGCGGATTCCCTTCCTTCACAACCTTCAAAATGTGCGGAATCACTTCTCCCGCGCGTTCAATGATGACGCTGTCACCGGCCTGGAGACCGAGCCTGGCAATTTCGTCCATATTGTGCAGCGTGGATCGCGAAACAATGACGCCGCCCACCTGCACAGGCTCAAGCATCGCCACCGGAGTGAGGGTTCCAGTACGCCCTACGTTGAAAAGAACTTCGTTCACCACGGTGGTTTCCTGCCGGGCCGGATATTTATAGGCAACGGCCCATCGCGGCGACTTGGCCGTGGATCCAAGTTCTTGCTGCTGTCCCGTGTCGTTCACTTTGATTACAATGCCGTCGATTTCATACGGCAATTTGTCGCGCCGCGCTTCCCAGCTATCGATGAATTTCTTTACCGCCTCCAGCGACGGGCATACCCGCCAATCCGGGGAAACCTTGAAGTGCAGCTTCTGCATGGCCTCCAGCGATTCGGAGTGCAACCGCGTCGGGACTCGCCCGCCCGCCAGCAAAAGATATCCGTAAAAATCCAGGCGCCTCGATCGTGTAATTTCCGGATCGAGCACGCGCACGGCGCCGGCCGCCGCGCTGCGCGGATTTGAAAAACGCTTCCCGCCCTCTTCTTCCTGCTTTTCGTTCAACAGTTCAAATGCGCGAAGGGGCATGACAATTTCTCCGCGCACCTCGAAATCCAAAGGCATGTGCAGTTTCTTCAGTTGTTCTGCATCCACGCGCAAAGGAATCGAGCGAATCGTGCGCACATTCGCGGTCACTTCTTCCCCCGTGGTACCATCGCCGCGCGTAACGCCACGCGCCAACACGCCACCTTCATATACAAGCGAAATGCTCAACCCGTCGAATTTGTGTTCGGTCACATAGCCGATATTTTCACGTCCTGAAATTTCCCGCACGCGACGGTCGAAACCTTCCAGCTCCTCGGTCGAATACGTATTATCCAAGCTCATCATGGGCGGAGAGTGCCTGCGTGTTTCAAAACCTATTCGCGGAGCTCCACCCACGCGCTGCGTCGGCGAATCCTGCGTGATCATCTCAGGATGCTCGACTTCGAGCTTCTTGAGTTCGGCCATCATGCGGTCAAACTTGATGTCCGAAATTTCCGGCTCATCCTGCACGAAATATAAAAATTCGTGCCGCCGCAGTTCCTCACGCAGCTTTTCGATTTGTTTGTTGATCGTCGCGCCCTTAGCCATACACCCTCAGAAAGTCGATAGAATCAAACCTTCAGTATACATTGCGGCCCCTGCCCCCTGAAACAGTCTGTACCTTTCGGCCCGGTTCACGTAATCTAATTAATAGGTGTGCAATGCCTACGCAAGAAGCGATTACAAATGCGATTGGAGCGAACCAGGTGACATTGAAAACTCGGGATGCTGTTCTAATCGTGAATCCAATCGCAGGTGGTGGTCGCCGTGTGAAGCAACTCGATGAGGCAAGGCGCATTTTTCGGAACGCAGGGACCGAAACCGAATTGCAAATGACGACTGCACCGGGCGAGGCCACCCAAATGGCAAGGCGCGCCGTGGATGCTTCCCGCGACCTCGTGATCGTTTGCGGCGGCGACGGCACGGTGAACGAAGTCGTAAATGGATTGGCCTGCAGCCATGTTCCGCTCGCCGTTTTGCCGGCCGGTACAGCAAATGTGCTTGCCAAGGAACTCTCGCTGCCCTGGAATCTGCCTCGCGCCGCCAAACGTCTTGTAAACGCACCGTATCGAAGAATTGCGCTCGGCTTGGCCATTCCGGAAGAGTCCAGCGGCGAGCCGCGCTATTTTCTGAGCCTGGCAGGAGCCGGCGCAGACGGCGCGCTAGTGGCCGCCGTGCGTCCAGAAATCAAACTGAAGGCTGGCATTCTCGCCTACTGGCAAGAGGGCCTTCGCCAACTTTCGAAATATGATTTCCCCATGTTTCGCACTTCGATGGCGGGAAACGCCATTGATATAGACGCGTCGCTCGTCGTGGTAGGTCGGACGAAACATTACGGCGGTCCGTTTAAGATCACGACAGAAGCCGGCCTCTTGCAGCCGGAATTCGAACTGGCATTTGTCACCACGAATAGCGCCTGGCGTTATATCGCTTACCTACCGCTCCTTTGGGCCGGGAAGTTGCGCGGCGCCCGCCATGTTCAATTCCATAAAACGAGTTCTTTGCAGTGCGCCTCGAATACGGAATCGCTTGTTCATGTGCAAGTGGACGGAGAGCCCGCCGGCCGCCTGCCCGTAGAATTTCGAATCGTTCCCGACGCTCTCACCCTAGCCATCCCCGATTAGGTGTAGTATCTCCGCGGCATTCTGTTTGAGTAGCACAGGCTTCACCCTGTTGGGTTTTGGCTTTGCAAGGACTAACCCCACATGCTGAAACCTGTGCTACTCAAACGGTCCACTACATTGAAGCAGATCAATACACACGATGGAACCTGTCACTCACGCACTAACTTCTATCGCTCTTGGCCGCGCGGGCCTAAATAAGATGACGCGAGCGGCGACCCCGATGCTCTTGGTCTCTGGATTGGCGGCAGATTTGGACTGGGTTACTAGGCTGGGCGGAGCAGCCGATTTTCTGCGCGGCCACCGAACCGTCACGCATTCAATCGTGGGCACGCTCGCGATCGCTGCAATCGTCGCGGTCGCAGGCTGGCTGCTTGGCCAAAAATATACAAAATTCGCGATTGGCATTTTCCCTGCGCTAGGAATTTCTGCTATTGGCGCCGGCGTGCATTTATTTTTGGATTTGCTGAACGGGTACGGAGTCAAATTACTCTGGCCATTCAGCGCAAAATGGTACGCATGGGATTTGGTTGAATCCGTGGACTCGTGGATTCTTTTCTTCTTGCTTGTCGGCTTGCTGATTCCCGAATTGTTTCGCCTGGTGCTGGATGAAATTGGTTCGAAGCCGAAGCGCCATGGGCGGCAACGCGGCGCGATCTTTGGTCTGGTTTGTGTCGGATTGGTGATCGTGGGACGAATCGTTTCGCATCAGCGAGCCATTGCGCTGCTCGATGCGCGCGAGTATCGAGCGCAGACGCCGCTACTGGCCGCGGCATTTCCAAAAACATCAAATCCATTTCTCTGGTCTGGAGTTGTGGAAACGGACAACGCGCTTTTCAACCTGGAAGTGCCGGTTGGACTTGGGCGCACCTTCGATCCCGATCTCGCAGACGTGCATTTTAAACCGCAATCTTCCGCCACTCTCAAGAATGCCGTCACCTGCCCAACGGCCGTCGAGTTCCTGAATTTTGCGCGATTTCCGCTCGCCAGCGTCCAGCCCAAAGGAGACGGTTTTCAGGTCCGCCTGCGCGACATGCGCTTCGCGTACGAACTTGCCGGCCGCCGGGGAATCGTTGCCGTCATCGATCTGAACGCGCAGAGCCAGGTGATTGGCGAGCGCCTGGAATTTGACGGCTCACCGAGCCAATGAAGGTTTAATTTTGAGTAGCCACTACACCCAATTGCGGGGGGTTTTGTGGCGCCGACGTCTCGCCGGCGGTTTTGCGTACTGTGGGGTAGAGAAAAGCCGCCGGCGGGACGCCGGCGCCAGAATGACCAGTCCCGCGCGAAGATCAACTTGCCTGGCGCGGGCGAAACGCCAGCAGGGACAAAAGGTAGAGGCATAGCACTACTCCCAACACAATCCCAGCAACGTCCAGTTTGTGAGTCGATAGAAATAGACCCGCCTGGTCGCCATATCGGATCGCCAGATAACCTTCGCCAAAGTACCGAATCGCGCGCGCGGCAAGCAAACCCAGCACAAATTTTTGCACTGGCATTTCCAGCGCGCCCGCCGCAATCACAAATATTTTAAACGGAGTCGGGGGCGGGAGCAGCGCGGTAACCAGAATGCTGAGAAATCCATTGCGGTTAATCCACGCGTGGATGTGTTGCGCGCGCTTTCCAGCATGCTTGTGAAACATGGCCTCCCCGCCCTTGCGCGCAAGGTAATAAAGAAAGAGGCATCCAGCTACCGAACCGATTGTAGCCATCGCAGCGTAATACGGCATTCGCGCAGGGTTGCTGACGGAAAGATTGATCAGCAACAAATCATTAATAATGGGAAACGAGAGAACCGATGAATCCAGAAACGCGATCAGGAAAAGTCCAAGCCCTCCAGCCGTGGCGACAATCGCCTGGAGCCAGTGTGGCAAGTGAAATTTCGGTTGCGGAAGTTCCATAGACGAATTTTGCAAGCGTTCGATTGTAGCAGAGACGTTCCTTCTCAAGTGTCGAGTGAATCACAACGTCTCAGCGTCATGGCGCGTCTAACCAGATAGGTCAAGGTTCTTGCTTGACACCGCCTGAGGGCAATTGGATCATGGCCATCAGATTTTCTCTAATCTGATCTCAATACAAGCCATGAAGCGGAGATCGCCATGCTGAATCGCAGAAAATTTCTTGCCGTAACCGGGATGAGCGCCGCGGGCGCCGCGCTGGCTTCCGTGCCGCGATTTTCTTCTGTGGCGGCCCTGCCGCTGGCGAAGCCAGATCTTACGCTGCGCATTGCGCCGGTCAATGTGGACCTTGCGCCGGGCGTTGTGTACAAAACCACGGGATATAACGGCAAGGTTCCGGGCCCCATTTTGCGCATGAAAGAAGGTAAACGCATTACGGTCGATGTGCACAATGACACTGACATGGCGGAACTGGTTCACTGGCACGGACAATTTGTTTCCTCCGAAGTGGACGGCTCCGAGGAAGAAGGGACGCCGCTCGTCCCCGCGCATGGCCGACGCCAATACACATTCGAGCCTGGCCCAGTTGGGACGCGGTGGTATCACACGCACATGCCGTCCAAGGGAAATCTGGACATTGCCACGTTCAGCGGGCAATACGGATTTTTTTACGTTGAGCCGAAGAGCGAGCCGGGAAATTACGATCAGGAAATTTTTCTCGCGGCGCATCACTGGGGCCCTTCCCTCGCGCACATGGGACCGCAAAATAACGGCTGGGAAATCGCCTACAAAAATGGATCGTTTAATGACAAGGCGCTGGGGCATGGCGAGCCTATTCGCGTGAAGCAGGGTCAACGAGTGTTGCTGCGCATTCTCAACGCAAGCCCGACCGACGATCTTTCCTTCGCGCTGCCCGGCCACAAATTTAAAGTGATAGCCATGGACGGCAATCCCGTCCCCACGCAAGCTTCCGTCGATATCTTAACAATGGGCGTAGCCGAGCGAGTGGACGCCATCGTGGAGATGAATCATCCTGGTGTGTGGATTTTCGGCTCGATCGATGACGAAGAGCGCACGAATGGAATGGGCATCGTCATCGAATATGCAGGCCAGACAGGCGAACCCGTCTGGGTGAAGACCGCGAAAGTGCCGTGGGATTATTCTCTCTTCGGCACGCAAGACGTGCATCCGGAACCGGATGGGAAATTCGACCTGATATTCAAAAAAATTCCCGGCAATCGCGTCGATTTTAATCGCTGGACGATCAACGAAAAATCCTGGCCGGATACCGATCCCCTCATGGTCGAAAAAGGCAAACGCTACCGCATGGTTTTTCATAATCAAACGGGAGACACGCACCCGTTGCATCTGCATCGACACGATTTTGAGATTGTAAAAGTGGGAGGGAAATCCACGGCTGGAATAAAAAAGGACGTCGTGAATATTCCGCGCTTCAGCGACGCCGAAGTGGATTTTGTCGCCAATCATCCCGGCCCATCCCTCTTTCATTGCCACATGCAATTGCACATGGATTTCGGATTCATGGCCCTTGTGAAATATAGTTAGCCTTTTTCATTCATTTACAGTTCTCGAATCGAAGGTGGACATTCAATCATGCCCAAAATTTCGAAAAACGATTCGGCCAATTTTTTCCCCATACCCCGTAGCGAGCGCGCTGCCGGTAAAAAGCGCAAACCCATCCCTTATGAGTTTGTTCTGGATGCGATCTCTTCGCTTTCCCCGTGGACCCGCCCGATGTTCGGTTGCCTGGCGGTGTATGTGGAAAATAAAATTATCTTTATTTTGCAGGACAAAACGGATTACAAGGCCGATAACGGAGTCTGGCTTGCCACGACGAAAGAGCATCACGAAAGCCTGCGCGGCGAATTCCCAAGCATGCGGTCAATCAAATCCCTCGGCACCGGCGTAACGGGCTGGCAGGTCCTTCCTGTAGAGGAAGAAGATTTTGAAGAGACCGTTCTGCGCGCCTGCGAATTGGTCCTTGCCCGAGATCCTCGAATTGGCAAGATACCAGGTGCGAAGAAATTGGCGCAAACAGAAAACAAGAAAAAAGGAAAACCATCGAAGCGAACGAAGAAAATCGGAGCCAAAGCGAATTTGCAGAAATAATCGAAGTTGAGCAAAAAACCGAAATTGGGCAATCGCGCGAAAGAAAGTCCCGAAGGGACTGGGCCATGCGCGTGACAAAAATTTTCTACAATGAAACACATCAAATTAAAAACATTTAATCATTTGATTGGAATCAAATGATTGCGCTCATTCATTTGCGATCATCGCGTGGCAAAACCGCAATCTCACGCTTACGCTTGAACGCGCTGGGTATCCGTCGTATCCTGCCAGCACTGAGTGGACTCAAAGGAGAATAGTGGAATGAAACGGTTGATCTGCCTTGTAGCTTTTTGTTTGGTAACGCCCCTGATCGCCAGCGCTCAGGATGCCGCCGCGAATCCGCTTGCCGCCAGCGTTCGCAAGTATTTCGACGACTACGCCAAGAATCTGGTGGCCACGGCGGAAATCATGCCCGCGGAAAAATATAGTTTTAAACCTACTCCAGAAAATATGACCTTCGGAAAAACAATCGGCCACATCGCCGACGTGGATTATGCGATCTGCACAAAAATGTTCACTCCCCCGACCACTCCTTTCGCGAAAAGTTCGGACACGGATTCGAAAGAAAAACTGGTCGCGCAGCTCAAAGCTTCCGTGGATTATTGCGGCGAGCAATTTTCAAAATTGACGGATGCCAACCTTGCAGAGATGGTTCCCTTTTTCGGCGGAAAGCAAATCTCTCGACTTGGGGCAGCCATGGCCGTGGACATCGATTTTGCCGATCACTATGCCGGCCTCTCGATGCACCTGCGGATGAATGGGCTCTTGCCACCGCCTGCTCAAAAGAAGTAGGCATCGAGCCAAACGCAGGAATCTGATAAAACCGAGAGGGCAGCCGCGCATAAATGGCATGGGCTGCCTTTTGCCAGTATCGCGATGGGCAAACTTTGCGAACCCATGAATCGACAGGACTTACTTTACTTTCTGAAAATCGTAGGCTTATACATTCCTTCTCAATCATACCAAAAATGTGCCTGAAGGAACGTTTATATACATGGCAACAGCCTATGAAACGGTTTGACCCTCATACCAGTGCATGTTATAAAAAATGAGCTTTGTACAGCCGATTATCGGCAAGGGTGTTGTCCGTTCGTATGAATATCGGATTACAGCTGATGGCAGTACAAAGTGATGCACTTCCGCCCTTTCTCGAAGCGGCAACCTGAATCAAATCCGGCAAGCCATTCCATAGACGCCCTGAGCGAAGATTGAGGGGCATTATGGTGTGCCGGAAGCGCTTTGTAAAAATGAACTTTAGACTGATTGCTTGAATTTTGACGGAGGAACACTGATGCGTACCTGGCTCGCGGGCCTTAGCCCGCTTAGAAGCCGATTCGCGATTGCAGGCGCGGCAGGCGCCCTATTGACCTTACTAAATGCTGCATCGGCCGCAGCGCAAGAAAACGCAAGTGGCGAAGCAGCCCTCAGATTGCCGGACCTCTCGCAAGTTTCTTTTCTAGGGATCGATGGGCACAAGCTGCTGATGATTGGAATTCTGTTCTGCATCTTCGGCTTGGCATTCGGCCTTGCCATTTATAGCCACCTGAAGAATCTGCCCGTGCACCGCTCGATGCGCGAAGTATCCGAGCTGATTTACGAGACGTGCAAAACGTATCTCGTCACGCAGGGAAAGTTTCTACTTTTTCTGTGGCTGTTCATCGCCGTAGTCATCGTGCTGTACTTCGGCATTCTCGCTCCCGTTGCTCCAGTCAGCACAACGTTGCCGATCATCCTCCTCTTCAGCCTGGTCGGAATTGCCGGAAGCTACGGCGTCGCGTGGTTTGGCATCCGCGTCAATACGTTTGCCAATTCGCGCACGGCATTTGCAGGGCTGCGCGGCAAACCGTTCCCCATTTACCAGATTCCGCTGCAGGCCGGCATGAGCATCGGCATGATGCTGATCAGCGTGGAATTGCTGATGATGCTCTTCATCCTGCTATTTGTTCCCGGCGAATATGCCGGCCCGTGCTTCATCGGCTTTGCGATCGGTGAATCGCTGGGCGCCGCGGCGCTGAGAATTGCCGGCGGTATTTTCACCAAGATTGCCGATATCGGCTCGGATTTGATGAAGATTGTGTTCAAGATCAAGGAAGACGACGCGCGCAACCCCGGCGTAATCGCCGACTGCACGGGCGACAACGCGGGCGACTCGGTCGGACCGAGCGCGGACGGATTTGAAACCTACGGCGTGACGGGCGTCGCGCTCATTACCTTCATTCTGCTGGGCGTAAAAGATCCCGTCGTACAGGTTCAGTTGCTGGTCTGGATTTTTGTGATGCGCATCGCCATGCTGGTCTCCAGCGCGGCTGCGTACTTCATCAACGGCGCCATCGCCAAAGCGCGATTTGGCAATGTCGATAAAATGAATTTTGAAACCCCGCTGACCACACTGGTCTGGCTAACGTCTTTTCTCTCCATTGCCATGACCTACGCAATTTCCGCAATCATCATTCCGCAACTGAATGGCGATACTTCGCAATGGTGGAAGCTGGCTTCGATTATTTCCTGCGGCACACTGGCCGGCGCGGTGATTCCGGAACTTGTGAAGGCCTTTACATCCACCGAATCAAGGCACGTGAAAGAAGTTGTGACTTCGGCGGAAGAGGGCGGAGCGTCGCTCGGAATTTTGTCCGGCTTCGTCGCCGGAAATTTTTCCGCTTATTACCTGGGCATCGCGATGGTTGGCCTGATGTCCATCGCTTATCTCTTCGCGCGCATGGGCCTCAGCGGACTGATGATCGCCGCTCCGGTGTTTGCTTTCGGGCTTGTCGCTTTCGGCTTCCTGGGAATGGGACCGGTAACGATCGCGGTCGATTCCTATGGACCGGTTACGGACAACGCGCAATCGGTTTACGAGTTGTCGTTGATCGAGGCCGTTCCGAACATCGAAGAAGATTTGAAGAAAGATTTCAACATCACTCCGAATTTCCAGCGGGCAAAGGATTTGCTCGAAGAAAATGACGGAGCCGGAAATACATTTAAGGCTACCGCGAAACCCGTATTGATCGGCACCGCGGTTGTCGGCGCCACGACTATGATTTTCTCGATCATCATGGCGCTAACGAATGGTCTAACGATGAATGTAGAAAAACTTTCATTGCTTCACGCCCCATTCGTACTCGGCCTCATCACCGGCGGCGCGATGATCTACTGGTTCACTGGCGCTTCCACGCAGGCCGTGACCACCGGCGCTTACCGCGCTGTTGAGTTCATCAAAGCCAACATCAAGCTCGAAGGCGTTGAAAAAGCTTCGGTCGAAGACAGCAAAAAAGTCGTCGAGATTTGCACGAAATACGCGCAGAAGGGCATGCTGAACATTTTCATTGCCGTCTTCTTCGCTACCCTTTCGTTCTCCTTCCTCGAACCTTTCTTTTTCATCGGCTATCTGATGTCCATCGCCATCTCCGGTTTGTATCAAGCCATCTTCATGGCCAATGCCGGCGGCGCGTGGGACAACGCCAAAAAAATCGTGGAAGTCGAAATGAAGCAAAAAGGAACGCCGCTGCATGATGCAACCGTAATCGGCGATACGGTCGGCGATCCGTTCAAAGATACTTCTTCCGTCGCGCTCAATCCGGTCATCAAGTTCACAACCCTATTCGGCTTACTCGCCGTGGAACTTGCTGTGAAACTGACGGCCACTTCCGGTGCCACACTCACGCGGTCACTTTCAGCCGCATTCTTCATAGTCTCTTTCGTTTTCGTTTACCGATCGTTTTACAACATGCGCATCCGGCAATCGAATTAGTCAAAACAGTTCGCCTCCGCAGGGCTGGACAAAACGGGGCGCCCGGATTCACGGGCACCCCGTTTTATTTTAAGTAACTGGTTAAATTCTTTTCATCCAGCCACTCCACCAATTCGTTGACAATGCTCCCTGCCTTTGTTATGACTCGGTCAAGATTTCCCGAGGAGAATCCCATGAAACCGAAAGATTCCGGCCGCCGGAGTTTCTTGAAAAATAGCGCTGCGCTTGCGGGATTGGCCGTCGGAGCGGTGCAGTCTTCCAGCGGACAAAGCGCGGCTCCGGAAACCTCTTCCGCGCGCGCGAAAGATTTGCACGGGTACGGAGAGCGCTCCAAATTCGAGACCGCGACGCGTCTCGGCGCGCCGGGACTGTACGACCCAGCCCCGCCGGGCTACCACCGCGACTTTGGATTCCGCACGCCGATTCAGGATTCGGTCGGATTTATTACGCCGGCTTCGCT
>Ga0210386_10002805_pt1 | contig 14785 bp, 11 predicted proteins | sample IncBWH32OmetaG_FD_160091 | JGI IMG/M metagenome (GOLD analysis project Ga0210386, IMG submission 160091) | Forest soil microbial communities from Barre Woods Harvard Forest LTER site, Petersham, Massachusetts, United States - Inc-BW-H-32-O ... | reverse complement strand
GGGTTGTTTATTAGTAACTCATTGCTGTACATTTCTACTTCTTCTACGCCCTGTTCTCCAAACCTCCGCCTACAAGACCTTCGAATAACATCACCTAACGACCGCCAGTACAAGCAACAGTTTAGGGATCGGAGGTTCTCAATCAATTCGATAAGTTCGGTGCAGTCGTCTTGAAAGAAGTCGTGGTGAGACACGATCAAGCATGGTTTGCCCAGCAAAAGATCGAAGGCGAAGTTCTCCAAACCGTGATGGGCATATCTTCGCGTAAATATCGGGAAGCAGCCGTATCGCATGATGGCAACATCCCAGACATCCTTGATGCGTGTCCTGGCGCGGCCAGAATCAGCAGGCATCGTCTCGGTATTGACCGCGGCAAGAAAGCCGTTGAACTTGAGAACTTCAGGACAGGTAGATGAAAAGATACCCTGCGGGAAGATCATGACAGGATCGTGATGAATGCCTGTCCGAAGCTCATGATTTCGCATCCTGGATTGAGCCAGCTTGGCTTTGTTGCTCAGAATTATTTGTGAGGCTTCTCCAAACTCGGCTCTGGCGTGGTCACAGCCGTGAATTGATACGGAGAAATGCCCAGACTCGTTTCTAAAAAACTTACTAGCTGGGCGAGAGGTCCGACGCCAATTCCAAGGAATGAAAGCGATATCTGTCGTGAAGCCGTATTGTTGCATGAGATTGCGCAGGATCTCAAAATTGCAGGCTCCATATCGTCTTCTCAAGAGCGGATCATCAATGATCAAGCAAGCGCCGAGTTCTTGCGGCTGCCACGCAACATCAGGGAACACTAGCCTGATGAACATCACAAGAGGCACGACAGAACAGAAATGGTCTTTCACATCGTAATACCCCGGGCCTACCGTTTCATCAATATCGAGCACATACGAGCTCGCACAAAAGAAGATCGGGATACCGCTCTGGTGGAACCGAACGAACACCGGCGCGTCTCCGGCCGAAATGACAGTCGTAAAACCCGATTCGTCATCAACCGGGCCTACCAAGACATTATCTTCCCTCCTCAATCGCGACGAGACTTCGACGCCGGCCATAGGTCCGGCCACATCAGCAAGCTCACTGGATACGCGAAGAGACAGAACCCCCTCAGGGGCCCGCCGCAATAAAAAGTCTCCATTCCCGCAAAGAGAATGGAGTCCGCGCTCGCTAGCATCTAGGTCGTTGTCGGTATAGACGTAGACTGCAGCTGGTCGGGGAACAGGGCGATTTGCTCGTTGTGTCTGCTTGATAGCAGATGCCGCTGTTCGAGCCAAGGCGAAAACGACTTGCTCTTGAGCATCCGCCCCGATATCCGTCAGCTCCGAGACCGTTAGTGTTTTCCAAGGGACACCGAAGAAGTCGAGGGTGCGCGCGAGCTGCACAGACTTTCCTCCCGGCCTGTCTTCCTCTAAGAGAATTGCCCGTTTAGCCAAGCGCGATTCCTCTCACTCGACGACCGATCTGCAGACAACTCATGCGGGTTTCCGCGCAACTACCAGCGAACGCATGGCCCGGCTGCGAGCCACAAGATTTAAAAAGGGGCTCATGAGACGGCAGCTCAGGGTAAGAGCGTAACCGGCCGAGTGTGGAATCCAACAGAAGTTTCCCTTCCTGATGATCTCGAATCCCGCAGTCTTGAATGGAGAGGCGTATTCGTCAAGCGAAGGGATATAGCACTCGGCGGGGTCCCGATCTAACTCTCGGAAACGGCTTCGAAATGCAGGAAAGCGATTGTTCATATCGATGATGACGCATACACCTCCCGGTCGTAATAAACGATAAATGTCTTCAGCACAGTTCAATTGTTTTCCGAAACGATGGCAATACCGGGATGTATTCACACCGATAATTAGATCAAAAGAGCCAATTTGATCCTCGCTCCCGTCAAGCCCCGCGGACAGATCTTCCGCCAGCTGCTCGTTACGGGCAACGTGAAAACTCACTTTTTTTGCAAGATGGGGAGGGAGAAAGGCTTTAGCTTCCTCCCCTGCTGCCTGCACCAACCGTGGGGAGAAATCCGTTCCATATGCACGATCGACAGGGACTTTCTTCTCTTCCAGGAGAGAAATCAAACGGGTGATGTTCATTCCTCCGCCACAACCAAATTCGAGAAGCCGAAGAGGCCGAACCGTTGAAGTGCGCAGATAGGAATTTACGACATTCATGTATATCTGAGCATATTGGTTGCGCAGCAGGTAAGTGATCCCGTAGCCTGCTGTCTCCGTGGTGTATTTGCGCACTGCATTCTCTGAGATGTACTCATCTAGAAACTTCTGGTACATCTGTCCTGTCTTTTCCATGACGTCCTCTAGTTCAATATCGTTTTGAATATCTGCATTGGGACATGTTGCAGCATGCTGCTATCCATTTGTGATGGAGACACCGTCCGATGCGTGTCTTAATATATCGCCGGGCAGTGATCCTTGTTACTGTCTAGGGATGTCGGCTCCGCAAACATTCATCTGTTGGCTTCACAGGCGACCCGGTTGTCAACATGGCTATTGAAAGCCACCTCTACGTACTTTTCTGAACAGCGCACGCTGAACTCGCTTGATTCTGGCGCGTTATAGATTCGCAATCGCAGACCAGGGAGAGAATGCCCATGATGAGCCGTGACCTTGGCGCACACAGCAGCCGGGTCAGCACTATTTCTTTCGAACACTACCGATCGACGCTTTCGAAACCAGGAGATCGCTTGCCCGGCCGTCGAAAACCACGCGCCTCGATTCTTCAATTCCTGAATCAGGTCACGGTAGCATGCGTACCACAACCTCTCTGGGGCAAGGCTGCGATCATGCCAGTTGATCGTGAAGCAGCCTCCAAAACGGACCGCAAGGTCTACCATTCCTCCAAGGAGTGTTCGCGCGCGCTGTGCGGATAGCCCGAGATATGCGGGATAAAACAGAGCTGTATCCATCACGTGCATCGGCAATTCGAGCAGTCGAGTCGCCGCGAGAGGTTTGTATGCTTGCATTGTCCCTGCACGATACCCTACGGTCTCGTTGTAACCAATCGTGGAGTCATAGACAGCACCGGATTTCTCTAGAGTTTCAGGCGATCGTTGATCATAGTAAAGCCAGTGCATTCTCACGCCGATATCTGACACTCCGGTCAGGTGTCGAATTTCCTCGAGTTCCGCGCGTGCTCGCGCGGCGTCGAGCCATGCATCGATACCGTGCAGCCCAACTTCATAGCCCGCGACGCTTAACTTTTGGATCGTCTCTAAGATATCCGCAGCACCGTATCGGGCAGCACGAAATGCCGGTGCCTGGCCGAGAGAATTCCGGCCTGGGTTGTTCTGAAAAGGAATCACGAAGAAAGTTGATCGGAGTCCCTTTTCCAATTCCAAGTAACAATCGTCGAAATCGCGCCAGAAGTCTTTCGCCAATCCCAGGTGAACGAACGGTAACTTCAGAGCTGCCATCCAATTCGTGAGTAGATCCCGAAAGCCTATCTGTTTGCGGATGTAATTGCTCAAAGAGCAGAACACCGCGCGATACAAGAACCCGAACATTGTGTGGTCCCATTTGTGCTGACCGATTGATGGATTATCAACATCATGAGTTAGACAAGCTATAAACGGATAGCCGTCGGGAACGGGAGGGACTTCAATCAGTGGAACCCCACATCCTGTGATTAAATCTCTCAGGATGGCGATGTGCAGTTCCAGAACCGGTATGGTTGCGTTGGCGGATGGCTGCCCTGCTGTAAGCAACATCCGAACCTCACCAAACAGATCGTAACCGATCCGAGCCACCGCACCTTTCCGAGATCGGTCAAGATATGCTGCAGACTCGTGGGTCTTCTCATCTGTCAGGATGACGTTCCCCGTCTCTTTAAACCTGACGGTGTCGCCATAAATCGGGATCCGGTTTCCCTCGTACGAGAGGATGCAGCTTTCGTTTTCCTCAGGGTCCGTCGGTATCTTCTGTTCTTCGTCGAATGGTAGCATTCGGCCGGAATAAAAGAGGACGAGTTTCGCAGTTCCGTAAACTAGATCATTCCCCGCGACAAGCAGAACCTCGTACTGCCGATCGCTTTGATAAAACTCCCACGGAGTTTTGAAAAGCTCAAAGAACTCCCGAACTACATCGTATTCCGAAGCGTCTGCGATTACACCTATCATCGCCTCGGGCTCTAATGAAACACTGCTACCGGCTCAGCATGTGCGCGAAGCCACTCTTCACACACAATCAAGCTGAACAGGATTTTATGATTGTCATGTCGCCCGGATGTATGCTCCTCGAACAGTCTGCGCACTGCATTGGGTTGCAGGTGTTCATAGATCCTGGAGTCGCGGTCGAGAAGGACCTCGGCCATCTTGTTATCTACAGCACCCCTAAACCAGTCATCCACCACATTCACCCCAAACCCGCGCTTCGGCCGCTTTAAGATCGAATCCGGTAGGTATCTTCTGCAGGCCTGGCGATGAAGCCATTTCCCGGAGCCATTCCTTACTTTGAAGTTGGCGGGTAGTCTTTCGACATATTCAACGATTTCCTTATCGAGAAAAGGAACACGAAGTTCTAAACCATGAGCCATGGATAGCTTGTCGGCATACATGAGAAGCTCATCCGGAAGAGTAGACCGTAGCTCTAGGAATTGGAGACCGCCCAGCTCGCTCGTGCCGTCCAAAAGGCCAGCCAGATCCCCCCAACATTCCAGGACCGTGTCGCCTGCATTGGGTGCTAATAAACCTTCCTGAAACAGTTCATCGATTTTGTCTCCTGGCAAAAGCGACAATACTTCCTGATACCGTCGCATTCGATCTGGAATTGCAAGAGAGTAGACTCCCCGCTTCAATGTCTCGTTTCTCGGGAGTGCGGCGACGGTCGAGGAGATTGGGGCGCGCATCCAACTCGGCAATCCTGCCCAGAATGCGCTGTACCGGACGCCGAGATGACGACGATAACCTCCAAATAATTCATCCGGCCCTTGCCCAACCAAGGCTACCTTTACATCTTGACGGGCTCGTTCACACACGAGATACATCGGAACGATCGAAGACGCAGCGATCGGCTCTTCCAAGGACGCGACAATCTTCGGGAGCGTCTCCTCAAAGATCGACCTCGTTATCATGACTGCGGTGTGGTTGGAGGCCAGAATACGAGCGGTCTCGGCGGCATCTGATAATTCATCGTCCGCGAAGCTTGAACCGTATCCCACGGTGTAGGTAGGCCAATTCTTTCCGTTTAGATTCATCAGCGCCAACAGGAGCCCTGAGTCAAGACCACCGCTCAATAGCAACCCGACCGGCACATCGCTGACAAGTTGTCGACGCATTGCCTGTTGATAGAGCGCTAACAGTTCTTCGAGCGCTTCTCCAGGCGACTTTGGGGGCACAAAAGGAACAGGGCTGAAGTTATACCATCGGCTTACGCGACAGATGCCGTTATCGACCGTCAGCTTTGTCCCCGGTGCTAGTTTTCGTACGCCTTTGAGTAGAGTGTATGGCGAGGGCGTGTAGCGATAACGCAAGAATAGATTCAACGAGGTGTGATCGATCTCAGCCTTGGCCGGCATCGTTGCCCGAAGTGCACGAATTTCCGAGCCGAAGTACAAGCAATCTTTCTCAAGCCTGTAATAGAGCAGCTTTATGCCGAACGGATCGCGGGCGAGAATCAGCCGCTCTTCTCGTGCATCCCAGATTGCCAAACCAAACATCCCGTTGAGCCGGTTGAGTACCTCATCGCCCCACTGCTTGTATCCGTGGACGATGACCTCCGTGTCCGACTTGGTACGGAAAACGTGGCCGTATCCCTCCAGTTCACGCCTGAGCTCTATGAAGTTATAGATCTCACCATTGAAGATTACCCAGACGGATTCTGCCTGATCCGACATCGGCTGATGACCGCCCGCAAGATCGATGATCGAGAGCCTGCGAAAGCCCAAGCCAAGAGGACCTGAGATGTAATAACCCTCATCGTCCGGACCTCGATGGATAAGAGTCTTGGTCATCGCTTCGACGTCCCGACGCCGGACAGGGGCCAGGTTTCCGAAATTGTATTGTCCGCAGATGCCGCACATAAGCTAACTTAATTTATAGTGTTCGACTCTAATGGCTGACGCATATCGTAGGTTCTTCCGGTTTGCGAGATCCTAAGGTCTTGGGATAACAGGAAGCAGAGGCTTCGAAAGATCTGCGACTGAGCCCAGCGATGCATCGGGACGTTATCCCAGCCGATCATAAGCTCACGGGCTCGGAACGAACCGTCGGCCTTTTGCCAACGCACGAGCAGATCCCTGACCACTCGAGACAACACCTGATCCAACTTAGGAAACCGATCACGCAACAGGACAGTCATGTTAATGCACTCCGCGTAATCGTAGAGCTCCCGGCGATAGACTGTGAGCCGGGGGGCCTTGGAAAATGGCTTCGGCAGGCCGTCTGCGTCTAGCAGATTCGTCAGGTAATACTGGACGCCCCGTTCAATTGCGTATCGGCACGGGGAGCGGTCTTTGAGTTTGTTGATTTTTGCGAGTGCTTTCAGGACAAAGCAGGTATGAAAGTGGTCAACAAAATCCCGTTTCCCGTCCGTCGAGTAGTACCAGGAGCCGTCTGCGTTTTGGGCGTTGAGAACGAAGTTCAGATTCCTTTCCGCGACCCCCAAGTATCGCTCCTCAGAGAGCTCGATCCCTGCCTTGGTCAGGAGAAACGCTCGATAGGCACTCGCGTTTATGACGCCACACGGGTCATCAGGCGCCGGGGTGTAGGCACAACTAGCGGCATCCGGCAGCGCTTCCAGGTCCCGATAACTTCTGAAGGCATGCTCGGCAATTGATCCCATAATTCGCAACCATTTCTGGTCCTTATCCATCGCATGGATCTGTGAGAATGCCTCGTAGACATAGGGTAACGTGGTTATCAGAGGTGTTCCTTCTTTTATGGTGCCCCCTCTTGTCTCCCAGTCGAATGGATATCCCCAGCAAAAGTCCTCATATCCTCGGCAGCGCGTTTGTTGGAGAACTTCAAGAAAGTGAATGGCCCGCTGATAATGCTCATCAGATTCGTATATTTCGGCGAGGAGCGTGAACCCCATGGCGTAATGGGCATCAGCAATTGGGAAGCGCTGTCGCTGCCAAAAGAGTGTTCGCGCCGAGGGTACAAATGCTTCGCAAAATACGGTTGGAGCCACCGCAAGTGTTCCAAGGAAAGATTTGCGGTAATAGAGGGCCTTGGCGCTTCTCCCTATCTTGCTCGCGAAGAAACTCTGATGATCAAAGGATATCTCGCCATAGCGGTCAAGCCAGCCACGGAACCGGTTCACCGCAATGACAGTTTTGTCTACCAGCGTAGGGTTCATTTGGCTTTCCAAGACGATTTGACTAGCGCTGATCGACATTGAAATTGTCAACGCGTCTAAATCTCATGGCGGATTTCAGAATGCGTTCGAGCTTGAGCAGCTGTTCTTTGCGATGGAAGACCGTGAGATCCTTAGAGACCGGCCGAGGCATCCGGCGAAGAAAGGCCCAACAGAAGCCCAGGCCTAAGGCAATACCCCCGATGACATAGGGCTGTTTCGTGACTCGATAAGCGATTCGGAATAATTCCCAGACTGGATGCCCGCCCAGGTAGTAGTCTTTTTCGCCGTATGAGAATAAGGAAGAGAGGATACTGCGTTCTGCTGTCCCTAGATGTCGGTAGTGAAAGAACCACTTCTCCCGAAATGACTCGGTCTTCCAGCCCTTCATTCGGGCAGTCGTCACGGCCATCCAATCGATTCCCCCAGCACGGTGCGGTACATAACCGTCGATGTCGCGCCAACACTCCCTCCGGAACAACTGACACTGACCTGAAACGTGCTTGTGTCCCTCAAAGCTGTCCGTTTCCGAGCTATAGCCATCCTCTCTGAAGACTGTGCCGGCGACGCCAAGGTTAGGATCCTCTAAGAATTTCCTGGTGAGGAACTCAAAATGGTCCCTTTCAAAGGAAATATCGGCGTCCAGGTTACCAATGATGTCGTATCGGAGATCTTTCACTCGTGCATATCCAGAGTTGAATGCCACCACTTTAGCGGCAAAGCTACGGTCTCTCCGTTGTGGCATCTGAACCAATTCGATCCAACGATACTGTTTAAGATAGCGGTTTACAACCTCGCAAGTCTTGTCCGTTGAGCCATCATCTACGATGACCCATTTCAACGGAAGGATCGTCTGATGAATCATCGACTCGATGGTTCTTTCGATGAAAGCCTCTTCGTTACGAGCCGGCGTGATCAAGACGTAGCTTAAATCGGTGGGGATTGCGGGATCCCCTCCCCTCTCAGCGGTGCGCGACTCCGCAAGGCTCGGGATAGGTATTTCAGTCCTGTGCATCAAGACCATTTCGACGTCCGAACCCGTAAGGCTCGACTGCGAAGCGGCAGCACCGAATCTGCTGATCGAGGACAGGTCGCCGGTTGACATCTATGCCTCTTCCTTGGACAGAAGTCCGCCCACCAATTCCACGAGGGTTTGCCGTTCCTGTTTCCACGTATGTTGCAAATAGATTTTCTGGCCGCGTTCGGCGATCCGGACTGCCTCGTGATAATTAAGTGCTGCGTATTCGATCTGACGAGCGATATCGGACGAACTACCAGGCTCAAAGAAAAGAATGGAGTCTGGGCTGAAGTAATCCTGGATACCCGGAGTGCGAGGAGCAATTACTGGTTTGCCCATTGCGAGGTACTCGAAAATGCGAGTTGGCGTATTGATCTCTGTAAATGCATTTCTATGGTTCGGAATGACCCCAACATCACACTCTTCAATTTCCTGAACTAATTGCTCCAGACTCTTTGCCCCCAAATACTGCACATTGCTTTCAAGCCCCTTGCTCCGGACTTGTTCCATCACCCGTTCAAGAAAAGCCGTCTTGCGCCCGTAAACTCTGAGTTGTGCCGATGGAATATCGTCTCGCACAAATGAGAGCGCATCAACGGCAAGGTCCAAGCCATTTCGTTCGACTAGCGACCCATGATACATGATCACGAAGCGCTTGTTTGGAGAGTGGTTTATGGATGCCCGCAAAGACTGCGTCCGGAGTGGAAATATCTGCTCATTAGGAGAATTCATCACAACACCAATCTTCTCAAGAGGGCAGCTGCGCGCGGCAAAAATTCGCTTGCAAGCCATGTTGACGGTGATCACCAAATTCGCCCGCGCGATACTCCACTTCTCCAGGCGGGAGATCGCCCGGACGGCAAGACTGTTCTCATCCAAGTTGAAGATCGTCCTCATGAGTTCAGGCATGGGGTCGTGTTGATCGAGAATGACCTTCGCACCGAACAATTTGGGCAGCAACGCAGTCAGGACCAGAATGTCAGGCATGTTATGTACGTACACCAGATCATAGCGACTCCTGATCGACCGCCAAGCCAGAATGGCGCCAGAGATCAAGATGAACGCAGAGTACTGATAAGCGTAGGAGAGGGTTCCACCGCGACTATGTCGGATGGGGATCCGAATAACCTCCAAGCTGTCCAGCCTTTCCCGTTTCAGCGACTTCTGTTCCCCCTCGCAGATCAGGTCGATCCTCATACCCTCTTCGAGGAGCGCCTGTACTGCACGACGCGGTCTTGGGTCAGAGGGGTATGATGAGAAGACCACCATAGCCACCCTCTTTCCCATTAACCGGGAATCTGACGAAATGACCCGGCCTGCGAAAGTGGGGACGCCTTCTAAAGCTATGGCGGTCGCATCCACATCGCCGTAGTCAAGACAGTTTGGCTTCACACCCATTCTCGCATTAGACGGCTACTTTTTCCGCACGCTGCACAGCCACGTTGCCGCCGGCATCACGCGCGACTTTCATCCGATTGGAGGTCTGGATCGCCTCTAGAATATCGGATCTCTCCAATTGAAGCAGGAGCTCAATGTTCGGCATGACGCAATGACCCCCGATGATTCCCGGAAAGTATTTCACGGGAGGGAAGAACTTTATTTCGTCGTAGAACGATGTAATCTCCTCATAGTCCGTGCCCGATTGATCGCAGTACCTCTCAATGTCCTGCGCCCAAGCGATCATCAATCCGAAGTAGGTCGTCTCAGTAAGCTTCGCCAACTCCGTCCCTTCGGGGGATGACAGAACCCTAGTCTTCAAGCCCACGGATTCGAAATGCTCAGCGGCCCGCCGGCCGGCTACGGGGTCGATCGCCCCGACGAACTTGGTGTACTTGCAGAGTTCGTCGAACATTCGTGCGTGTTTCCCTCGAACAGGGCTGTTCACAACCGCAACATTTGCCCGCTCGGCAATCAGACGGGTAGTGCCAACCGCAACGGTGCTGTTGATGATTGTCACTTTGGGCTCGAACAGTTCGATGTAGCGAACCGTCTCCCCGGCGAAATCCCTAATCTGGAACGGGTAGCACACATGAAGAACGTCGACTTTCTCAATGTCTCCAACGGGAGGCGAGATGTCCACTCCAACCGTGTGGTGGTGCCGGGAAATGAGATCGAAGAGTGGCTTCCCTACCTCTCCGAGTCCTACAACAACAACATTGGTTTTTGTTTTCATGATCTTTGGACCCCTTTCGGGAAACAATTGCTCATAAACAATATCGTCATGGAGCTTGCGCTATCTGCCGAGTCAAGCGGACTCTTCTTCGTATCTCCGGCTTTATGCGATTTGTTCGGCAGGGATTAATTCGGCAGGGATTAAAAGGTTATCCACTCGTTCTGCCCGGCTTGCAAGCGCCTTCGAAGTAAAAACGAAGATCTCCTCAGTCACTCTAGATTGTTGGTCTGCCGTAAGTTGCGGGAACATCGGCAAGGAAACGATCTCAGAAGCAACTCGCCTTGCCACGGGAAAGTCGTTCTGACCGTAGTTCAGCGATAGATAGGCATTCTGCAAGTGCAAAGGAATCGGGTAGTGAATACCAGTGCCAATGCCGGCCTGCTTCAAATGATTCATCATTCCGTCGCGGTTATTGGTGCGGATTACAAAGAGGTGATACACCGCTCGCGACCAAGAAGGTTCATATGGAAGGGTTATGGCTTCGTTCTTGGCCATAAGGCGCTTATATTCGGCTGCATGTTCGCGACGCTGCGTGTTCCACTTAGCCAGGCGGGTTAACTTAGTATTTAAGAGTCCAGCCTGAATCGCGTCCAAGCGACCGTTGTATCCTTCCACGTTGTGGTGATACTTCTTCGCTTGACCATGATCGCGCAGCATTTTTATTTTGTCGGCAACCTCAAGATCATCGGTAGTCACTGCTCCGGCTTCGCCGCATGCCCCCAGGTTTTTGCCCGGATAGAAGCTGAACGCAGCTGCACGTCCCATGGAGCCAGCTTTCATCCAGCGTCCGTGTTTCTTCGAGAAATATTCTGCGCCGTGGGCCTGACAAGCGTCCTCTATGACGGTAAGATTGTACTGTTCCGCTAGTCTCAAAATCGGATCCATGTCGGCCATTTGGCCGTATAGATGGACTGGCACCACCGCGGTGACGGGACGTCCACTCCGTCGACTAATCAGTTTCCCTGATTTGTTCCTCTTGCACTGTCCCTCCAGGAACTCCCTGAGTGCCGCGACTGACATATTGTATGTTCGTTCGTCAATATCGATAAACTCTGGCACGGCTCCGGCCTGCGTAATAGCTTCAGTGGTAGCAATAAACGTGTGTGGCACAGTCAGGACGACGTCCCCTGCTTGTACGCCACAGGTCATGATGGCGAAGCGCAGTGCATCCGTGCCACTGCTGACAGCAATAGCATGGCTGGTATCGCAGAAGGCTGCAAATGCGGCCTCGAATTCCTCCACCATCGGCCCACCAATAAAACCAGCGGTATGCAGAGCTCGGCGAAACACACCGGTCAGTTCTTCCTCGAGTTCCAGGTGCGGAGTAACCAGATCAAGAAACGGAATGCTGTTAGGAACGCCGTTAAGAATGCTCATTCATGACCTTTCACAGTTTGTTCGATATACCGGAGGACCTTAGCCGGGTTTCCGGCAACAATGGAGTTAGGGGGGACATCTTTGGTCACAACACTGCCGGCGCCCACGATCGCGTTCTCGCCGACATTGGTATTAGAGAGAATGGTGGAACCGGAGCCGATCGACGCTCCCTTCTTTATGACCGTCGGTTCGACCTTCCAGTTGGCTTCGGTCTGGAGATCTCCTTCGGGAGTAGTGGCGCGTGGATAGCTGTCGTTGATGAAGGTCACCCCATGCCCGATGAAGACGTTATCCTCGACGATCACGCCCTCGCAGATAAAGGTATGACTTGATATCTTGCAGCGTTTGCCAACACTGGCATTTTTTTGAATCTCCACGAAAGCACCGATCTTTGTGTCGTCACCGATCTCGCAGCCGTAGAGATTTATGAACCTTGACAATCTGACGTTTGTCCCTAGTTTGACGTCATCCGAAATGCAGTTATACGAGCTCATAGATAGACAAGAGCTCCTCGCTTGCTGAGCGATTCACTGGCGGCCTCCAGCATTTTCACCACTCTCAGCCCAGCGCATCCGTCGTTAAAAGGGTCTTGTCCGTTTGAAATACAATCCACGAAATAAGACAGCTCCTGACGCAGGGCCTCGACTTGTTCCAACTGAGGAGCCCACATATCACCGGAGCGGTAGCTCACCAACAATTCGTAGACACCTTCTCGGTTGGTGATGTTCACTCCTTTGTCGTACACTTTTACCTTTTCGTCGGCTTCGAGATCGTTCCAGACCAGCATTTTCTTCTCTCCGCCGATGAGCGTAGTTCTCACTTTTACCGGGGAGAGCCAGTTAACGTTGATATGGGCTATGACTTGCTCCGGAAAATAGAGGGTCATGAAGGCTATGTCTTCATGACCGTTCAGATGTTTTTGCCCGGTCGCGACAATCGCTTCGGGGCTTGATTTGATGAGGTAATCCATGATGGATAGGTCGTGCGGTGCAAGATCCCAAAGAACGTTGATGTCGTGCTGAAAGAGACCTAAATTGACGCGAGTTGAGTCATAGTAGTAGAGCTTGCCCAGAGTTCCCTCATCGAGGAGCTGCCAGATTTTTCTAACGGCACCCGTGAACAAGAAGGTGTGGTCCACCATAATCTTGAGGTTCTTCTGTTTGGCAAGGTCGATCAGCTCTTCCCCCTGCGCCGTATTACTGGTGAACGGCTTCTCGACGAACACATGCTTTCCGTTCTGCAGCGCTGATTTTGTCAATTCGTAGTGTGTCCAGACTGGGGTGACAATGGCGACGGCATCGATCTCAGTTGACGAGATCACGTCCATGGTGTCCGACGTCACGTTGATTCCGGGATGAGCTCTCTGTGCGCGCTTCCGGGCGGCTGGGCTCAACTCCGCGACGGCAAGCACTTGGGAATGCTCCAGAGCCGTTAAGTTTCTTACCACGTTGGGTCCCCAGTAGCCATAACCAATAACACCGAAATTCACGATCTCACCGCCCTTTAACACTGTGGTAACTGCGAATGTCCACTGAATTGGGAAAGCTGGTCCGTCGCTGGTTGGAGCGTATGTGGTATTTACAAAAGCGAAGGAATTGGCCGAGATATCTGACTCAACATGCGCCCGCGCCCTTGAGCACCGCACGAGGGGTGCGCACAAGGATATTGATATCCAGCCAGGGAGACCAGGACCTGGCGTATTGCAGATCCAGCCGAACCATTTCATCGAATCTGACGCGGCCTCGGCCGTTAACCTGCCATAAACCGGTAATCCCAGGTTTGACTTCCAGTATCCGACGACGGTGCCACGTTTGATAAGCTGCTACCTCATAGGGGATCGCAGGGCGAGGACCGACCAGCGACATCTCCCCTCTGAGCACGTTCACGAACTGCGGCAGCTCATCCAAACTGGTTCTTCGCAAGAACTTCCCCACTCGCGTAACCCTTCGGTCACTTGTGAGCTTGTATACCCCTTCACCATTCCCACTCGCCCCCTGACGCTCCGCCTGCCCGGCGATCAATTTGGTCACATACTCCTTGTGAACGCTGGGATCATTTTCAACGTGCATCGACCGAAATTTCAGGAAAGTGAAGCGTTTGCCATTTTGTCCAACCCTTTGTTGCTTGAAAACAACGGGACCCTTAGAAGACGTCTTAATTGCCAGCGCCATCATCAAGAACAGAGGCGAGCACAAGATCAACGCCAGTGCACTGCCGACAATATCCATCACCCGTTTTATGCCTAACAGGAACCGTCTCCCGTTGTCGCGCATAAACAGATCAGGGTATAGGGCAGGATTACTTGGAGGTCCAGAAATGTCATCATCCCAATCATCGGGAAAGAAGTGGAACGAGATGCTAACTTGATTGAATTGCTCAAGCGTCAATTTGCCTCGTAACGCAGTGCTCACCCTGGTCAGGATGGTGCTCAGGATTGTGTCCTTGTCATCGTCCACGAGCCCCGTAAAAATCACGCCGACTGTTACCCAGTCTTTGTGCCACCCGATTACGTCGGTTTCCCTGGTCGAAGAGAGTAGGACAGGCACGATGCTGTCGAGGGCTTTCTTATTCTTTTCCGAACTTTGATGATTACCGGTGTCCAGGAGCATGAGCAAGAAGGGTTTCCTGGAGCGTTCTGTTCTTTTACGTTCGATCGCAATCATCCGTCGAAAAGCCTCTTCGTTCAGTATTTCGCGTTCTCCAACGGACGCCGATTCGAATACCTGGATCCCGAGATTTGAACTGTTATCCGAGCGTCGCAGAGTCACGACTCCTCCTCTTGTCCCGCATCCACTGTTGTAGGGCGATTGCAACCAACTGATTTCGATTGACCATTTGATGGGGGTTTGCGCGCTGAGACCTCCGCGCATGGACGCGCAGACAAATAGCTGGCTTTTGAATGGAGTGAAC
>Ga0210386_10002804_pt1 | contig 14796 bp, 11 predicted proteins | sample IncBWH32OmetaG_FD_160091 | JGI IMG/M metagenome (GOLD analysis project Ga0210386, IMG submission 160091) | Forest soil microbial communities from Barre Woods Harvard Forest LTER site, Petersham, Massachusetts, United States - Inc-BW-H-32-O ... | reverse complement strand
CTTGCCCGATTTTGAAGCCGGCGCCATGGAAAACTTCGGCGCCATCACCTACCGCGAAACCGATCTCCTCATCGACCCCAAAACCGCATCCATCAACGCCAAGACTGAAGTCGCCCTGGTAATCGCGCACGAAATGGCGCACCAATGGTTCGGGGATCTCGTCACCATGCAGTGGTGGAACAACATCTGGCTCAACGAAGGCTTTGCGACCTGGATGGAGAACAAGCCTGTTGAAGCAATGCACCCTGAATGGAATGTCGATCAGGCCGTAGCTTCGGGCATGGATGGCACTCTGAATCTGGATGCGCAGCCCACCACGCGCGCCATCCGAGCCCGCGCCGACACTCCCGCGGAAATCGAGCAGATGTTCGACGGCATCTCCTACGGCAAAGCCAGTGACGTTCTGCTCAGTGTTGAAAACTACGTTGGACCGGAGACTTTCCGCCAGGGCGTGCACAATTATCTCGCCGGGCATCTCTATGGCAATGCCACCGCCGAAGATTTCTGGAACGCCCAGACTGCCACCAGCCACAAGCCCGTCGACAAGATCATGGAGAGCCTCGTCGCCCAGGCCGGCGTACCTCTTCTCACCTTCGGACAGCCGCAGAACGGCAAGGTTCCCGTTTCGCAAAAACGCTTCTATCTAAGCCCCAGCATTCAGCCCGACGCCGCGCAAAAGTGGACGCTCCCCGTTTGCTTCAAGACCACTGACGACGGACAAGACTGCCAGATACTCACGCCCGACACCGCTTCACTGAAAATCCCGCAAAATATACTCTTCTTCGCCAACGCAGGCGGCAAGGGATACTACCGCACCTCCTACACGCCCGCCGAATACGCAGCCCTCGCATCGCATGTCGAAACCAGCCTCACTCCCACCGAGCGCATCAGCGTGATCGGCGACGTTTGGGCCCAGGTCCGCGCCAACAAAGTCACCGTCGGCGACTACCTCAATCTCGTCACCGCGGTCAAAGCCGACCCCAATTTCAATGTCGTCGCTTCCGCACTCGACGGCCTCGGCGCTGTTGCTTCGCGCATCGCCTCCACACGTGAAGAGAAAGACACCCTCAACGCATGGTTTCGCCAGACCTTTGCGCCCGAATACGAAAAACTCGGACCTCCTTCCGACAGCGATTCTCCCAACAAAAAGCAGTTGCGCGCACTGCTCTTTGCCGAACTCGGGAATGCCAAAGATCCGCAGATATTGACGCAGGCTCGTGAGATCGGCGCGAAGTACCTTGCCGACGCCAACTCCGTAGATCCCAACCTCGCTCAGAATGCGCTGCAAATTTCGGCGCGCAATGGGGACGCTGCTTTATTCGACCAGTTGCAGAAGATCGCCGAATCCTCCACCAATCCTGAAATCCAGATCGGCGCACTCCGCCTGCTGGCCATGTTTGAAGACCCCAGCCTCGCGCAGCGCGCATTGGAATACGCTGTCTCCGGCAAGGTCCGTAACCAGGATGCAGCCATACAGCTCGCCATCTCGCTTGATACCGACAAGAACCGCGACATCGCCTGGAAGTTCATCCAGACCCACTGGAACGATGTGAAAAAGGAGTTCACTCCGGAGATGGGCACCGTCCTCGTCGGCGCCACCAGCGCCTTCTGTTCAGAATCTGCCCGTGACGATGTATCGCAGTTCTTCGCCACGCATAAAGTTCCAGATGCCGATCAGGAACTCAAGCATGCCATCGAGCACATCAACGGATGCATCGAGCTTCGCGACCTCCAGGAGCCGCAGTTAAAAACCTGGCTCGCGAAAACTTCGTCCGAAACCCATGCTTCGTCAACCGCCTCCGGTGCAAACGTCCAATAGTCAGACTCCGATTGAATCCGAAACATCAATGGCCGCCCATCTCTTCGAGGGCGGCCATTCGGTTTTCTTCCCTGTCTTCCTTACCAGGCAATCTTCTCCGGAAGAAACTCCGCAAACAGCTCATCGTAGTAGGGCTTCAACTGCCGGACATCCGGCTTGGCATGCCCCTTCGAATACAAATCGTACTGATTGAATTTCAATACCCACTCCATCATTGCGCAATCCTGATCGTTCGCAAGGTGATCGTACGCTCCATGACGATGCCACGGATAAAACGAATGAAAGCGCAGCATGTACAGCGCTTCCATGCGCAAATAAGGCTTCATCACTTCGGAAATGTAGCCGTCGTGCCCAAACGACATGTGAACATTCTCGAGCCCGCAGTTCGGCTCGTAAATCCCATACTTCGTCTGGTACTCAGGCATCAGCCGATCGGGATTGTTGGCAAAATACTCGTGGAACACGATCGCGTCGGACCATGCGCAGCCCACCGGGAACGTATCGCCGACAACTCCCCACTGCGGCTCCCCATACAGGCAAAGACATTTCCCAAGATCGTGCAAAAATCCCGTGAGCACCATCCATCGCGGATGCCCATCGCGCCGGATCGCTTCCGATGTCTGCAGCAGATGCTCAATTTGGGTGAGATCCGTGTCAGGATCGCTGTCGTCAACCAGCGTATTCAAAAACTCCGCCGCTTCCCAGATCGACTTCATCCCCTTCTTCAGGCTGAAGTACTCCTTCTCCTTACCGAAAACATACTCCACCGTCTGCCCCTCATGGTTGAGCCGATAAAACTCAGCCACACCTGGCGTAGCCGCCGCGTCATAAACACGAAACTCTTCTTCGGACTTCCCTGCCTTGTAGCGGCCCTCGACGAAATCGTCCCACTGATCGAGCTTGGCAAGCGGTTGTGCGTGGGGAATCGTTGCGCTCATCTGCATCTCCTGACCGTCAACGCGCGACAATCGAATCTGCCGCTGTTCTATCAAACCCGGAGCGAGCTCGCAAGTCACGCTTTTCCCTCGCAACCAAGCTCAATGCAGCCAACAGTTTTTCTTTTCCCATGGGTGGCCCGAATGTTACCTTCAATCGCAAGATGATCCGCACCCGCTGCTCTGTCCTCGCCGGCTTTTGCCTCGTCGTCTGCACAATCCACGCTCAACAACCGCCTTTGCCCGCCGTCACCCAGGCCGTCCTCGCCGGAAAGCTCATTGACGTCCGCACCGGCACAGTCCGTCCCAACGCCTACATCCTCATCGCGGGCGACCGCGTTCAATCCATCGCAGACTCCGCCCCCGCCGGCATTCCCGTCACCGATCTCTCCGCGTACACCGTGCTCCCCGGACTCATCGACGCACACGCCCACACTCTTTCCAATCCCACAACGCAGAACATCGCCGCGCATCTGCGGACCTCCATTCCGCAGTCCACACTCTGGGGCGTCTACAACCTCCGCCTCTGGCTCGATCATGGCTTCACATCTCTCCGCGATGCCTGCGAAGGTCCGCCTGACTATCCCCAGTTCGCACTGCGCGAATCCGTCAAGCGTGGCATTATTCTCGGACCGCGCATCACCGCCGCGGGCAGTTGCATCTCCATCACTGGCGGCCATGGCGACGGCACTCCTTTTTCGCCTGACATGCAGTTGCCCCGCGGCCAGAATGTCGCCGACACTGTCGATGACATCGCCCACGTCGTGCGCCGCGACATTAAATACGGAGCCGACTGGATCAAGCTCATGGCCACCGGCGGCGTCATGGATCCCATCTCCGACTTCCACGTCCAGGAACTCAGCGAAGAACAGATGGCCGCTGCCGTCGAGATCGCCCATCGCGCCGGCAAAAAAGTCATGGCCCACGCCGAAGGCGCCGCTGGCATCAAGGCCGCAGTCCGCGCCGGCGTCGACTCCATCGAGCACGGCACTATGCTCGACGAAGAAGGCGCGGAGTTGATGGAGCAGCATCACACCTGGCTGGTCCCCACCCTCTACTGCTTCCAGCACGACGTGGAAACAGGCCTCAGCAAAGGTCGCGATCCTGATTCGTATGCCAAGGGCGTCGAGATCATGGCCGCCCAGGGCCCCGCGTTCAAACTAGCTCTCGCTCATCACATCCGCATCGCCTACGGAGTAGACGACGCCGACGTAGATGAATCCGTATCCAAGGAATTCGGCGCTCTCGTCCGCGGTGGCCTCTCGCCACTCGGCGCACTGCAAGCCGCCACCATCAACGCCGCCACCATGCTCGACAAAGACAAGGACGTCGGCACCGTCGAGCCCGGCCGCTACGCCGACATCGTCGCCGTACAGGGCGATCCACTCTCCGACATCACCGTAATGGAGCGCGTCTCCTTCGTCATGCAAGGCGGCCGCATCATCAAAGACCCCGCCCACCCCGACCGCAACCCCGTCATCCGAGTCAAGTAGTTCCACCGGCTCCAGAATCGATTCCTACTCTTCAACAACGGTGTCATTCTGAACATAGCTGCTTGAGGCCCCACGAACGCATGCGTTCGTGGGGTCAGCGGAGTGAAGGATCTGCTTTTGAAATCCGACCGTACGATAACAAACTCGGCATACGCCAGAGCCTGCCCTGAGCGAAGCAGAAGGGTTTCGCTTCTGAGACCTGGGGTGATCCTTCTTCAGATCGCCAATGCATAATGATCCAATGAACACTCAGCGCTCTGTGCGCACCATCCTCGCGTTCATCGTAATCCTCGCCCTATTCCCCTCGGCAAAAGCCCAGCAAATCGCCTTCACCTGGGACGACCTCCCCGCGCATAGCTCTCTCCCCCAAGGCGAAACCCGCGTAGAAATCGGCCGCAAACTCATCGCCGCCATGAAAGAAGCCCACCTGCCCCCGGTATACGGCTTCGTAAATGGCGTTCAACTTGAGCGCGAGCCCGCTTCCGCCCCCATGCTCAAAGACTGGCGTGACGCCGGCTTCTTCCTCGCCAATCACACCTGGTCCCACATGAATCTCAGCACCAGTTCCCTCGCCGACTGGGAATCCGACCTGCTCAAAAACGAACCAGTCCTCGAAAAATACGCCGGCAACACTGACTGGCACTGGCTCCGCTATCCCTTCCTCGCCGAAGGCGACACTTCCGAAAAGCGCGCTGAGACGCGCAAATTTCTTGCCGCCCACGGTTACAAGATCGCGTCCGTTACTATGAGCTTCGGCGACTACATGTGGAACGAGCCCTACGCCCGCTGCATCACCAAGAACGACACTGCTTCCATCGCGCAACTTGAATCCAGTTATCTCCAGGCCGCTGCCAACGATGCCGACTTCCGCCGCGCCATGTCGAAATCCCTCTACGGCCATGACATTCCCTACGTCCTGCTCATGCACGTGGGCGCATTCGACGCCCGCATGCTGCCCCGCCTGCTCAAGCTCTATCGAGATAAAGGCTTCGCGTTCATCGCTCTTCAGGACGCAGAAAACGACCCTTTTTACACCAGCGAAATCGATCCATCCCTCCCCGATCAGCCCGACAGCCTCGAAGGCGCGTTGAATTCCCGCCACATCCCCATGCCCCCACGTCCAGCCATTCCGCTCGACCCTAACTCCCTCTGCCGGTAATTTGTGTCAAGCCGGCAGTCCACACGAAGCCGACTTGCCTCCCGTCTCGGCGTCATTTCCCGCATTCAGAAACTGTGCAATACTCAGCCATCCAACCAAACTCCTTTTTGAGGAACCTGCACCGTGGATGAAACCCAGGCAGTCGCATCACAGGAACACGCCGATCTTGAAATTATCCAGCTCACAGATCAGGCAAAGCGTGGCGATCTCTCCGGACTACGTCAATATCTCGCACGTACCCGCGAGGAAGCGGACTGGAACGACAGAACGTTTGTTCTCGACCGCGTCGTCCCCTGGATCCCTCTCCCCACGCTCGATTTCGCCTGTGACACAGAACCTTCCGCTGCCGATCTCTTCGTGATCCGCACCTCTTTCTTCTCCAGCCTCGCCTGGAAAAAACGCGGATCCGGTACAGCCGACAAAATCACGGAAGACAGGTGGAACGCTGCATCCAACTGCATCAAAGAGGCGCTTGCCGCCCGAGATAGGGCTGTGCAGTTGGATCCACAGGATCCCACGTCGCACGTCCGGGTCCTTCAATCGCTCGGCATCTTCTGTCCTCTCTGGCCTGAGATGCAATCTACATTTCAAAGAGCGATCAGCCTCGCACCCACAATCGTCGACGCTCACCGGCCCATCGTCTCCATCATGTCCAAACGCTGGGGCGGCAGCCATGAACAGTCGCTCGAGTTCGCCCGTTCCTCGTTTGCCAAAGCAGCTCCCGGCGGCGATATGGCCTTCTGCCTCTTTTGGGCACACTTCCTCGTCTACACGCACTACCTTTCCTTCGACGATAACAAGCAAGATGCCGAACAATACCTGCACAGTTCCCGCGTCGCCGATGAGCTGAATGCAGCTTTCGATGCATGGACACAGGCGCCCTACGTTCCGCGCCGCGCCAGCGTCCCCTTGCTGCACCATGCCGCGGTCCGGTTTTACATGACCCATGACCTCGATCGTCTTCGGAAGGCATTGAGCCTTATCGGCGGCGTATTCTACCGCGAGCCGTGGAACTTCCTCGGCGATGCCAGGACCGTCTTTGATCGTGCAACGCTGATCGCTGCGGGCAAGAAGCCCGATGAGCCGGAAGACTTCGAATACCTTGACATATGCTTTGCGGCAATTGCCAGTTGTCAGCGGAATGTGACCAACAACGACCTGCCACGAGCCCTCGCATCTCTCGTTGTTGCTCTCCAAAAATCCCAGCACGCGCCCGCCGAGCAGCAGCCTCACCTCAAGCCGCTCGTAATGCTCTCAATGAGCTGGCTCAATCTGAAGATGCGCAAGGAGAAGGACGCCACAAAGCTACGCGAAGATGCCATCGTGCTTCTTGACGCTATCGAGACACCCATCCTGTCCGCTCGCTACCAGTTTCAGCTCGGCGAAGCACTCGAGCGCGTCGGCGAATGGCGCCGCTCCATCCCCATCTGGGAGCAGGCTATCGCACAAGCGAGTGACGACACCGAGCCCCAGCGGATCGCCACCGTGCTCCACAAAATGGGTGAAGCTTACGTCAAAATTGGAGCCAATGAGCAGGCAGCTATTCCGCTGCGAAGCGCGTTAAAAATCTACCGTAATCTTTCTGGAGATCCGCGTTTGCCAACTGTCTTGCTCACCCTCGGAAATGCGTTGCGAAAGATAGAACCCGCTCAAGCTGAAGCTTGCTACCGCGAAGCGGCGCAACTGCATGAAGCCGCAATGAAACCACAATCGGCCACCGCTGCATGGGCCAATCTCGGCCTGCTCTGCTCCGAACAGAAGCGATTCGACGAGGCGTTGGCCTTTCAACAAAAGACGCTGCGAATCCGCGAACAGAACCCCAATTCGCTGCGCACCTCAATGGCATCCATCCTCAACAACATCGCCAACACCTATCGCCGCATGCGCAGATTCAAGGAGGCGCATGACTCCATCGATCGCGCTATCAAATACCTGTCTGCGAACGACACCATGCTCGCTGCTGCTTATGGCACCCGTGGCGATATCTTCGAAGACGCCGGAGACGACAAGCACGCCGCCGAATGGCACCGCAAGGCCTGCGATGAGCGCAGCCGTCAGCCCAGCACCAACCTGGAAGACTATGCCCACAACCTCGAGCATGCTATTGCCACTCTGAGCCGACTCGGAAAAACGAAGGATGTACCCCAACTCGAGCACATGCTCACCTCTGTTCGCGCATCTCTTGCAGCGATTCCAAAAGGAGAGTTCGATGAGGACAAAGGCAAAGACCCCGCCGAATCCGCTGCAGTCATCATCGAATTGCGAATTGGCCTGGGAGCTAATCGCCCCGGCACTCGTGCAAGCGTCGCCGCATTTGCGCGAAGTCTCCGGAACGAAGTCGATCGCCTAGGAGCAGGTCGGTATACCGGTTCCATCTCCGTACCGGAGACGACGACTCTAACCTTTACGTGCAAAGACAGCGAATTCCTCTTCCGCGCACTTGAGCCACATCTCACAGCCGAGGAGATTTGTGCCGGTGCAAAGATCATCATTCGCCAGGGACTTTCGCATCGAGATGTCCTGATCCCTGTTCGTCGAGAAATGGTGAACTGACACTCCTGACGGCTTAGGCGATCACCTCCGATCGGGACCTCCGTTCATCTACGAAGATTTTCGTTGACAATTACGAAGCTCTTCGTATAACGTCTGTTCATCATGGAACTCGGCCCCGCCATTCCCCGCCCCACCGAATCCGAACTCGAACTGCTCCAAATCCTCTGGGAGAAGCAGCCGGCCACCGTACGCGAGATTCACGACGCCCTCAATGAGGATCGCCGCTCCGGCTATACCACCGTTCTCAAGATGCTCCAGATCATGACCGCCAAGCGCCTCGTCGTTCGTGACGAAGCCAATCGCGCCCACGTCTATCGCGCCGCCCTGAGCCAGGACTCGATGCAGAGCAAAATCCTCAAAGACCTGAGCAACCGGCTCTTCGCCGGATCCGCCGCACAGCTCGCCTTGCACGCACTCTCCATGGAGCCCGCCAGCGAAAACGATCTCGCCGAAATCCGCGCCCTCATCGAACGCAAACGCAGCACCACCTCAAAGGCGTCCAAACTCAACATCGATTCCAGAAAGGACCGGCCATGACCGTAATTCCCCAAGCCATCGCCTGGACCCTCATCCATTTCTGCTGGCAGGCCGCTGCCGTCGCCGCTGCCTATCGCGTCCTCAGCATTGCGATCTCTCGCCGCCGCAGTCAGACTCGCTACGTGGTCGCGCTCTCTGCCCTTCTCCTCTTGCTCGGTACAGCCGTCCTCACCTTCGCCTGGGAATTCAGTTCCCAAGCGGCGCCAATATCGATCGTGACAACCGCAGCCAATTTCCGCGCCACCATCGCTGCTGACTTCCCACGTTCCACGGCGCCCGACCTCGCCTCCATCCAGCCGGCCCCTGAGCGCCTCGCTCTTGCCTCCCTCCTTCCATGGATCGACTGCCTCTGGCTCATCGGTGTCTTTGCGCTTTCCATTCGCAGCCTCGGAGGCTGGTGGTATCTTCGTCGTCTGCGCCTCGCCTCTACCGGCGAACCGCCAGCCCCCGTCCGCGCCGCATTCGAACGCATCACCTCCGCCCTTGGCCTAACCCGTGCCATCTCGCTCCGCCTTTCCACCGCCATCGACAGCCCAATGACCATGGGAACTTTGCGCGCCATCGTACTGCTCCCGCTCAGCGCCGTCACTCTGCTGGGCACTGACGAACTCGAAGTCGTTCTCGCCCACGAACTCGCGCATGTGCGCCGCGCCGATTTCTTCTGGAACATCCTGCAAACCATCGCCGAAACACTCTTCTTCTTCCATCCTGCCGTCTGGTGGATCAGCGCCCGCATCCGTCACGAACGCGAACTCTGTTGCGATGATGTCGCCCTCAAAATCTGTCCCAACCCTATCGTCTACGCGCGCGCCCTCGTACATCTCGAAGAGCAGCGCTCCCGCCATCTGCGCTTGGCTATGGCGCTCGACGGCCATCAATCTCACGCAACTCTTCTTACGCGTATCGCACGCATCCTCGGTGAACCCATGACTCGCATTCCAAACCGTCGCCTTCGCCCCTTCTCCCTCGCCGCAGCCTGCGCCGGACTCGTCGTCATCCTCCTTCCCGTCCCGCACCTGCTGGCCAGCCTCAACCCCAAACCGCAATCCGATCCCGCGCCCGTGATCGCAGCCGCGGTAGTTTCCCCCATCGCTGCACCGATCGCAGCTCCCGTCATTGCGGCTGAAGTCGCTATGCACGTTGCCCAGCCAGCTCCGGTTCCAGCCCCTCAAGCCATAACGCCCGACCCTGCACCCGCGGCCAAACTTCAGTCCGACGACAAGGCCGCGCCCTCTGCGCATATCCACAGCGACTACATCGACCAGATGAAAGCCGCCGGCTACGACGTCGACCTCGACAAGCTCATCGCCATGAAGATTCAGGACGTCACCCCTGAATACGCTCGGGCGATGTCTCAGGCAGGCTTTGGAAAACTCTCCGCCGACGATCTCGTCGCCTGCAAGATTCAGGGAGTAACGCCCGAAGCCATCGCCGAAATGAAGAAGCAGGGACTTCAGATCGACAATATCCACGATGCCATCTCCTTCCGCATCTTCGAGGTCACACCCGAGTTCGTCTCCGGAATGAAAGCCGCAGGCTTCGCAAACCTCGATTCCAAACAATTGCTCGCCATGCGTGTCCAGGGAGTCACACCTGAATACGCCCGGCAACTCAAGCAGAAATTCCCCCAAGTCACCGCGGATGATCTCGTCAAAGCCCGCATCTTCCACATCGATGACGAGTTCATGGCGCAGGCCGCCAAGCACGGTTTCACCAATCTCCCCTTCGACAAACTCGTCCAGCTGCGTATCTCCGGACTCCTCGACGACGAGTCCGCAAAGTAACGAATCGATCCCAACCATAACGGCAAGTCACACCACCGCTCTCACGCGGAGAGGAAACCCTCGCCTCCAAACGGCATGAGGAGAAACCATGAATCTGTCACGCGCCACCGTCGTCTTCCCCATCCTTGCCGGAGCGCTCGCGCTTTCCGCGCAAACTCTCGCGCCCCTTCATTCCAGGTGCCAAATCGGCCTGAGCGAACGTGGTGATCATTTCAGCCTCCAGATCAACAACACTGATTGCCCCACCGATAGTCACTGCGGCTCCAGCTTCAGCAATGAATCCATGGGCCGCTTCACCGGCATCACCGTCGCCGATCTCGCAGTCGATGGCGCCCAACTCACCGCATCCCTCAGCGGCGAAGCCGGCGCCTTCACCTGCACCGGCACAGTCCGCGATCACGAACTTCGCGGCGACGCCCTCTTCACCCCCGACTCCGCCTTCGTCGATCGCATGGCCAAGCTCGGCTTCACCGGCTTCGACTCAGAGAAACTTCAGGCCTACACCTTTATCAACGTCACATCCGATTACGCGCGCTCCCTCCAGCAGGCCCATATCCAGCACATCACCGTCGACAACCTCATTGCGCTTCGCATCTTCAACATCGACCCCGCCTACGCCCAAAGTTTTCCCGCCATGGGCTACGAACTACCCGACGCCGACAAGCTCATCGCCCTCAAAGTCCAGGGCGTCAATGCTGACGAAGTCAAACAGATTCGCGCGCTGGGTTATCAGCCTTCGCTCGATGAACTCATTCAGATCCGCATCTTCAAGATCACGCCGGACTTCATTCAGCGCATGCAAGACCGCGGCTTCAAAAATCTCACCATCGCAAAACTCGTGCAGATCCGCATCTTCAAGCTCGCCGAATAGGCTATTTTTGTCGATTGTTTATCCTTGGCGCACAGCTTTCCCGTAAGATTTCCTCGTTGACCGAAGGAGAGACTGTGCGTCGAACGGACATCGGTGTCATCACCTTTCTATTACTCTCAGGATGGTTCACAATGCCGACTCTCGTTTCAGCCCAGGTTCCACACTCCCCAACCACCGCAAAGGATAGCCCAGTTTCTATGCACGCCGAAGGAACATTCGATGTGAAGAACGCGCCCCTGCCTACGGACGAAACACTCGCCGGCACCGCCATCGGACGCTATGGCCTCGACAAGCAGTTCCACGGCGACCTTGAAGCCACCAGCAAAGGCGAAATGCTCGGTGCCGGCAACCCCGCTACAGGCACCGCCGGCTATGTCGCCATCGAGCAGGTCACCGGCGCCCTCCACGGCCGCATCGGCTCGTTCGCCCTTCAGCACTTCGGCACCATGGAAGACAACAAATTCGATCTCATCGTCAAAGTTGTGCCAGGCTCAGGCAACGGCGATCTCACCGGCCTCTCCGGAACCATGATCATTAAGATCGTCAGCGGCAAACACTCGTACCAGTTCGACTACACCCTTCCCGCCGCCAAATAATTCCGGCCCGGTTTTTGTACGATAGCGTCATGCCCCAATTCCCTCCCGGCCAGGCCCTGCTCATCGACGCCGACGACACCCTATGGGAGAACAACGTCTACTTCGAGCGCGCCATCGCCGCCTTTATCAGCTATCTGAATCATCACGAGTACTCGGCCGCCGAGGTCCGCCAGACCCTCAATGCCGTCGAGCGTGAAACCATCCTCGCGCACGGCTACGGCCTGCCCAGCTTCACCCGTTCGCTCGTCACCACCTTCGAGCGCCTCAGCCCCGAACCCATGGACGCGGAGAAGCGCCAGCGCGTCATCGGCTTCGCCAACTCCATCGCCGAGCAGGAGATTGAGCTTCTCCCCAACGTCGAGGAAACACTCAGCGACCTCGCATCCCGCCACCGCCTCATTCTCATGACGAAGGGCGATCACACCGAACAGGCCGATAAAGTCCGCCGCTCAGGCCTCGCGACCTACTTCTCGGCGATCGAGATCGTCGCGGAAAAAGATCCCGCCGCCTATCGTGCTGTCCTTGCGCGCCACAACCTCGCTCCGGCGGCCAGCTGGATGATAGGAAACAGCCCTAAAAGTGACATCAATCCTTCCCTCACCGCGGGCATGCACGCCGTCTTCCTTTTCCATAAAGATACTTGGATTCTTGAACATGCGGCCCTTTCAACCGCCCCTCAGGGTCAGCACCTCATCGAGCTCGACTCCTTCGCAAGGCTCTCTGACATCTTTTAGGGATTGAGTCTTCGCGGTAAGATACGGTATGCACGCATCTCGTGTTGCGCAGGCTGTGAACCACGGCTCGATGTTCCCGTCTCCGCCGCGGGTCCATTGGGCTCTGCTGCTCCTGGCGCTTCTTTCTGCTGAGGCGCTTGTGTTTTGGTTCGTTCCCGATCCGTATCGCAACTTCGCTTTCTATGCCGTTGCAGTGGCCTGGCCGGCTTATCTCTGTATCTGGATCCGAAAAATCGACCCGAGATCGAGCTCTCTCTACTGGGCCATAGCCTCCCTGGTAACCGGAGTTGAGTTTCTCTTCTCATGGCTTCTCTGGATTGTCGTCATTTACGAGCTTCGAGAAGAGCTGCTTGAGCACTACAACCGCCGCGAACCTGTCAATCTACGCTTGAATTGGTTTCTAACGCTCCTGTTCTCCGTGGTCTACTTTCAGTTCAAATTGAACCAAATCTCAAAACTGAAAGAAACATCTCGCGAAGCCCTCGCAGCCGAATCGCAAGACTCCGTCATAGCTTGACGCCTCCTGCTCGCCTCTGCTCTACTGCATTCAACGTCATGCACAATTGCACTCTCAACGCGGTCGCGTCCAGCGAAATCACTCCCCTCGCGCTCCCCGCTGTCGTGTGCTTTCCCGCCATTCGAATTAGCAGCCACAATCTGCGCGCGGGAAAAGCCTGACGAACCGGATTCCGTAGTTCAGCAACACCCAGGCCACCACCCGCACTCGCGGCTGGTGGCTTTCGCATCTTCAGCCACTCTTTCTGAACGAGGAGATTGCCTTGGAACCCGTATCTCTTGTCGGCATTCAGTCCGCCCGAGCGCGCATCGAGAGCTCCATCCACGTCTCGCCCTGCCAGTTCTCGCATCACCTCTCCGAGCTCACCGGCCTCCCCATGCACCTCAAGCTCGAGAACCTGCAGCGTACCGGCTCGTTCAAAGAGCGCGGCGCCCTCAACAAGCTGCTCACCCTCAGTGAAACGGAACGCAAGCGCGGAGTCATCGCCGCCAGTGCCGGCAATCACGCCCAGGGCGTAGCTTTCCACGCCTCGCAGCGCGGTATCCGCGCCCAGATCGTCATGCCCCTCGCCACCCCCCAAATCAAGGTCGCCGCAACTCGCGCCTACGGGGCTGAAGTCATTCTCCACGGCGCCAGCTACGACGAGGCCTGTGAAGAAGCACTGCGACGCCGTGTCGAAGAAGGCCGCACCTTCATTCATCCCTTCGACGACCCCGAAGTCATCTGCGGGCAGGGCACCATCGGCCTTGAGCTCCTCGAGCAGGTACCTGATATCGAGGCCGTCGTCGTTCCCATCGGCGGCGGTGGTCTCATCAGCGGCATCGCCTGCGCTCTAAAAGAGACCAATCCCAAAATCCGCGTCGTCGGCGTCGAGCCCGAACGACTGCCCTCGATGCTCCGCGCCCGCGAAGCCGGCGCGCCCGTCACCATCAGCGCTGAGGCCACCATCGCCGACGGAATCGCCGTCCGGCGCGCCGGCGACGTCACACTTCCCCTCGTCTCCCGCTATGTCGACGAGATCGTAACCGTTGACGACGAAGAAATCGCCAGCGCCATCCTCATGCTCCTCGAGCAGGAAAAAACCCTGGCTGAAGGCGCTGGAGCCGCCTCACTCGCCGCCGTCGTCCAGTCCAAAACAAATCTCCGTCACCGTCGCACTGTTGTTATGGTCTGCGGAGGCAACATCGACGTTTCCCTCCTCGCCAAGATCATCGAGCGTGGCCTCGTCAAAGACGGCCGTCTCCTGCGCGTCCGTGTCTATTTGCAGGACCGTCCCGGCGCGCTGCTCCACCTGACTCAGATCCTCGCCCGTGAGCGCGCGAACATCGTCGAAACTATCCACAACCGTGCCTACTACGGCGTCAGCCTCGGCGAAACCGTCATTGACGTCACCCTCGAAACCCGCGGCGCCACCCACATCACCGCCATCAGCCACGCCCTGCGCGAAGCCGGCTTCCGCTTCGAGCGCATTCAATAGCGCCGTCACCTATTCAAGATGTGTCCTCCTGAGCGGAGCAGCTTGGGGCCCGCGAACGAACGTTCGTGGGGTAAGCGGAGCGAAGGACCTGCGTCTGTCCCTTATCTGGGACCAAAGGCACGCGCACTGTTGCGCCTCGCCGCAAACCAGATCAACCCAATCGCCCCAGCAAGAAAAACTGCATTCCCCACCCGTACGCTAGCGTCCAGTTTCCCCACCGCCGGATGCTGCAAAAATGCGTGCCATCCGTAAGCCATCGCCGCCCCTCCACCAAGGGCCAGTTGATGTTTGAGTCCCCAACCTACCTGGCGCGACCACACA
>Ga0210386_10002798_pt1 | contig 14814 bp, 11 predicted proteins | sample IncBWH32OmetaG_FD_160091 | JGI IMG/M metagenome (GOLD analysis project Ga0210386, IMG submission 160091) | Forest soil microbial communities from Barre Woods Harvard Forest LTER site, Petersham, Massachusetts, United States - Inc-BW-H-32-O ... | reverse complement strand
AGCATCTTGTCGACCGGAATGCCCGTCCAGCGTGACACAACCCCGGCGATATGCTCCTCGGTCACCGCCTCTTCGAGCATGCGTCCGGCGTGCGTTTCCTCGACCTCTTTCAGCTTCCGCTCGATTTCGGGGATCACCCCATAGGTAAGTTCGCCCGCACGGCTCCAATCGCCGCGGCGCTGCGCCCCCTCCAGTTCGGCGCGCGCTTGGTCCAATTGCTCTTTGAGCTTTTGCGCGCCGGCAAGCTTATCCTTTTCGGCGCGCCACTGCGCCGTCAGCTCGGCTGAGCGTTGTTCGAGCTCTTCCAACTCCTTGACGAGCTTCTCCAGGCGATCGCGCGAGGCCGCATCGTTTTCTTTCTTAAGTGCCTCGCGCTCAATCTTGAGCTGAACGATGCGTCGATCCAACTCGTCGATGGCTTCAGGTTTGGAGTCGACCTCCATGCGCAGCCGCGCGGCGGCCTCGTCCATCAGATCGATGGCCTTGTCGGGCAAAAACCGGTCGGTGATGTAGCGGTTCGACAGCGTCGCCGCCGCCACGATTGCGCCGTCGGTAATGCGAACGCCGTGGTGCAGCTCGTATTTTTCCTTGATGCCGCGCAGGATCGAGATCGTATCTTCGACCGACGGCTCACTGACAAATACCGGTTGGAAACGGCGCGCCAGCGCGGCGTCCTTCTCGATATTTTTGCGGTATTCGTCGAGCGTCGTGGCGCCGACGCAATGTAGTTCGCCGCGGGCCAGCGCGGGTTTCAGCATGTTTGAGGCGTCCATCGCGCCGTCGGCCTTGCCGGCGCCAACCAGCGTGTGCAGTTCGTCGATGAACAGGATGATTTCACCGGCGGCCGCCGTGATTTCGGTCAACACCGCCTTTAACCGCTCCTCGAACTCGCCGCGGAACTTCGAGCCGGCTATCAACGCGCCGAGGTCGAGCGCCAGTAGACGCTTGTCCTTTAGTCCCTCGGGCACGTCGCCATTGACGATGCGCAGCGCCAGCCCTTCAACGATCGCGGTCTTGCCGACGCCTGGTTCGCCGATCAGCACCGGATTGTTCTTGGTGCGCCGCGACAAAACCTGGATCGTGCGGCGGATTTCCTCGTCGCGGCCGATGACCGGATCGAGCTTGCCGTCGCGCGCCACCTCGGTGAGGTCGCGGGCGTATTTCTTGAGTGCGTCGTAGCCTTCTTCGGCAGACGGGCTGTCGGCTTTTCTGCCCTTGCGCACTTCCTCAATCGCGGCGTTGAGCTTTTGCGGCGTCACGGCAGCACTGGCGAGAGCTCTGCCGGCCGTCGTTTCCTTGGCCAGCGTCAGCGCCAGTAATAGCCGTTCGACCGTGACAAAACTGTCTCCGGCCTTCTGCGCAATCTGCTCGGCCTGCTCAAATACGCGAGCGATTTCCGGAGACAGATAGACTTGGCCGGCCCCCGATCCCTCGACCCGCGGGAGCTTGCCGAGCTCGGCTTCGACCGCGCTCAGCGCCACTCGCGGATCGCCCCCAGCCGCCCGGATCAGGTTGGCAGCGAGGCCCTCCTTATCTTCCAGCAACACCATCAGCAGATGATCAGGCGTCAACCGCTGGTGCCCCCTGCGCAGCGCAAGCGACTGGGCAGCTTGAATAAATCCTTTAGCCCTCTCGGTGTATTTTTCGAATTCCATGCCCCGCTCCGACGAGCCAGCCGCGGTGCCCACAATGGCAGCTTCCGCGATCCCTCTCGCGCCTATATGGCGTGACCGGAAGGCCAGGCAACCCCGGCTTTGCCCGCCGCAGCCTTATCGGCAGCGGCTAGATGGGGGCGGGGCTTGTCGGGTTCAAAAGCGCGACTGCTGGTCCTCACCCGGCCCCATCGGCAGCGATGGTTGAAGTTCGTCATCCTCGCTGTCGACGCGATCCTGCTCCGGTTCGCTCATCTCGATGTCGGCAGGGGTAATCGGCCGCGGTCCGCCATGCTGGTTGGCGTCGCCGTTGGTGTTCATCACCCGGAAGTAGTGTTCGGCGTGCTGATACAGATTCTCGGCCGTGATCCGGTCGCCGCTCGTGGCCGCCTCGCGTGCCAGGGCCACGTATCGTTCGAATACCTGATAGGCGTTGCCGCGAATTTTGACGTTTGGTCCATTGCTGTCGAAAGTCTGAATGCGGTGCGGGATCCGCGGGCGGTTGTGATGCGGATTATTCCCATTATTACGGCCGCGCGATCGCTTGTTTGGGCCTGGTCTCATGACACCTGTCTGGTCTGGGTGGATACTGCCGGAACCTAGTCCGATCGGAGCGTTCTTCGTCCCCTCAACGATTTCATGCAAGGCGTCTCGCGCCTAGGTCCAGCGCACGCCCGCGCGGCATCGAACTCTCCAGGCCCGCAGCCTAGACGTGGCGGCGGCACATTCCAAGGTTTTTTTGAGCGCTCGCCGACACCTCGGCTTCACAGTCGGTCTTTCGCGCCACGACACAGCGCTCGATCCCGGCGAGATCCTGCTCGATCGCCTCGACAGCCAAACCGCGTTTCCCCAGCAGCGTCGCGACCGAGCCCGCCTGGCCCACCCCGACCTCAGCGACAAAAATAGCGAAGGGCGCGAGCAATGCCGGAAGATGCGCGGCAATGCCGCGATACGCGTCGAGCCCATCCCAACCCCCGTCGAGCGCGCGCTGCGGATCATATCGGCTGACTTCATATGGCAAATCCGCCAGCGCCGCGGTGGCGATATAGGGAGGGTTTGCGACGATCACATCGAACTGATGGGCGAGCGCGCTGCCCCAATCGCCGACCAGGAAGCGAGCACGAGCGGCGAGCCCCAGCGCTTCCGCATTTCGACGGGCGGTCGCCGCTGCACTTTCCGAGACGTCGACGCCGAAACCCGTGGCTGCTGGGAACTCCGACAGCAGCGCGAGCAACAAACAGCCCGTCCCGGTCCCGAGATCGAGCAACCTCAACGCGCCGTGTCGACCGGGAACCCGCGCGAGCGCGGCCTCGACGATGGTTTCGCTCTCCGGCCGCGGGTCGAGCGTCTCGTCCGACAAGGCAAAGCCCAACCCCCAGAACTCGCGACGGCCCAGCACCCGGCTGAGCGGCTCGCCGCGTGTCATCCGGTCGACGAGGCCGCGCGTGCGAGCCACCTCGAAACCGCCGAGCGCACGCTCCGGGTGGATTACCAATTCCGTCGCCGAGAGGCCGAGCGAAGCCGCGATAAGCTGGCGCGCCCGCCGGCGCGGCTCGTTGCAGCCGGCTTTCGTGAGCGCCGCGGTCGCCTCCGCGAGGATCGATCCGAGGGTGTCTGTCACCCCCTCGCCGTCAGCCCTCTGCCGCAGCCAGTTTCTGCGCGCGATCGTCGGCGAGGATCGCATCGATAATCTCGTCGAGCGCCTCACCGCTCATCACCTTGTCGATTTTGTAGAGCGTCAGGTTGATGCGATGGTCGGTCACCCGGCCTTGCGGGAAATTATAGGTGCGGATGCGCTCCGAACGATCGCCGCTGCCGACCTGGCTTTTGCGCTCGGCGGCGCGGGCGGTGTCGCGCGCCTGTCTTTCCATCTCGTAAAGCCGCGAGCGGAGCACTTTCATCGCCCGCGCCTTATTCTTGTGCTGCGATTTCTCGTCTTGCTGAATGACCACGAGCCCGGTCGGCAAATGGGTGATGCGCACGGCGCTGTCGGTCGTATTCACCGATTGGCCGCCGGGCCCGCTGGCGCGGAACACGTCTATTCGCAAATCCTTTTCGTCGATCTTGATGTCGACTTCCTCCGCCTCCGGCAAGACGGCGACGGTGGCCGCGGAAGTGTGAATGCGCCCCCCCGCTTCGGTCTCGGGGACCCGCTGGACGCGGTGTACGCCCGACTCGAATTTCAGCCGGGCGAATACGTCACGCCCGCTAATCGAAGCGCTCGCCTCCTTAAAGCCGCCAAGCCCGGTCTCCGACAGGTCAAGCATCTCAAAGCGCCAACCGCGCAGCACCGCATATCGCTGGTACATCCGAAAAAGCTCGGCTGCGAATAGGGCTGCTTCCTCGCCGCCGGTGCCGGCGCGAACCTCTAGGATCGCGTTGCGCTCATCGTCGGCATCCTTGGGCAGCAAGGACAACTTGACCTTGCTTTCCAGATCGGGCAGCCGCTCGCGCACAGATTGCAACTCTTCCTCGGCGAGCGCCTTCAATTCGGAATCCTCGGCCGACCGGGCCATTTCGGCTAGCGATGCAAGCTCCGCGCGCGCCCGCCCAAGCGCATCCATCTCTTCTACGATCGGGCTCAGCTCGCTGTATTCCTTGGATAGCTTTACGAACTCCGTGCCATCAAGTCCGCTGCCGCTCAACGCGTCGCGCAGCTCGGCATGCCGGCGAAGCAGGTGCTGCAGCCGCGATTCGAGACCGGCTTCCATGACGCTCAGCCTCAGCCGATCAACAAAGCAAGCTTGGCCGGGAGCTCCGCCACGGCTACCTTGGTCTGAGCCCCGCTGTCGAGATCCCGTACCGTCGCGACGCCGCGTGCGATCTCGTCCTCGCCAAGCATCACCGCCGCGCGTGCGTTCAGCTTATTTGCCCGCCGCATACGGCGTGCGAGATTGCCCGAATAGCCGAGTTCCACGACATAGCCCGCCGATCGGAGGTCTTCGGCGATTTTCAGCGCAATCTGCTCCCCCGCTTCGCCGATCGGAACCACGGCGATCGGCCGCGGCGGCGGCGGCGGCGCGGCGATCAGCATGGCAAGCCGCTCGATTCCGGCGGCCCAGCCCACGCCGGGCATTGCCGGGCCGCCCATCGTCTCGACCAGCCCGTCATAGCGACCGCCGCCCATAACCGTGCCCTGCGCGCCAAGATCCGCGGTGATGAACTCAAAGGCTGTGTGGGTATAGTAATCGAGGCCGCGGACCAGCCGAGGATTGACCCGAAAACCGATACCGAGCCGGTCCAAACCGTCGCAAACCCGCGCAAAGAAATCCCGCGAAGGTGCATTCATATATTCGCCAAAGGGCGGTGCCGCGGCCGTGATCCGCTGGTCGCCCTCGTCCTTCGAGTCGAAGATCCGCAGCGGGTTTCGCTCGAGCCGGCGCACGCTCTCTTCCGATAGCTGCGTGACATGCGCCGAAAAAAATGAAACGAGTGCCTCGCGGTAAGCAGCGCGGCTTTCCGGATCGCCGAGCGTATTGATCTCCAGGACCGTGCGCTCGCGAACCGCGAGGGCATCGAGAATGCGGCTGCCGAGGGCGATGACTTCGACATCAGCCTGCGCCTGCGCGACACCGATCAGCTCTACCCCAATTTGATGGAACTGACGAAATCGCCCCTTTTGCGGGCGCTCATAGCGGAACATCGGGCCATCATAGAAGAATTTCAGCGGTGTATTTTGAACCAAGCCGTTTGATAGAACCGCGCGCACAACCCCGGCGGTATTCTCGGGCCGCAGGGTCAGCTCTTCGCCGCCCCGATCCGTGAAGGTGTACATTTCCTTGGCGACGATGTCGGTGGTTTCCCCGATCGGCCGGGCGAACACCTCGGTGAACTCGAAAATCGGCGTTGCGATCTCCGCAAAGCCGTAGCGCCCCGCCAAGCCGCGCGCGGTGTCTTTCACCTGCCGATGACGGCGCGCCGCCTCGGGCAAAAGGTCCTGGGTGCCGCGGGCCGGCTGCAAAGGTTGCATGCGCTATTCTCCAACCTGCCCGGCTGTTCTGCCCTGTTGCGCTGCTCGCCCAGCGCAACCTCTCGCAGTCATTAACGAAATCGAATCATCGCGGAACGACCCTAGTTCGGCGCGGAATGCAATTATTGCACTACCTCGACTGCCGTCTCGGCAGGCTCCCTTCGGGCCTCGATCTCCGCGGCCTTTTTCTCGACCAACTCAACGAGGTGATCGACGATGTCGGTATCCTTCAGCCGATGGTCCGTCAGGCCGCTGATATACACCTGATGGGTGCCGTTGCCGCCGCCGGTAAAGCCGATATCGGTCTCGCGCGCCTCGCCCGGACCGTTGACAACGCAGCCGATCACCGACACCGTCAGCGGCGTCGTGATGTGGGCCAAGCGCTCCTCGAGCCGTTCGACCGTTTTGATCACCTCGAATTGCTGACGGGCGCAAGACGGGCAGGAGATGACGGTGACCCCCCGACGGCGTAAATTCAGCGACTTCAGCATTTCAAAGCCGGCCTTGACCTCCTCGACCGGGTCCGCCGACAGCGAGACCCGAATGGTGTCGCCGATCCCGGACCACAACAGCATGCCAAGACCAATCGACGACTTGACCGTCCCGCTGCGCAACCCCCCGGCCTCGGTAATTCCAAGATGGAGCGGATAATCGCAGGCTTCCGCGAGCTGCTGATAGGCCGCTACGGCGAGAAACACGTCGGAGGCCTTGCAGGAAATCTTGAACTCGAAAAAATCGTTGTCTTCGAGAATCTTGGCGTGGTTCAACGCGCTTTCCACCATGGCCTCGGGGCAGGGCTCGCCATACCGCTCCAAGAGATCCCGTTCGAGCGACCCTGCGTTGACGCCGATTCGCATCGAGCAACCGTGGTCCTTGGCGGCCTTGATCACCTCGCGAACACGAGCGGCCGACCCGATGTTGCCCGGGTTGATCCGCAGGCAAGCGGCGCCGCTTTCGGCCGCCTCGATCGCCCGCTTGTAGTGGAAATGTATGTCGGCGACGATCGGCACCGTCGCGTGGCGCACAATTTCCTTGAGGGCCAGCGCCGATTCCTGGTCCGGGCAGGAAACGCGGACGATGTCGGCGCCCGCCTGCTCCAGGGCTTGAACCTGCCCAATGGTGGCCTTGACATCGCTGGTAACCGTATTGGTCATCGACTGCACCGTGATCGGGGCGTCGCCGCCTACCGGGACGTTGCCGACGTAAATCTTGCGGCAAGTGCGACGGTGGATGTCACGGTAGGGTCTGACGCTCATCCTTAACCTCGTTCCGGTGGTATCGCATCAAGATATAGAACGTTTCGAGCGCCCCCAAAAGGCGGCGCGGGGATAACGCACACCTTTCAGTCGTGAACCCCGCCCTCCGCCTCTAATGATTGGGGATCAAGCGCCACGTTGCGCACCGAACCCATCGAGCCGAGCGAAGGCGCCGGTTTGCCATCTACAACGATGTCGAGACCGCCCGCGTTGCCGGCTCGCATCGACAAGCCGGGCTGGTCGGGCACGCGATAGGTATCACCGGGCTTGAGCAAGCCGCTAAACAGCACAGTGCGGTCCGCTCCCCGAATCTGAATCCAGCTGTCGGCGGTCGCATGTAGAAGAATTCGAGCGGGTCCTTCCACAGCGCCGTAAACGCGCGCTGATCGGCCATTCGGCAGAGGCAAGGGGGCGGCGAGCGCTTGGGTAGGGTTTGCCGCAGCCGGGAGGGATGCCGGCATCGTCGCGCCAGGAGCCGGCGTCGGCGCAGCGGCGACCGTCGCACCGGACGGGGTGAAAGGCGCCGAGGCTGGTGGAATTGAGCTTGAATTCGCCGAGAGGGAAGGAAAAGCCGGGACAGCCGAAATCTCGGAAGTCGCGGGGACGTGCGTCGAGACAGTGGGCGCCTTGGCTGCGAGAGTGGTTTGCGTCGGCCCCGGTCCGATTTTAGTCGCGACGGAGATTGACCCGCCCACCACCGGCGGAGGGGAGGCGGGTACAGGGACGGCAGGCGATTTTGGTAATTTGATCGCTGATGGCAATAGCGTCGCCGGAACTTCGATCACGCGCTCCGGACGCGTTCGCTCGGCGTCAAACCAATAGTACCACGTAGCGTACACTCCGATCGTCAGCATCAGCCCGACGAGCACCATTCCGCCGCCCGGCATGCTGTGCTCGCCAAGCGGCATCGGAAACGAAAGATCGGGTTTCGCATCGAACCCTGAGGCCTCGAATTTGAAGCGCCGCAGGATCTCCGCGCTGTCGAGGCCGAGATATGTGCTGTAGGCGCGCACAAAACCGGCGGCGTAAGCCGCCCCGGGAAGGACGTCGGTGCGGCCTTCCTCGATCGCCACGAGGTAGGCAGGCTTGATCTTCAACCCTGCCGACACTTGAGAGATGTCGAGGCCTAAGGCTTCGCGCTGCTGTCTCAGGGCGTCCCCAGCGGATCGCAACTCCGTCGCGATTGGGATTTCGTGCTCGGGCCGATTTCCCGCACCGGAGGATTTGATCCGTCGGAACAAAGCCATCTGTCGCGCCCACTGCTGATCCCAATCTTAACCAATGTCATCGGGTTATCAATCGCGAGGGAGGCAGGACTTCCTCGCGCCGGCGCCTTGTTTTTTTATGACGCGCTCGCGGCACCCAGTTCAGCCCCGACCAACCCCTTTTAGGGTGTAGCGTTTCGAGCGCGTTACAACGCGATGGCGTGGTCGCGGGCATAGGCTTCGAGTTTTGCTCGGAGCGAATGATCCGGCCGAGCGCCGATCTCGTCGAGATATTCCGCCACGGCCGCGGCATCGAGGCTGCGTATCATCGTCTTGACCGAGCCGATCGCCGTGCCGGTCATCGACAGGGTGCGGAAACCAAGCGCGATCAACACCATGGCTTCGATCGGATTGCCGGCCATCTCGCCGCACATGCTGAGCGGCACCGCGGACGCGTTCGTCTGCCCGACGACCTCGCGCAACAGCGCCAGCATCGGCGCCGACAGCGGGTCGTAACGGTCGGCAAGCCGCGGGTTGCCGCGATCGCAGGCAAACAGGAATTGCACCAGGTCGTTGGTGCCGACCGACAGGAAGTCGATCCGCTCGCACAGGCCGGGCAGCTGCCACAACAAGGCCGGCACTTCGAGCATGACCCCGATCCTGACCGAGGCCGGCGGTATCCGACCTTCGCCGGCGGCGCGGGCAAGCTCCAGACCAAGCAGTCTACGAGCCTGCTCGAGTTCGGGGATTTCGGCGATCATCGGAAATTTCACGTACAAATGACGACCTTCGGCGGCGCGTATGAGCGCGCGCAACTGCTCGCGCAGCATCGCTGGCCGGTCGAGGCCGATCCGGATTGCGCGCCACCCCATCGCCGGATTGTCTTCGGCCGCGTGCGCTTGATATGGCAATATCTTGTCGCCGCCAATGTCGAGGGTACGAAACACGACCGGCCGCCCCCCCGCCCGCTCGAATACCTGGCGGTAGAACTCGGTCTGATCGTCGACCGCGGGAAAGGTGTCGCGGACCATCAGGGGCAACTCGGTGCGGAAGAGCCCAACCCCCTCGGCCCCCGTATCCGCCAATTGAGCCATGTCGATCAGAAGCCCCGCGTTCAGCATCAGCTTGATCGCAAGCCCGTCGCGGGTGACGGCTGGGGCGGATCGCAGGCTCTCGTAATAGGCGCGCCGCCGGGTTCGCGATTCGATCGCCGCCGTCGCCGATTGCCGGATGTCCTCGCTCGGCCGGATTAGGATTTGCGCGTGATCGCCATCGACGACAACGAGATTGCCGGCGTCGATCCGCTCGGTCGCGCCCTGGACCCGGCCGACCGCCGGCATGTCGAGCGCGCGCGCGACGATCGCGACATGCGCCGTCGGCGAGCCTTCTTCGAGCACCAAACCCATGATGCGGCGATGGGCATAGTCGAGCAGTTCGGCCGGTCCCATCGCGCGCGCGACGAGGATGAATTCGGGCGGCAGCTCGCTCGGCAAGGCTTCCCCCGACGTCGGCGCCGAAAGGTGGCGCTGCAGGCGGTTGGCAAGGTCTTCGAGATCAACGAGCCGCTCCCGTAGATAAGGATCGCTCGCCTGCATCATGCGGCGGCTGGTTTCGTCGCGGACCTTCTGGACTGCCGCCTCGGCGGTCAGCCCGCTGCGGATGGCATCGGCGATTCGAGCGACCCAGCCGCGATCGGCCGCGAACATCCGGTAGGTTTCGAGGATGTCCCGATGCTCGCCGCTGCCGAGCCCATCACTCGTTGCGACCAGCTCGTCGATCGCATCGCGCATCGCCGCGACCGCATGCCTGAGGCGTTCGATCTCGGCAGTGACATCCTCGGCGACGACTTGATGGATCAGCAGGCGCGGCTCGTGCAGCACCGCCGGACCGATCGCCAGCCCGGGGTTGAGCCGAATACCCGGGAGCCGGACGGGGAGCATTCCGCCGATTTGACTTTCCGCGATTTCACGCGGATTGACGAGTTCGCCGCTGGCTACGAGTTCGGCAACGATCATCGCGATCGTTTGCAATACCTCGACCTCGTCGTCGTCATAATCGCGTTGAGAACGGTTCTGAACAACCAGCACGCCAAGGACGCGCCCACCGCGCAGGATCGGCACGCCCATCAGCGATCGGTAGATCTCCTCGCCGGTTTCCGGCCGGTAGGCGAAGGAAGGGTGTGCCTGCGCATCGGCCAGCGCCAGCGGCCGCGCGGTGGCTGCAATCAGTCCGACCAAGCCCTCTCCGACGCGCAGTCGCGTGCGATGGACGGCTTCCGGCCTCAGCCCCTCGGTAGCAAAAAGCTCGAGCACCTCGCCGGCGCGCATCGCGTAGACCGAAGAGACCTCGGCGATCATCTCCGCGGCGACAATGCGGACGATACGGTCCAGCCGTTCCTGCGGCGTGCCGGAACCCGCCATCGTGTCGCGCAGGCGCCGCAGCAGGCGGCGGGTTCCGCTGACAACGCCCGGGGCCTCGCTCATTTATCGGAACCCCGCCTCTCGCAGGCCACCTCCCGCGATGGCCCCGTTGTTTGAGGCGGGTGTTCGCTGCGCGCGGCCAATACCGCTACCGCCTGACGTATCAAGTCGTCCAGGATTTCAAAAGTCGTTTGCTCGCGGGTGACAAAGCCCACGCTTTGCCCCGCCATCAGCGAGCCCGCCTCGATGTCGCCGTCGATCACCGCGCGGCGCAGCGCTCCGGCCCAGAAATGCTCAATTTCGAGCTGTGCCTCCTTTTGCGACAGTTCGCCTCGCGTAAACCGATCGACGAGCTGCCGCTGCACGGCGAGAAAGCGCTCGGTCGCCGGGTTTGCCAGCGCGCGGACCGGGATCACCGGAAAACGCGGATCAACCTGCATCGACGCGACCGCGTCGCGGGCCGCGGCGCGGATAAACGCCTGTTTGAATCGGGGATGCGCAATCGATTCTGTGGCGCAGACAAAGCGCGTTCCGAGCTGGACCCCGGCGGCGCCCATTTCAAGATAAGCGAGCATCGCTTCGCCGCGCCCAATGCCGCCGGCGACAAACACCGGAACCTCGTGAAGATGAGGCAGAATTTCCTGCGCCAGCACTCCGGTCGAGACCGGTCCGATATGGCCGCCCGCCTCGCTTCCTTCGATAACGATCGCGTCGGCGCCCATGCGCACCAGTTTGCGCGCCAAGCCGAGTGCGGGTGCAAAGCAGAAAACGCGCGCGCCGCTATCCTTGATTCGACGCATGGCGGCACTGCTCGGGAGCCCGCCGGCGAGGACAACATGGCTCACACGATGCTCGGCGCAAACCTCGATGAGTTCTTCGAGCTGCGGGTGCAGGGTGATCAGATTGACCCCGAAAGGACGCTCGGTCGCCGCTTTCGTCGCAACGATCTCGATCGAGAGCAGATCCGGCGACATCGATCCCGAGGCGATGACGCCAAACCCGCCGGCTTCGGAGATCGCCGACACCAGGTTTCGCTCCGAAACCCAGGTCATCGCCCCGCCCATGATCGCGAGCTGACAGCCGAGGACCGTGCGGCCGCGCGCCCATAGCTGATCGAGCCGAACGCGATGCCGATCCGTCGCAACGTCCTGTTCTGGCGCTGAGCCCGCTTTGCCCGCGGTGAAGCTTGTCGAGCCGCAGGCTTCTGTCATCCGTCGCCATCGAGTCCGTAGGCGGTGTGCAACGCCCGCAAGGCAAGCTCGGTATATTCGGCGGCGATCAGCACGCTGACCTTGATCTCCGAAGTCGAGATCACCTGGATATTGATCCCCTTCTCAAACAATGTTTGGAACATCTGCTTGGCGACCCCGGAATGGCTGCGCATGCCGACCCCGATCACCGAAATTTTGACCACGTTCGAGTCCGGCTTCAGGGCGGCGAAGCCGAGCAGTCCTCGCCTTTCTTCCAATACCGAAACGGCGCGGTCGAGATCGGCGCGTGCCACGGTGAACGTCAAATCTGCGCGGCCGTCCTCCGATATGTTCTGTACGATCATGTCGACGTTGATCGCATTGTCGGCGAGCGGCCCAAAAATGGCTGCCGCGACACCCGGCCGATCGGGCACCTTCTGTACGGTGATCTTCGCCTCGTCGCGGCTATAGGCGATGCCGCTCACAACCTGCTGTTCCACGATCTCGTCCTCGTCGACCACGAGCGTGCCGGGAGCATCGGTAAAGCTCGACAATACCTGGACCGGTACGCGGTGGTTCATCGCCATCTCGACCGAGCGCGTTTGCAATACCTTCGCGCCCTGTGAAGCCATCTCCAACATTTCTTCGTAAGTAATTTTCTCGAGCTTGCGAGCCTTCGCGACGATCCGCGGGTCGCTGGTGTAGACGCCGTCGACATCGGTGAAGATGTCGCAGCGATCCGCTTCCAGCGCCGCGGCGAGCGCCACCGCCGAGGTGTCCGAGCCGCCGCGGCCGAGTGTGGTGATCCTCCCGCGCAAGCCCACGCCCTGGAACCCGGAGACCACTGCGACCTGACCGAGGGCGAGCCGACGGCGCAGCTCGGTCACCTCGATCGACTGGATGCGCGCCTTGCCATGCACGTCGTCGGTGCGGATCGGGATCTGCCAACCGAGCCAGGAACGCGCGTCGATTCCGAGGTTCTGCAACGCGAGCGCCAACAGGCCGGCGGTGACCTGCTCCCCGGAGGCGACGACGACGTCATATTCGCGGGCGTCGTGCAGGCGGCTCGTCTCGCGCGTCCAGGCGACGAGCTGGTTCGTGACCCCCGCCATCGCCGAAACCACGACCGCCACCTCGTGACCGGCCTCGACCTCGGCGCTTACCCGGCGGGCGACGAGCTTGATCCTCTCGATATCGGCGAGCGATGTCCCGCCAAATTTCAGAACGAGGCGAGCCATGTCCCTATTGAACACCGTTCGGGCGGTTGCCGGGCTGCGGAACTCATCACATACTCCTTTGCGCGCGCTTGAACCATCCGAGCGTTGAATGATTGGCCAGGAGCAGCCGGTGCAGGCGAGCGACGCCACCGTCGACAGCGCGGAAGTGAGTCGATTCGCCGCGCAAGCCGGTGCCTGGTGGGACACCGAAGGAAATTTCCGCGCCTTGCACCGGCTCAATCCGATCCGGCTCGGCTTTATCCGAACTCGGCTGATAAACCACTTCCGCCGCGATCCGGGCCTGTTACGGCCTTTTACCGGTCTCAGTCTGCTCGATATCGGATGCGGCGGCGGGATCGTCGCGGAGCCGATGACCCGGCTCGGCTTTGCGGTGACCGGCATCGACGCCGGGGTCGAGGGAATCGATGCCGCCCGCGAGCATGCCCGGGCGACCGGTCTCGATATAAACTACCGGTTGTCGACCGCCGAGCTTGTCGCCGATTCCGGCGGACGGTTTGACGTCGTATTAGCTCTTGAGGTGATCGAACACCTTGCCGACCGCGCCGCCTTCTGGCGGTCCCTGGGCGGGCTGGTAAAGCCCGGCGGGGCATTCATCGCGGCAACCATCAACCGGACCGCACGCTCGTTTGCGCTCGCTATCGTCGGCGCAGAGTATATTCTCGGCTGGATCCCGCGCGGCACGCATGATTGGCGCAAATTCGTTCCGCCCTCCGAACTCCTTCTTGGCGTGCGCAGGAATGGGCTGCAGCCACGCGAGATCGCCGGGCTCAGCTACGATCTCGGCTCGGGCGATTGGGTGCTGTCGCGCGATATCGAAGTCAATTACCTCGTCATGGCGGTAAGACGGTGACAGGGGCTGGCGTTGTCAGCTGTCGGTCGCCGGAACCCAAGGAATTTGACCGAATTTGATCCCCTCATCGCTCAGTTCGCGCGACTCGTTGTCTGTCGCCTCGCCATAAATTCCGCGCGGATCGGTTTCGCCATAATGGATGCGGCGCGCCTCCTCGGCAAAGCGGGGGCCGACGTAGTCGCAATGATTTTCGATCTGGCGGCGCATTTCCGTCAGCGCCTTTCGCATCTGCGCCAGCGCCACAGCCGGAGGCATCGCCTCGCGCGAGCGGGCGAGACGCGGGGCCATTACCCCTTTCTCAACCGAGCTGTCGCCGCAATGGGGACAAGCTATTTCGCCGGCGGCACGCTGCGCGTCGAAGCCGTCGCTGTCGCGAAACCATCCCTCGAATTCATGGTCATTGGCGCAGCGCAACGTAAACAAAATCATCCGTTGACCTCCTGACCAACGGTTTTATACCGGATGCGCGGCCTTAGCAATTCTCCGACCAATGACGTTGCCTGCCACGAGAGCGACGCCAACGTCATGCTATTCGGCGGCGAGCTGACGCCCGGCCGGCTGCTGCATCGTGAATGGCCGGTCGTGATTTAGCGACGGGACCATGCGGCGGACCTCGGCGATACGCGCCGGGTCGATCGGTGCGCTGACGATGCCGACACCCTCGCGGGCATCGGCCAACACCTCGCCCCACGGATCGACGATCAGCGAGTGACCATAGGTCCGCCGCCGTTCGGCGTGCTCGCCCCATTGCGCCGGCGCAAACACAAAGCAACCGTTCTCGATCGCCCGCGCCCGCAACAGCACGTGCCAGTGCGCCTTGCCGGTGGGCACGGTAAAGGATGACGGGATCGCCAGAAAATCGGCGCCGCCGTGGGCGATCGCGCGGTAAAGCTGGGGGAAACGCAAATCGTAGCACACGGTCATGCCGAGCACGCCCCATGGCGTCAGGGCCAGCACAATTTCGCCGCCCGGCCGGAAGGCGTTGCTTTCGCGATAGCTCTCGCCGCCGGCGAGGTCGACGTCGAACATGTGG
>Ga0210386_10002794_pt1 | contig 14836 bp, 13 predicted proteins | sample IncBWH32OmetaG_FD_160091 | JGI IMG/M metagenome (GOLD analysis project Ga0210386, IMG submission 160091) | Forest soil microbial communities from Barre Woods Harvard Forest LTER site, Petersham, Massachusetts, United States - Inc-BW-H-32-O ... | reverse complement strand
TTCGTGAGGCCCTGGAAGAACTCAAGGACCGCTTCATGCAGCGGTTCTCGGTGTTTCACGTGATCTCGGGCGAAGAGCAGGACATCCCGATTCTGCATGGCCGGCTCGATGGCGAAAAAGTCCGGGTGCTGCTGCGCTCATTGGTTCCTGCCGCCAGTGTCGATCATGTCTTCATCTGTGGTCCCACCGGCATGAGCGAGGACATCGAGGCGGCCTGCAAGGACATCGGCATTGCCGCTGACCGCATCCACGTCGAGCGTTTTGTCTCGGAGTTCGGCGGCAAGCCGCGACCGAAAGCCGTCATTGCGGAAAGCGCGCCACCGAAGGCGATGGCTTCGCTGATCATCGACGGCAAACGCCGCGAAGTGCCGGTCGCCGAAGGCGAGGCCATTCTGGATGCGGCGTTGCGCGCGGGAATGGATTTGCCGTTCGCCTGCAAGGGCGGCATGTGCTCGACCTGCCGCGCCAAGCTGGTCGAGGGTGACGCACAGATGGAGCTGAACTATTCGCTGGAGCCGTGGGAACTCAAGGCGGGGTTCATCCTCACCTGCCAGGCGCGGCCGACCTCGGACAAGGTCGTGGTGGACTACGATCATGTTTAGAAGACAGGATGTTTGGACCGTCAGGCGTCGTTGACACCGCGGTGGCGCCGCTCAAGACTAGCGCAGCTTAAAGAAGCTTGTTTCAACAAGCCCGACGACGACAGGGAGACCGCAGTGAACGTCAAGGCCACGCCTTCGCCCGATGATCTCGCGCTCGCCTGCGCCGACGCGATGTGGCAGCAAGACGACGCCAGCCGGGGGCTCGGCATGGAACTTGTCGAGGTCAAGCCCGGCCAGGCCACGCTGGCGATGACGATCAAGCCGAATATGGTCAACGGCCAGCGGATCGCCCACGGCGGCTTCATCTTTACGCTGGCGGATTCGGCGTTCGCCTTTGCCTGCAACAGCCATAACGAGCGTGTCGTCGCGGCGCAGGGCAACATCACCTTCATCAGGCCGGGCAAGCTCGGCGACCGGCTGATTGCGACCGCCCGCGAGGTCTCGCGCAACGGCAGATCAGGCATCTACGATGTGCGCGTCACCGTGGACGATGGTACTGTCATCGCCGAGTTTCGCGGTCATTCCCGCGTGATCGCCGGCACGTGGCTGCCCACGACCGGGACAGAGACTGAATCAAAATAGGCTGATCAGGGAAACGCGCGATGTCTTCGACGACAAAAGTCAGGGAAAGCGGGTACCGCGCCGAGATGGACGGCGCCGAGCGCGCCTCGCGCGACGAGATCATGGCCTTGCAAACAAGGCGAATGGCGTGGTCGCTGGCGCATGCCTACGACCATGTCGCGCATTACAGGCAGGCTTTTGACAGAGCGGGCGTGCATCCCTCCGATTTCAGGCAGCTATCTGATATCGCCAAATTCCCGTTCACCGTCAAAACCGATTTGCGCGATAATTATCCGTTCAACATGTTCGCGGTTCCGCGTGAAAAATTGGTCCGTGTTCACGCCTCCTCGGGCACCACCGGCAAGCCGATCGTGGTCGGATATACCCGGGCCGATATCGACATGTGGTCGGAGGTGATGGCGCGCTCGATCCGGGCTGCGGGCGGACGCACCGGCATGATCATGCACAACGCCTATGGCTACGGCCTGTTCACCGGCGGCCTCGGCGCGCATTATGGCGCCGAGCGGCTGGGCTGCACGGTGGTGCCGGTTTCCGGCGGCATGACCGAGCGGCAGGTGCAGCTCATCAACGATTTCAAGCCAGACATCATCACGGTGACGCCGAGCTACATGCTGGCTATACTCGACGAGTTCAAACGCCAGAACATCGACCCGCGCAAATCGTCACTGAAGTTCGGCATCTTCGGCGCCGAGCCCTGGACCAATGCAATGCGCACCGAGATCGAGGCGGCGTTCGACATGGATGCGACCGATATTTACGGTCTGTCCGAAGTGATCGGTCCGGGCGTCGCGCAGGAATGCGTCGAGACCAAGGATGGCCTGCATGTCTGGGAAGATCATTTCTATCCCGAAGTGATCGATCCCGAGACCGGCCAAGTGCTGCCCGACGGCGAAAAGGGCGAACTGGTCTTTACCTCGCTGACCAAGGAGGCGTTTCCGATCATCCGTTACCGCACCCGCGACCTGACGCGGCTGTTGCCGGGTACCGCGCGGCCGGGGATGCGGCGCATGGAGAAAGTCACCGGGCGGTCCGACGACATGATTATCCTGCGCGGCGTCAATGTGTTCCCGACCCAGATCGAGGAAGCTCTGCTGGCCACGGATTGGTGCGGCGGCCATTTCATCATCGAACTGACGCGCGAAGGACGGATGGATGAGATGACGGTGTTGGCGGAAGCCCGCCCGGAGTGCTGGGACGGCAGCGGGCTGGCGGCCCATGCCGAGAAGGTTTCAATCTTTATCAAGAACACTATCGGGATCACGGCGCGCGTCGGGATTGTCGCCCCCGAAACGTTGGAGCGCTCGCTCGGCAAGGCCAAGCGTGTTTACGACAAGCGGCCAAAAGGGTAACTCCTGCCTCGCATGAAGAAGAGTCTCGTGAGAAATCGGAAATATCCCTGATGACGCCTGCTCAAAAACCAGATGCTCAAGCCGTTACCGTCGAGGCGCGTTGCGTACGCCTGCTGGCCAAGGCCGCCGATGCCGCTTCGCTGGCCCCCGTAATCGAACGCCGCGCGCTGTCGCGGGCCGCAAACGAAGTGCTGATCGAGGTCAAGGCGGCGGCGGTAAATCCCTCCGATTTCAAGGCCGCGACCGGCCTGATGGCCTACGCGGTATTTCCGCGCACGCCCGGCCGCGACTATTCTGGAATCGTGATCGACGGCCCGGCCGGGACGATCGGTCGCGAAGTGTTCGGCTCGTCGGGCGATCTCGGGATCCGGCGCGACGGCACCCATGCCACGCATCTGGCTGTCGAGGCCGAGGCCGTGGTGGAGAAGCCGAAGAATCTGTCGTGGGAAGAGGCCGCCGGGATCGGCGTTCCCTTCGTCACGGCGATGGAAGGTTTTCGCCGCGCCGGGACGCCGAAAAAAGGCGAGACGGTGCTGGTGATGGGCGTCAACGGCAAGGTCGGACAGGCCGCGGTGCAGATCGCGACCTGGCGCGGTGCGCGCGTGATAGGCGTGGTGCGCAAGAGCGAGCCTTACGAAGGTCACGCCAATTCCAGCGTTGAGGTCGTCGACGCATCGGCGACCGATATCGCCGCGCGCGTCCGCGAACTCACTGCGGGCAAGGGCGCCGACGTCGTGTTCAACACGGTCGGCGATCCCTATTTCCAGGCGGCGCACAAATCGCTGGCGGTGCGGGGACGTCAGATCCTGATCGCGGCCATCAAGCCGGTGGTGGAGTTCCATATTCTGGAATTCTATCGCGGCCAGCACACTTATGTCGGCATCGATACGCTCGGCCTGTCGTCGATCGCGACCGGGGCGGTGCTGCGGGAACTCGGTCCCGGCTTCGCCAGCGGCCATCTCAAGACCTATCCGATCCGACCGAGCGCGGTCTATCCGCTGGAGGATGCCAAAGCCGCTTTTGTCGCGGTCGCCGGTTCATCGCGCGATCGCGTCATCTTGCGGCCCTAGGCTTTCGGATCGTCATTGCGAGCGAAGCGAAGCAATCCATCTGACCACGCGAAAGGCTGGATTGCTTCGTCGCGGAGCCTGTCATCGGGCGCGCATTCGCGCGACCCGTTGGCTCCCTTGCGCAAACGCTTCGCGTTTGTCTCAGGCAATGACGTGGTGGGAACAGGGACTCGCGCTGTTTTGGAGTAGGCAAGCCGTGGATTCAGGCACCACCATCGTTGTTTATGCCGGCCTGCTGATTGGTCTCGCCTATGGCGCGGTCGGGCTACTCAGCGGATTTTGCCTGATGAGCAGCCTGCGTGGCTGGTGGGCGGAGGGTGACAGCCGCCTGATCCGAAGCTATGCGCTGGCGCTCGGCGTGGCGATTGCGGCGACGCAACTGTTGGCGGGAAGTGGCGTTGTCGATCTCACCAAATCGATCTATCTGCAGCGGTCGTTTTCGGCGCCGCTGATGTTCTTTGGCGGTCTGTTGTTCGGTTACGGCATGGTGCTGTCGAACGGCTGCGGCTCGCGCGCACTGGTGCTGCTGGGCCGCGGCAACCTGCGTTCGCTGGTGGTGGTGATCGTGCTCGGCATTGCCGCGCAGATGACGCTGAGGGGCCTGATCGCGCCGGCGCGGGTCGTGCTGCTGCAGGCGTCGCAGACCGCGCCGGCGATCATTTCGCTGCCGGCGCTGTTGTCGACATTTGGCGTCAGCGAGACATTCGCGCGAACGCTCGCGGCTGCGGTATTATCGGGCGCGCTGATTATCTTTGCGTTCGCGCACGGACCGTTCCAGCGTGCGTGGGGACAGATCGCGGCGGGCATCGCGGTCGGTCTTCTCGTCGCCGCGGGATGGTTCTCGACCGGCTATCTCGGTGCCGACGACTTCAATCCGGCCGCGGTCACGTCGCTGACCTTCATCGCGCCCGTTGCGGACGCGCTGCAATACGCGATGTTGTCGACCGGGCTGACGCTGAATTTCGGCATCGCCATGGTGGCCGGCGTATTCGCCGGAAGCCTGATGACCGCGCTGGTCACCCGCCGCTTTCATTGGGAGGGTTACACCTCGCCGCGCCACATGCTGCGTTCGATTGGCGGCGCGGCGTTGATGGGAACCGGTGGCGCGATGGCCTATGGCTGTTCGATCGGGCAGGGCCTGACGGGACTCTCCACGCTGGCACTGGCGTCCTTTGTCGCCGTCGCCGGGATCTTGCTGGGCTCGGCCGCGGGCCTGCGAGGCGTGCTTCGCGTGCAGCCCTTGGCCACCGCGTGAGATGCGCAATCAAGCCCGCTGGCTGGAGGTCGCGAGCCGCATCACGTCGAGATAGCCGGGCCGTACCTCCATCCGCTTAATAAAACCCTTATCGACCAGAAGCCGGTGCGCCTCGGGAAGCCGATAGCACGGCAGATACATAAAGAGATGATGCTCGGCGTGGTAGTTCACCCAATAGGGCGCGATCAACAGCCGCTCGTTCGGATTGGCGCGGGTGGTGCGGGCGTGGCTGAACGGATCTTCCCCGGTTGAGGTGCAGGCATGTTCGGCGATATTGCGGATGCGCGTCACCAGTGACAGCCAGGTCGCCATCGCGATCACCCAGACGCCCCAATACCAGATGCCGGCGCCCGCCAGCCAGAACAGGCCGAACAGCACAGCGTTCACGCCAAGGAAACGCGCCATCTTGTCGGCGCCGCTGGACACGAAGCTCTCATGCGACATCTCTTCGTCGGCAACGCCGCGCCGGAACAGCGACAGGAACAGCGGCAGGCGCTGTTTGACAAAAGTCTGGCCGGTGAGATCGCGGATCGCCTTGCGGGTGTAGCTCTCCCTGGTGATCGGAAAGGGCGCCGAGAGCGAGAGATCGGGATCCTCGGGCTGCTGGGTGAATTTGTGATGCTGCAGATGATACGACCGGTAGCTGGCGAGGTCGGCGCCGACCGGTGCCGCGCATAGCCATTGCCCGATCCATTCATTGACGGCCTTGTTGCCGTGAAGTCCGCCATGGGCGGCTTCATGCATCAGGATCGCCAGCCCAAGCTGACGCGTGCCGACGACCATCACCGCGATCAGCCATGTCAGCGGATTGGGCCAGAGCGTGACCAGCGCGATCGCGGCGGCGATGGTGCCCCAGGCGTGAACCACCAGCCACAGGCCCCGCAGCGAACTGCGCGACGTCAGCCGGCGCCATTCCTCGGCTGAAAAAACCGTCTTGGGATCGACGCGTGCCACGACCGGCATGGGCGGCTCCTCTAGCGAATTTTCCAGTTCAGTGGCTTCACCCTTCGAGACGCATCGCGGAACCTGTCATCGGGCGCGCGTTCGCGCGACCCGTTGGCGATGCTCCTCAGGATGAGGTCTCAAATCCTCGAGGTCTCAAACCCTCACGGTGAGGAGCGCGGCGGCGCCGCGCGTCTCGAACCGCGAGGCCACAGATATTCCGTCTTGATCCGCCCAACCGGGGCATGTTCTGGAACGCGAATGATACGCCCGCCTGGTTGTTCGTCAATCGGCCGCCTGGGTCACGATGCGGATCTCCGAGGTCAGGGTGCGATGCACCGGGCACTTGTCGGCAATTTCCATCAGTTTCTTGCGCTGTTCGGCATCCAGCGCGCCCTCCATGGCGATGACCCGGTCGATCTGGTCGAGCATGCCGATCTTGGTTTCGCACTCGGCGCAATCTTCCGCGTGGATTTTTTGATGCTTGAGCGTCACGGTGACCCGCTCCAGCGGCAGCGCTTTGCGGTCGGCATACATCCGCATCGTCATCGAGGTGCAGGCACCAAGGCCGGCCAGCAGGAAATCATAAGGTCCGGGCCCGCTGTCCTCGCCGCCGGCGGCAACCGGCTCGTCGGCGAGCAGGTGATGCGGCCCGGTGGAGATGGTCTGCTGGAATTTGCTGTTTCGGGTCTCGCGGACCACAACGTTGCGCGGCGCTTCGCCCGTAACGGCGGCCTGCTCGGGCGCAACCGGATCGAGATAGCGCGTAGCCCATGCCGCGATGACGTCGGCGACATAGGCGGCATCGTTCTTGTTGGTCAGCAGGTGATCCGCGCCCGCCAGCGACACAAAGCTCTTGGGATGTTTGGCCGTCACGAAGATGCGGGTCGCGTTGTCGATCCCGACGGTGTCGTCGGTCGGCGCGTGCATCACCAGCAACGCCTTGTGCAGCTTGGCGACATGCGCCATCAGGCTGTGCTCGGCGACGTCGTCGAGAAATTCGCGTTTGATGCGGAACGGCCGGCCCGCGAGCGAGACTTCGCTCTCGCCGTTGTTGCGGATGTCCTCGATGCGGTCGGCAAAAAGACCGGTGACATGCGCGGGATCGGAGGGAGCGGCGATGGTGACGACGGCCCTGGCATCTGGAATCTGACCGGCGGCGGCCAGGATAGCAGCACCGCCGAGGCTGTGGCCGATCAGGATCGCGGGCGCGTTGCGGGTCTCGCGCAGATGATCGGCGGCCCGCACCAGATCGGCGACGTTCGAGGAGAATGTCGAGTTGGCGAAATCGCCTTCGCTGGAGCCGAGGCCGGTAAAGTCGAACCGCAGCACCGCGATGCCCTTGGCCGCCAGCGTCACCGCGATCCGCTTGGCCGCCAGCACGTCCTTGCCGCAGGTGAAGCAATGCGCGAACAGCGCGTAGGCAATCGGCTCGCGCTCGGGCAGGTCCAGCGCGGCGGCCAATTGCTGGCCTTCCGAGCCCGTGAATTGGAAACGTTCAGTTGGCACGTTCAGTCTCCGTGGTTTGGATGATCAGTCGCATCAGTCGCCGGAGTAGCGCTGCTCGGCCCAGGGATCGCCGCGGTTGTGATAGCCGCGAACTTCCCAATAGCCCGGCGCATCCTGCTCAAGGAATTCGATGCTTTGCAGCCATTTCGCGCTTTTCCAGAAATAGAGATGCGGCACCACCAGCCGCACCGGGCCGCCATGTTCCTGCTCCAGCGGCGCGCCCGACCAGCTATGCACGAGCAGGGCGTCTTTGGCGGCAAAATCCTCCAGCGTCAGATTGGTGGTGTAGCCGTCATGGGAATGCAACACGACATGCCCAGCCTCGTCGCGCGGCTGGCAGGCCATCAGGAGGTCGCGGGTCGCCAGTCCCTCCCATTGATTGTCGTAACGCGACCAGGTGGTCACGCAATGGATGTCGGACGTGAATTTCGTCTGCGGCTGCGCTGTGAACTGCGCGAAATCCCAGAAGATCGGATGTTCAACCGCGCCGTAGACATCCAGCCGCCAGCGCTCGCGGGAAATCCGCGGCGTCAGGCCGAGGTCGAGCACAGGCCAGTCCTTGGTCAGATGCTGGCCCGGCGGCAAGCGTTGCTCCTTCGGACGCGCGCTCTTTCCGGTGAGGAAACGACCCTCACGCGCCCAGCGCTGTTTGCTGCGCGTGAGCTTGGATATCGGCGGTAGGTCGCTCTCGTCGGCCATATCTCATGCCATTATTGCTCGTGACGATGCGTCACTACTCATGACGATGCATCGCCGAGTCATGCTTGGTATCGCGCATCGTCACGTAGATGATCAGCGAGAGACAGATGATACCGCTGAGATAGAAATAGAACCAGTCCTCGTGGCCGAGACTTTTGCAATACAGCGCGATCGCCGGCGCGGTGCCGCCGAACACCGACACCGTGATCGCATAGGGCAGGCCGACGCCGAGCGCACGGATTTTGGTCGGAAACAACTCGGCCTTCACGACGGCGTTGATGGAAGTATAGCCGGCGACGAAAATCCAGGCCGCGCAAATCAGCAGGAACGCGGTCAATGGCGACTTGGTTTCCTTCAATGTGGTCAGGATCGGGATCGTCGACAGGGTGCCGGCGACACCGAAAAAGATCAGCAGCGGTTTGCGGCCGATCCAGTCCGAGAGCGCGCCGTAAATCGGTTGCAGCAGCGTCGCGAAAATCAGCGACCCGAAAATCACGAAGGTGGTCTGGTCTTCGGTGAGGCCGACGGACAGTTTGACGAAAGTCTGCATATAGGTCGTGAAGGTGTAGAAGGCGGCGGTGCCGCCAGCGGTGAGGCCGACCACCAGCAACAGCTCCCGCGGATATTTCAACAGGCCGCGGATCGAGCCGGTCGGTTTGGCGATTTTTTTCGCTGCTTCGAACGCCTCGGTCTCGTGCAGATTGCGCCGCATCACCGCGGCGAAAATGGCAAGGATAGCGCCGATCACGAACGGTATCCGCCAGCCCCAGTCCTTCAATTCCTGCGGTGTCAGAAACACCTTTTGCAGCAACAACAGGACGATGATGGCGGTGAGCTGGCCGCCGATCAAGGTGACGTATTGAAAGCTGGAGTAGAAGCCGCGATGCTTGGCGTCGGCGACTTCGCTCAGATAGGTCGCGCTGGCACCGTATTCGCCGCCGAGGCTCAGGCCCTCGATGATGCGCGCGAGTGCCAAAATCGCCGGCGCCACGACGCCGATCGAGGCATAGGTCGGCGTCAACGCGATGATCAGCGAGCCGAAGCACATGCAGACCACGGACAGCGTCAGTGAAATTCGCCGGCCGTAGCGGTCGGCGATGTAGCCGAACAGCCAGCCGCCGAGCGGCCGCATCAGGAAGGTCGCGGCGAACAGCACGGCCGCGTTGAGCTGCTGCACCACCGGGTCGCTGTTCGGAAAGAAGGCCGGCGCGAAGTACAGCGCAAACGCGGTGTAGGCGTAGAAATCATACCATTCGACGAGATTGCCGACCGAGCCGATGAAGATCGCCTTGATCCGGCGTTCCACGTCGGGGATATCGAGGCGGTCGTCAGCGGCTGGGTTTACAGCATGAACTGTCACGTTTGGTTCCTTAGGAGTGATGAATGAAAGACACGAAGGCGAATAGCTCAGGCAGCCTTCTTGAACAGCATCGGCAGCTGCCGCGGTCCGCGCACCGTGCCCTCTGACCAGGTGACCTGACCGGCCGGATCGAGCCGGAAATCTGGAATGCGCTTCAGCCATTGCTCGATCGCAACCGTCATTTCCATCCGGGCGAGGTTAGAGCCGATGCAGCGGTGAATGCCAAGGCCGAATGCCGCATGGCGGTTCTCCTTGCGGTCGATCATCACCTTGTCGGCATCGGGAAATACGGCGGGATCGCGGTTGGCGGCGGGAAACGACAAAAGCACCATGTTGCCGGGCTTGACCGGACAGCCGCTGACCACGGTTTCCTTCATGACCTCGCGCGCCATCGTCACCGGCGAATAGGCGCGCAGCAGTTCCTCGACCGCGGTCGGCAACAATTCGGGCTCCGCGACCAGGCGGTTGCGATCCCCGGGCGTTTTCGCCAGATGCCATAGCGAAGCGCCGATCGCGCTCCAGGTGGTGTCGATACCGGCGATGAGTATCAGCCGCAGCGAGCCCAGCACATGCATGTCGGACAGCGGCTGGCCGTTGGCGTCCCGGGCGTTCATCAGCGTCGAAATCAGGTCGTCGGTGGGGTGCTTGCGGCGCTGCTCGATCTGGCCCGCGAAATATCCGGTCATCTCGTGAACCGCCTGAATCAGGATGTCATTATCCTTGATGCCGAGCTCAAGGATTTCGTGAATCCATCTGATGAAAAGTTCGCCGTCCTGTTCCGGGATGCCGAGCATGTGGGCAATGGCGCGAACCGGAATATGCTTGCTGTATCGCGCCGCGGCGTCGCATTTCCCGTCGTCGATGAATTGATCGATCAGATCGTTGCAGATCGCGCGAATCCGGGGTTCCAGCTTCTTCATGGCGTCGGGCGTGAACGGCGGCAGCAACAATTGCTTGGCGGGCTTGTGCTCCGGCGGATCGGAGGTGATCGGCGGCGCCGAGTTCGTGATCTCGGGCCGGGCGTCGCGCACGATGATCCGACGCGAGGAAAAATGCTCGGTGTCGTAGGCGATCTGCTTCACCGCCTCATAGGTGGTCGGCAGGTAGCAGCCGAGGAAGCGCTTGGTGTGCACCACGGGGCACTCCGCCCGCAGTTCATCCCAGATCGGAAACGGATTTTCAGTCCAGCGTGGATCGGTGTGGTCGAAATCGTGAACCCAATCCGTGACAGGGGCGTGATCAGACATCAGGATAGTTCCTCTTGATTTCTTCTCGATTTCTTCTTGGCTTCGTGCGTTCAAATTATTTTTGCATGAATGGGTTTGAAATTGTCGGACGAGGCGTTTCACTCCTCGATCACGTCGATCGCAATCTCCGGGCAATTGGCCTGGGCCAACCACGCCTTGTCCTCGAGTCCTGCGGGCACCGAGCCGTCGCCGACCTCGTGCGCATTGCCGAATTCGTCGAGTTCGAACAGTTCCGGCGCCAGCGATTTGCAGCGGGCGTGCCCCTGACATTTGTCCTGGTCGACATGTATTTTCAGTTTTCCGGACATGGCGAGCGTTCCTGTCGTTGCGCTTGTGGTCACGCATTTGTGTTGCCGCGGGCAATTATAGCGGGGCAGGTAGTATTCACCAGCGCCCAGCGGCGCTTTTGCCGACGTTATTCTCTGCCTCATCCCGAGGAGAGGCCACGCAGGCAAGTCTATGCAGCCTGCGTATACCTGGCCGCGGCCGCGTTTCGAGGGATGGTGATGTGTTATGGCGTCATGGTTCGAGACGCCGCGCAAGGTGCGCGGCTCCTCACCATGAGGTCGCCTTACTTCGCTGGCCTCGGATTGATTCTGGGATCGATCGGCGTCGTGCCGCGCAGGCCGAGAATATCCTCCAGCACCCTGGCGCCGGCGAGGAGTTGCGCCTCGCCGCGCGGCGCCGCGACCATTTGCAACCCCACCGGCAGGCCTGACGCGGTGAACCCGCACGGCAACGACAGGGCCGGGCAACAGACCAGCGTAATGGCGTAGACGATGCCGAGCCACTCGACATAATTGTCGAATTTCTTGCCGGCGCATTCGGCGACGTAACGGTTCTCGATCGGAAACGGCGCGACAATGGTGGCAGGCGCCAGCAGCAGGTCGTAGGTTTGGAAAAACTCGAGCGCGCGCGCGGCCATCGCGACGCGCTGCGCTTCGGCTCGCTCGAGCTGCTCGACGGTGAGCTTGAGGCCTTGCTCGATATTCCAGATCACTTCCGGCTTCAGCTGATCGCGCTTGCTGCGCAGCAGTGCTGCTTTGCTGATCGCGAAGTCGAACGCGCGCAGCACATGGAAACATTCATGGGCTTCGCGCAGGTCGGGATGGGCTTCCTCGACAATCACCCCGGCTTCGGCGAACCGCGAAGCCGCCTTCCTTGTAATCGCGGCGACCTCGGGATCGACAGGGGTAATTCCAAGATCGGGCGAATAGGCGACGCGCTTCGGCCGTTTGCCGGAGCGGACGGCAGACAGGAAAGACGCCGGCAGCAAGGGCAGCGACAGCGGATCGGCCGGATGCTCGCCGCTCATGGCGTCGAGCAGCAGCGCCAGGTCCTCGACGTTGCGCGCCATCGGGCCTTGCACACTGAGATTGCGATCGATCTTCGCGGTCGGGCTATGCGCGACACGGCCGATGCTCGGCCGCATGCCGACGACGCCGCAGAAGCTGGCGGGATTGCGCAGCGAGCCGCCCGTGTCGGAGCCGTGGGCGAGCCACGCCATCCCGGTGGTGAGCGCGACCGCGGCGCCACCTGAGGAGCCGGCGGCGGAGCGCGACAGATCCCAGGGGTTTAGCGTCGCGCCGAAGACTTCGTTGAAAGTGTTGGCGCCGGCGCCGAACTCCGGCGTATTCGATTTGGCGTAAATCAAAGCGCCATGACCTTCGAGCTGTTCGACCAGAATATCGGAGCGCGTAGCGACAGTGTCCTTGTAGATCGGCGAGCCCTGCGTGGTCAGTACGCCCTCGACGTTGGTGAGATCCTTGATCGGTATCGGCAGGCCCGCGAGCAGGCCGCGCTCGCCGACCGGCTTTTTCATCAGTGCCCTGGCGCGCTCTCGGGCGCGATCGAAGCACAGGGTCGGCAGGGCGTTGACCTGGCCGTCAACCTCGGCGATGCGTTGCTCCAGCACGTCGAGCAGATCGAGCGGGGTGACCTCGCCTGAATTGAGTTTATCGATGATCGCACACGCCGTCGCCTGCACTAGCTTTTGATCGGATGCCACTTACATCTCCCTTTGGTCAGTTTCTCGATAGCGGATTGGGTAGCCCTGTAAAACATTTTCCGGCAAAGTGGAAACGAAGCAAATGATTTGGAGATTTGAGAATGAGTACGCCGTTCGATGCGCCTGACTGGCGCGGCATGAGCCAGCAGGATCGTGACGACGGTCTCAACAACGGCGCGGCTGTGGTGAGGAGTGGCGACATCGTCGCTGGCTGGGACCGGCGATCGGCTGAAATGCGCGCGCGGCATTCCGAGCATCTCGACCTCCGATACGGCCCGCGCGAACGCAATCGCATCGACTTCTTCAAGGCCGCCGAGAAAGCGCCGACGCTGGTGTTCATTCATGGCGGCTACTGGCAGATGCGGTCCAAGGAGGCGTTTTCGCTATTTGCCGGCGGTCCCATGATGTTCGGCATCAACGTTGCCATGATTGGTTACACGCTCGCCCCCGAGGCGACTCTCGATGAGATCGTCGCCGAAATCAATGCGGCGATCGACTTCGTGGCCGAACAATTGCCGGCGCGCGGCGGCGACGCGAACCGGATCGTCGTTTCCGGATGGTCCGCCGGCGGGCACCTCACGGCGATGGCGCTGTCGCACCCCAAGGTCAAAGGCGGCATCGGCATCAGCGGCATCTACGATCTTGAGCCGATCCGCTACAGCTATCTCAACGTCAAATTGGGCCTCGATGAGGCGATGTCTCACCGCAACTCACCGATGATGCAGGTCGCCGGTCCGATGAAGCCGCTGTCGCTGGTGGTCGGCAGCGCCGAACTGCCCCTCCTGCGCAAGCAGACCGCGGACTTTGCCGGTCATCGCGCCAAATACGGACTGCCGGTCAGCTATGAAGAAATCCCCGGCGCCGACCATTTCAGTGTGATGGACGAACTGGCGTCACCGGCCGGACGGATCACGGCGCTGATCCGGCAGATGTTTGAGCGGAAAGCGGGGTAACCTCATCCTGGGGAGCGGCGTCTTCGCCGCGTCTCGAAGGATGACGAAACGGGTGCTTGCGGCCCATCCTTCGAGACGCCGCGCGAAAGCGCGGCCCTCAGGATGAGGGCCAGTGCGTAGTGCGTAGCTATCCCCAGCCCGCGCTGATGCCGCCGTCGACGGTGTAGATGACGCCCGATGTATAGCCGGAGCGGTCGGACGCAAGGAATGCCATCAGGTCGCCGATTTCACGGGCATGCGCGGGACGACCGAGCGGAAGGCCCTTCTGAAATTCCTTGTAGCGGCTTTCGTCGCCGAACTGGTTCTTGGCCCGGGTCTTCAGCAGCGTGATGTGCCGGTCGGTGCCGACCGGACCCGGGTTGATCCCGACCACGCGGATGTTGTCGGCGAGGCTCTTGCCGCCGAGCGCACGGGTGAACGCCATCAGCGCGGCGTTGCCGGCGCTGCCGCAGATATAATTGGCGTCGAACTTTTCGCCGGCGACGCCGATATCGTTGACGATCACGCCATGGCCACGCGCTTTCATCTGCGCATAGATCGCGCGGGTAAGGTTGATATAGCCGAATACCTTGAGTTCCCAGGCGTGACGCCAGGTTGGCTCGTCGATCTTGTCGACCGAGCCGCCCGGAATATCGCCGGCATTGTTGACGAGGATGTCGATGCCGGAAGCCTCCTTCGCCAGTCTGGCAATGTCTTCGGGCTTGCGCAGGTCGACGACGTGAGCCGTGGCGTCGATTTGATGGGCCGACCGCAGGCGCTCGGTCAGCGCCTTCAATTGATCGCCGCTGCGGGCCGCCAGCATGATATGACAGCCTTCTTCGGCAAAAGCCTCGGCTGCTGCGGCGCCAATGCCCTTCGATGCGCCGGTGATCAGGACGCGTTTGCCGCGTAAATGAAGATCCATGGGATTACTCTTTCGAATGGAGAGATGTCTGAGAAGATTTTGCAGGGTGTGGCAGGTGAATTCCAACTGTTAGGCCGCCGTCACGGAGACGGTCAACATTGCACTGCAGCGTTGCACCGCGACGCAGTTTGGTCCATTGCAATCCCATCATAAAAACGGCGGACCCGGCGCGGCAAGCCACAAGGAATCTCTCGATGAGCAACGAAAAAAAGCAATATCGGATCGCGGTCATTCCCGGCGACGGGATCGGCAAGGAAGTGGTTCCGGAAGGGCTGCGGGTACTGGAGGCGGCTGCGAAAAAGCACGGTGTCAGCGTTCATTTCGATCATTTCGATTTTGCCTCCTGGGACTACTAC
>Ga0210386_10002792_pt1 | contig 14837 bp, 9 predicted proteins | sample IncBWH32OmetaG_FD_160091 | JGI IMG/M metagenome (GOLD analysis project Ga0210386, IMG submission 160091) | Forest soil microbial communities from Barre Woods Harvard Forest LTER site, Petersham, Massachusetts, United States - Inc-BW-H-32-O ... | reverse complement strand
TTGTTGCGGATGTACGCCAGCTCGTCGTCGTCGAGCTGGCTTACCAGACGTCCCGCGAGCCAGTAACTTCCCTTCGTCGGAGTATCCAGGCATCCGATCAAATTCATCAGCGTGGATTTTCCCGAGCCGGAGGGACCCATGATGGCGACGTATTCGCCTTTGTGAATCTCGATGCTGACGCCGCGAAGCGCATGCAAGTGCTCCGCACCCATTTCGTAAGTTTTCCAGAGATCCTCGGTCTGAATTACGATGCCCGTGTCGACGAGGTCCTGCCGGTAACCTTGCGGGGCGCTGACGTCTTCGACAGCCATGGGCATGTGCTCCTCGATGTCCTCGCTAGGTAGCCGACTCTTCGCGCTTCGGCGCTGAATTGTCTACTTTAATGCTGGCGCCGGGCCTGAGCGTGCGCAGCGCCTTGTAGCTGCCAGTCACGATTTCGTCGTCGTCCTTCAAGCCGCTGGTGACCTCAATGTTTGTGACTCCCGAGATTCCGGTCTGCACCGGGACGAACTCCGCCTTCTTGCCGCGTATGACGAAGACACCTGTGACATCCACCTTCTGCTGCCCGTCCGCCATAGCCTCCGGCTTGGACGCAGCGAGCGTCACGTTTCCGCCGTGCGCTTTTTCGGCCTCTTCGATATCGGTCTTCGTCCGCACGGCGAGCGCCTGAATCGGAATTGTCAACACGCCTTTTTTGTGCGCTGTCTGAATCTTTGCCGTGGCGGAAAGTCCGGGACGAAGCGCTTCCGGCGGATTATCAACGACTACCACTACTTTGAAGTCGCGCGCTTCCTGCGTATTTGCGGTTGTTTGCGTAGTGGCGGCCTGTCCGGACGAGCGCAAAATCGCCAGTTCGCCGACCTGGCTTACGTGTCCCTTGAAGGTTTTCCCCGGCATCGCGTCTATGGTTACGTCCGACTGATCGCCCTCGCGGACATTGGTGATGTCCGTCTCGTCCACTTTCACTTCCGCCGTGACTACGCTCATGTCCGAAATCGTCATCAAGAAACTTCCTTCGGCGTTCTGAATGCCCGGAACGACGTTTTCGCCAACGCGCACGGCGATGTAACTCACGATGCCATCAATCGGCGCCACGTAAGTGGTCTTGCGCAGGACGTCCTTGGTGTGCTTGAGGATGGCACTCGCTTGGTCGAGGTTGAACCGAGTTTGCTCTCGCGCCGCGCGGGTTTGCTCTACTTGTGCCTTGCTCGCATTCAGTGCTGCTACGGCGCTGTCGTAGGTGGCTTTGGTTGCGTCGTATTCGGACTTGGCGATCAGTTGCTCCTTGTAAAGCTGCTGGCTGCGCTGCCAGTCAAACCGAGCCTTTTCCAGATCCGCTTGCCGCTGCGCCAAGGTGGCCACGGCCGAATCGTAAGCCGCGGCTGCGGCGTGCATGCCTGCTTCAGAGGAGTCTATTGCCGCCTGTTGAGCTTGCACGTCGGCGCCAGGCTGTATATTTTCGAGACGCAACAGGACGTCGCCCTTCTTGACCTGATCGCCTTCTTTCACCACGATCTCGGTGATCTTTCCAATACCCTCTCCCAGAACGTTAGTGTAGTTCTTCGGCCGAACCTCTCCCGACGCGGTCACAATAGAGGTGAGATCTTCCTTCACCACGCGACCGGTCTGCACAGTCACAACGCCTTTATTGACCTGGTAGACGCTAAACCAAGCTATGCCGCCCAGCACGAGCACGATGCCCGCACCGATTCCGACTTTTTGCCATGTTTTCATTGCTTTAACCTTAGACCTGCGCCTCGCGGGATGACGGTAGTGCTACAGCGTCGCTATTGAATACGTGTCAATGACACCAAATGTTTCTCATTTAGACGCGCCCGCGGACAGAAGGGCAGGCGTCAATATGATAATTCGGAGGTGTAGACCCTCAGCGACGACCACTTTCCCGCGCCCATTCAGACCTGCAGAGGCAGCTCGCGCCAAAATAGCGATTTCCGAACGCCTCATTGTAGACCATCTCAGGCTCGCGAGAATAGGGCGAACGTTCGGCACCGAGGCTCGCCCGAATGGCCAACACAGAATCCGTCACAGCGGGAGCTCGCGAATAACCGATCCATAATGGGAAACTGTCCGAATTGACTCCTTACGACACTCTGAATGGAAACTCGGAGGCAACCCCGCGCTCAGGTACGGATTCCAATGGACCAAGGGACAGGCTGGGGAAACTATCGTTGACCTGTACCGGCGGACAGGTTAAGATTTTGGTCCTCGGGGAAAAGGCGTAAATTATGCGTTTTGGGGTGAAGGTGTTTCTTTTTGGCGTTTTGGCGGGCGGATTGGTGTGTGTACCGCGTGCTTTTTCCCAAGGTGAATCTCAACAACCCCCGTCCTCTCAGCAGCCGGACCAAAACGACAAAAAAGCCGCGAAACAAGCCGCCAAGCAGCGATCGAAGCGCGACAAAGACCTCTTCAACGAACTCGATTCCCAATATAAGAAATGGCTGAACGAGGACGTCGTTTACATCATTTCGCCCGAAGAACGCAGCGCCTTCCTGCACCTGCAGACCAACGAAGAGCGCGAACAATTCATCGAGCAATTCTGGCAGCGGCGCAATCCCGATCCTGACTCCGCAGAGAACACGTTTAAGGAAGAGCACTATCGCCGCATCGCTTACACAAACGAGCACTATTCCTCGGGCATCCCCGGCTGGAAAACCGATCGCGGCAGAATCTACATCATGTGGGGTCCGCCCGATGAAGTACAGTCGCATCCATCAGGCGGCAGTTACGACCGTCCGGCGGAAGAAGGCGGCGGCGAAACCTCCACGTATCCATTCGAGGACTGGCGCTACCGCTACCTTGAGGGGATTGGTGAGAACGTCGAACTGGAATTCGTGGATCCCACGATGAGCGGCGAATATCGCCTGACTATGGATCCTAGCGAAAAGGACGCCCTGCTTTATGTTCCTGGCGCCGGACTGACCGAAATGGAATCCATGGGCCTTTCCAGCAAAACCGCTCGCTTCAACAACACGGACGGCACGCACATGGCCTCGCCCGTGGGCATGACGCCCGAAACTATGCAGGAATTCTCGCGCCTTGAGCTCTACGCAAAAATCCAGCAGGCCCCCCCGGTAAAATTCAAGGATCTGGAAGCGGTGGTAACCTCGCGGTTGGTTCGCGATCAGGTAAAGTTCCAATACCGCACGGATTTTCTGCGCATCACTTCAGACACCGTGCTGGTGCCGATCACCATTCAGATTCCGACGCGCCAGCTCAGTTTCCAGGAAAAAAATGGCGTAGATTCTGCATCGGTAAACCTCTTTGGCAGGGTTACCAGCCTGAGTGGCCGGATCGTGAATACGTTTGAGGACAACGTTCGCCGCGACGTGCCCGCAGCATTGCTGCAACAATCGCTCGGAACCGCCTCGATTTATCAGAAGGCCATTCCGCTCACGCCCGGCCTTTATCGCTTGGATATCGTGCTGAAGGATACGAACAACGGCAACGTTGGCGTGGTGAATACACGCCTCGCCGTCCCGCGCTTTGAGGACGACAGCCTCACATCGAGCACTTTGATTCTCGCGGACGAAATCCTGCGCGTTTCATCGAAAGATATTGGCTTGGGTCAGTTCGTGCTAGGCGACATGAAAGTCCGCCCGCGCATAGACGCTATCTTCGGCGCGAACGACCGGATGGGCGTTTTTCTGCAGGTTTACAACCTTAAGGTAGACGACAAGACGCACAAACCCGATGCCTCGGTTCAATACCGTGTGATGAAGGACAAGGAAACCAATCCAGTACTCAAGTTCGACCTGGGCAACGACAAGCTGCCTGACCACGGTGAAGAACTCACGCTCGAAAATGTGATTACCCTCGGCTCGCTTTCACCTGGGAAATACAAACTGGAAGTGGCCGTTACCGATAACCTAGCCAAGAAAACGATCACCCCGGTGACCGAGTTCACAGTCCGGTCCGCCGGCGCACCGCCACAACCGCAAGGGAGGTAACGCTCCGTGAGTCGCCTGACGATTCGTGCAATGGGCCTCGGCGTGGTGCTTTGCCTTGTCCTCTGCGCGGTCTCGGCGCCGCTTGCGGCCGCGCCGAATTCTGGCAAGATCACGGGTTTGGTGGTCGATGCCGCTGGAACTCCGCAGATGGGCGCGACCGTGGTAGTTACTGCCGACCAACTCGTCAACAGCCTGTCGTTTGAACTTCTCACCAATGATCGTGGACGGTTTTCCACTTCTACGCTGCCAGCCGGACTTTATTCCGTCAAAGTGACCTTGGCAGGCTTTTTGCCGGCGATCGAGCAGGATATTCGTGTGAGCGATCAACACACGACATTGCTCGAAATCGTGCTGGGCTCGGTCTTCACTTCTTTTGAGAAATTGCGCCGCCAACCCGATCAGCAGGTGTCGTCTGATGAATGGAGTTGGGTGCTGCGAGCATCGGCTGCCACCCGTCCGGTCCTGCGCTGGCAAGACGGCGACGTGGTTCTCGGAGTCCGCTCGAGCAACTTCGATAACCCGCAGCACCAGGGAGACCGCACGCGGGTCGAATTTTCTTCGGGTTCGGATCATCCCGGCTCGATTACCAATGTCGCAGACTCGCCGGGGACGGCGTTCGCTTATAATTACGGTCTCGGCGATCTTGGCAGCCTGTTGATGGCCGGCCAGTTTAGTTACTCTGGGAGTTCGGAAGCGGGCGGCTTCGTCGCCCAATGGCTGCCGTCTGGCGAGTCAGGCTCCGGCCCGGTGACTACCCTCCTGTTGCGCGAATCGCGGCTCGGTGCGGCAGGTCCCAGCTTCCGCGGGATGCGCATGTCCCACGATTCTTCTTTCCAGCTGGGCGATCAGGTGAGCGTCCGCTACGGTGCCGATTTCATCGCTGCTGGCCTGCAAGGGACGACGACCAGTTTGCGTCCTCGCGCGGAAGTAGCCTTTCGCTGGAGCCCCACGTGGCAAGCATCCATGCTGGTGACCACGAACACTTGGCAAGATTCGACGGGCGCCCCCGGCGACTTGCAGTCGACTTTGAACCAACTGGATGCATTCCCGACACTACTGCTCCACGGCGGGCATCCCGTCCTCGAAGATAATTTGCACGAAGAAATTGCCGTTGAACACGATCTCAGCAAGAAATCCAGCATCACCGCCGCGGTGTTTCACGATACATCGAGCCACACCGCCGTCTTCGGGCGCGGCGCTGTTTCCGGCCCCGATTATCTGCCGGATTATTTTTCGGATGTTTTCGCCTATGACGCCGGAGAGTTGAGTTCGGTGGGCGCAAGGCTGGTTTACCAGCAGAAGCTTACCGGCAATCTCGACATGACCATGATTTACGCCTACGGCGGAGTGCTGGCGCCGAATGAAAGTCCCGTCGAGGCTGCGCTCCGAAATGAGCTGGCGACACAATACCGAGTCAGCGCCGCCGCCCGATTTACGGCAAAGATTCCGCATACCGGAACCAAGATCGTCTCGGGCTACAAATGGATCAACGGGCCAGCAGTCTCGCAACAGGATTCCTACGGCCAATCGGTTTATCACCTCGATCCCTACCTGAGCATTCAGGTTCGTCAGAAGCTCCCCGGATTCATCCCCGGACACGCTGAAGTTCTGGCCGATTGCGGCAACTTGTTGGCCCAGGGGTACGTGACGCTGGCCACAAGTGACGGGCAGGTGGTTCTGGTACCGACTTACCGGTTCTTCCGAGGCGGCTTGAGCTTCCAGTTTTAAGTAGTTCACTTCATACGGTAATCGGTACACCATCTTCCACAAATGGGATACTTCTTGTTTTGGGCTCGCTGCGTCCCTGTAACAGTAATACAACAATAGGCTTACATAAATTGGAATCTGTGATTCGCTGGAAGCTGACGTGCTAACATAAGTGGTCCGAAGGATATTGGTGTACTTGCATGAACGATAGCTTGCGAATGCGTCTGGGGGCCGTGGTTTTGGCCCTCCTCACATTGGCGGCGGTCGTATTTGCTGTGCTGAACTTCCAGCAACGTTCCAGCTTCATACTCCCCGACGACGGCGTCACCTGGATGGATTCTTCCCAGGGCGTGACCGCCTGGCACGTGGTTTCGGATTCGCCCGGCGCGAAAGCCGGCATTCGGCAGGGCGATGTCGTTGAAACCGTCCGGGGTATGACGATTCATCGCGCTACCGATGTCACCCGTGTGCTGTTTCACGTCGGCCCCTGGACTGAAATCCGCTACGAATTGCGCCGCGACGGCCGCACCTTCGAAACGCCCTTGGTCACGGCGCCGCAGGAAAATCCTTCATCCATCGAAAATTATTTGCGGGTGACCGCGTTGCTGTACCTGTTTATTGGTTTGTTCATTTTTGTGCGCCGCTGGAACGCGCCCCGCGCGATTCATTTCTACGTTTTCTGCTTGGTCTCGTTCGTTTTGTACAGCTTTCATTACAGCGGCAAGCTGAATTCTTTCGATTGGATCATCTACTGGGCCAACGTGGTTGCGCTGCTGCTTCAGCCGGCGCTGCTGGTGCACTTCGCACTCGTGTTTCCGGAGCGCCGCGGCAAACTCTGGCCCAAGCTTCTGGCCGTATATTCTTTCCCCTTGGCACTTTTCATCCTGCATGCATTCATTGCTACGGGCACGTTGGATTTTTTGCCGTCGCTTGGCACCCGCTACTGGCTCGACAAGGTTGAACAGGCCAATCTCGGGATTTACTTTGTCATCGCCGCGTTCATTTTTCTTTTTAGCTTCTGGCGGGCGCCCAGTGGCGTGCTGCGTCAGCAATTGAAGTGGGTCACCGCCGGGGCTTTCGCCGGCAGCCTTCCTTTCGCGCTGTTCTACATCGTGCCGTACGTCCTCGGTTTGGTGCCTCCGCCCTGGATGAAATTGTCGGTTTATTCGCTCGCACTCATCCCGCTGTGCTTCGGCTACGCCATCATTCGTTACCGCTTGATGGACGTGGACATCATCTTCAAGCGCGGCCTCTCGTACACTTTCGCCACGGCCGCCGTCGTGGGAATTTATTTCGCCGTGATCGCACTGATTGGCGAGCTCTTCCACCGCCCGGGACTCTCGACGGGCCCCGCAGGAGGAATCATCGCCATCGTCGTGGCCGCCTTTTTGATCGAGCCCTTGCGCGAATGGGTGCAGACGCGTCTGGATCGCTTCTTCTACCGCGATCGCCTTGATTACCGCCGCACACTCATCGAATTTGGCCGCGCTCTGACAAATGAGGTCCGCCTCGAGCCTTTGGTTGGTTCTGTGCTCGATCGTGTTTCTCAGACTTTGCTTGTGGATCGCCTTGCCGTATTTCTCGAGGATCCGGCTGTTCCCGACCAGTTCTCGCTTTCCCGCTCGATGGGATTGCGCCCCGAAGGGCCGCTTGATCTGTCATTCCTCAACCCTACGCGTCCTGCTTTTGGACGCGGCTGCTTGTTCTTCGAATCCGCGCGCGCCGCGACCGAGGAGTCCGAGGCCGTTCGCCGCACGCTCGAAGAGCTTGATCTGAATTATTTTATTCCCTGTCGTTTCCGCGAACGCACCGTCGCCATTCTCGGGCTGGGTAAGACGGTCGACGGCGATTACCTTTCCAGTGACGACCTCGAGCTTCTTTTCACCATCGCCGGCTACGTTGCGATCGCCATCGAGAACGCGCGTCTCTACAACTCACTCGAACAGAAAGCGATGCAGATAGAGCGCCTCAAGGACTTCAGCGAGAATATCGTCGAATCCTTGAAAATTGGCGTGCTCACCGTTGATCTCGAAGACCGCATCGAGTCCTGGAATCCGCAACTGGAGGACCTGCTGGCGATTTCCCGCTCGGAGGCGCTGCATCACAAACTTCCGGAGGTTCTCCCGCAGGATTTGGTCGCCGAAATTGCTTCGCGCGCCGCCAGCGATCACGTCTCCGGGATTTACAAATTCCATTTGAACACTCGCGCCGGCAACTCAGTTGTTATCAACGCCTCCATCGCTCCGCTGGTCGGGAAGAGTGGAGCGCGACTCGGCCGGCTGATTCTACTCGACGACATCACCCAGCGCGTGCGTTTGGAAGAACAAATGGTCCAGACCGAGAAGCTCACCTCTCTGGGGCTGCTCGCGGCCGGCGTCGCCCACGAAGTGAATACCCCACTGGCGGTGATCTCGAATTACATTCAGATGCTTGCCAAGCAGATTCCCTCGGACGATCCTCGCCAGAAAACGATCGAGCGGATCGTGAAGCAAACCTTCCGCGCGAGCGAAATCGTCAACAACTTGCTGAACTTTTCGCGCACCGGCGCGGCTGAGTTCATGGAAGTGGACATCAACAACGTCCTGGAGGAAACGCTCACTCTGGTGCAGCATCCTTTCAAGACCGCGCAGGTCAACGTGGTAAAGAATTATCGGGAACAATTGCCACCGGTGCTCGGTTCCATCACGCGCCTGCAGCAAGTCTTCCTGAATCTTTTTATGAACGCGCGCGACGCCATGCCGCAGGGCGGCATGCTCGAGGTGCGCACCGCCACGCAAAATGGTTCCGTCGAAGTAGAAGTCACTGACACCGGTTCGGGCATACCGCCCGAGCATCTCCATCGCATTTTCGATCCTTTCTTTACAACCAAGGCCACCGGACGGGGCACCGGGTTGGGCCTTTCGGTGAGCTACGGCATCATAAAGGAGCACGCCGGCAAAGTGGACGTGCGATCAACTCCAGGAAAAGGGACTTCGTTCCGCCTGGAATTTCCCGTAGCTAGGAAGCCAGTTCATGCCTAGAGGATCTATTCTTGTTGTTGATGACGAAGTGGAAATAAGAGAAGGGCTCGAAGCGCTCTTAACCTCCGAAAGCTTTGAAGTTACTCTCGCCGAAACTGGCGAGGCTGGCCTGCAAAAGCTCGAAGATCATCCATTCGATCTGATGCTGCTGGACGTCAGCCTTCCTGACCGCAACGGTCTCGAATTGCTTCGCGAAATTCGCCGCCGCGATCCGCAGCTATCCATCATCCTCATCACTGCCTTCGGCTCGATTGATATGGCTCGGGCGGCGTTCAAGGGAGGCGCGCAGGACTACATCACCAAGCCGTGGTCTAACGACGAGTTGATCGCCCAGATTTCGTTGGCGATCGAAGGCCGACGCCTCCGCGACGAAAATGTTCAGCTCAAGCGCGCGCTGAAACAGCGCTACAATTTCCCGAACATTGTCGGCAAAAGCGACAAAATGCAGGCGGTCTTCGATCTGGTCAGCCAGGTCGCGCCGTCGCGTTCGACGGTTCTGATCTCGGGAGAAAGCGGAACTGGAAAAGAAGTGATCGCGAAAGCGATACACTCGGCATCGACCCGCGCCGACAAGGCGTTCATTCCTGTCAATACGGGTTCGATCCCCGTGGACCTGCTCGAGTCGCAACTGTTCGGCCACGTGAAGGGCGCGTTTACCAGCGCGGTCGCTTCAAAGAAGGGTCTGTTCGAAGTCGCCGACCAGGGCACGATTTTCTTCGACGAAATATCCACAGTCAGCCCGGAAACGCAGGCTAAGCTCCTGCGCGTGATTCAGGAGCGCGAATTCATGCGCCTGGGCGGCACAGACACGATCAAAGTGGACGTTCGCATCCTGGCGGCCTCTAACGAGGACTTGACCAAACTGGTTCGCGAAGGCCGTTTCCGCGAGGACCTGTTTCATCGCTTGAACGTGATCTCGCTCCATCTACCGCCGCTGCGCGATCGCAAGGAAGACATCCCGCTCTTGATCGCTCGCTTCCTCGAACAATTTTGCCGCGACAACGGTAAGCCACCGCGCCTGTTTACGCATGCGGCCATGAAACTTCTGATGGATTACGACTGGCCCGGCAATGTTCGCGAACTTGAGAACGTAGTCGAGCGCGCTGTTGTTCTCTCGACGCACGAATCCATGGATGCGGACCTGCTTCCCGAGCCCGTTCGTACTCGCGAAATCGTTCGTGGCGTCCGTTTGCAGCTTGCGGAGTTTTTGCCTCCACTTCCGGGGCAGGTAGGCGCATCCGGCGCGGCGCCGTCGCTTTTTGAAATCCTGGAAGAGGTCGAGCGCCGCATCATCGTGGACATGCTGGAGCGCACCAACTGGAATCAGACGGAAGCTTCCGAGCGTTTCCAGGTGCCGCTCTCGACGCTCAACCAGAAAATTAAGCGCTTGGGCATTGAAACTCGCCGGCGCGCGATGTCCCCACGCGGCGCGGGTGCTTATGCCGAAGACCCCGCCGAATTCACCACCGGCAAGTAAATCTTCCCCTATCTGGGCGCGATCATCGCGCCCTAGCCAGGGCGTTCCGTTCCGCGAGCGATTGCGTCCGCTATCAATATGACGCGCAGCGCCTGGGCGTATCAGGTCTCAACGTGTAAGATAGTCGCGCCTAGCCATCCATCTGGTAAGCACGATCGCTCGCAATGGGGGATTTTCGCTGGCCCTAGCCGGCTCATCTCGCACCGAAACCGTCGGTTCGGCTGGCGAAGGGCTGCGCCGGGAGCTCGGTCTTGGTTCCGCCGCGGCAGCCGTTGCTGGGGAAGCCATTGCCGTCGGTATATTTCTCACTCCGGCTGGCATGGCCAAATCGCTTGGTTCGCCGTTCTGGCTGCTCGTCGTCTGGCTCGTAGTCGGAGCGATGACGCTTAGCGGTGCGCTGTGCTACGGCGAACTTGCCGGCCGGTTTCCCAGCGCTGGCGGAGCCTATGTGTACCTACGCGAGAGTTTCGGTCCACGCATCGCGTTTCTCTACGGTTGGATGAGCCTGCTGGTTCTCGATCCTGGACTCACAGGCGCATTCGCCACTGGGCTGGCCTCCTATGCGGCATACATTTTCGATTGGTCGCCGCTGGGGATAAAGATTCTAGCGATTGCCGCGATTTGGTTCTTGTGCGCCTTGAATATATTCAGCACGCGCATCAGCGCGGGTTTCCTCCGCTGGATCACCTGGCTGAAATTTGCGGTGCTCGCGACTCTCACCGTTTGGGCCCTGGCCTTTCGTCTCGGTTCCTGGTCGAATTTCCTCCCCTTCGTTACGCGGCGGCCCGGAGCACTTCCGCTCGCGCCAGCACTGGGAGCCGCACTTGTCGGCGCATTTTTCTCCTTTGGCGGCTGGTGGGATGCCGTGAAAATCGGCGGCGAAGTTCGCGATCCTGGGCGCACCTTGCCTCGCGCGTTAGCTTTGGGCGTCATCGCCGTGACGATCGTTTACCTCGTCATCAGCACGGTCTTCATCTATCTTGTGCCGATTGAAAAAGTAGGTTCCAGCACTACCTTCGTCGCGCAGGCCGGCGAAGTGCTGTTCGGTCACGCGGGCGGAGTTATCTTTGCTGCAATCGTTGTAGTGTCCGTTTTGGGGAGCCTCGCCGCTTTTATGATCTCCGCCCCTCGCGTGTATTACGCGATGGCCGGCGACGGGCTCTTCCTCCGATCCGTGGCTCAGACGCATCCGCGTTTCGGCACGCCCGCGCGCGCTGTAGCCGTCCAGGGAATTATTGCTTCGGCTCTGGTCGCCGTCGGCTCTTTCGAACAAATCGTTGCGTATTTCTTTTTTGTCGTCATTTTCTTTCTCGGTCTCACGATTGCAGGCTTGTTTATGCTTCGCCGCCGCCCCGCGCAATCCGAATCAGCGGTCCTCACGCCTGGCTACCCCCTTACGCCCCTGGCGTTTCTTGCTCTTGTGGCCGCGATGCTTGCACTTCTCGCTGTCCGCAGCCCCCGTGAAGCGGCTCTGGGTTGCGCGGTCGTGCTGGCCGGTTGGCCCGTGTACACCTGGATTGCAAAATGATCCAGCGCGCGAGGCGGCTATGGCGAAGGGCCTTGGGCGGCTTCCTAACTGGCTGTAACAATCGGTGATGAAGGCTTGCATCACAATGGACTACAAAGAGAAAATGGCCAACGTGACTACAGATCCTGAATTAGACCAGCATTCGACAAAGATCCGCATCACCGAAGACGCCCAGGCCACTGGCGACCTCGCCGCTGCTTACGATTTCTGGCGCGCCGGCTCAAAACGCACGCAAGTTCCGGGGATCATCAAGTGCTTCGGCGCGCGTCCCGATTTTCTGCGCCAAGTCGTCGAGTTCTCCAACAAAGTCCACTTCTCCGAAGGTCACCTCACCCGCCGCCACAAGGAAATGATTGCCAGTTACGTTTCCTTTCTGAACCGGTGCCCGTATTGACTGGACAGCCACGCCTACTTCCTGCGTGTTCAGGGAGCCACCGATCAATGCGTTGCGGCAATCCTCGAAGGCAAGCTCGATGAAGCCGGCCTGACGCTGGACGAGCGCGCTCTGATGGTTTACGTCGAGTTGATCACCAGGGATGCGGCGCGATCCACCCACGCGGACGTCCAGAAATTGCGCGACGCCGGATGGAAGGAAGAGCAAATCGCGGAGGCCGTTTACATCACCGCGCTGTTCGCCTTCTTCAACCGCGTGGCAGATGCGTTCGGGGTGCCTTCACAGGATTACCTAACCAAAGGCAGAATGACTCCGTAGCAAGCACTGCTGAGCAGTCGCTTCGTCGCGCGCCTCTTGGACGGTGGCTACCCGCGAAGCCCGGTGGCGACGACCTGAGTTCGAGCCTTTCCTACCGGGTCGTATTCCCTTCCGCCTGCCATTCAGGAACTTTTTTCTTGACGCCTCGGACTTCTAGGCGTAGAGGTAAAAGTGCGACAGGTAGAACATCTATACGTGTAACCTGCCGAAACGAGGGGGGCCCTGTCGACTTGGTGGTTCAGGAGTTCACGATGGAACGCCTTAGGTCCGCAAGCATTAGCATCCGCATTCTGACGCCAATTCTGGTGTTCGCCCTATTTCTAACTATATTTTTTGCCCCTCTGACAGCTGCTTGCTCATCCACATGGTGTGTGCAAGGATGTGCGGTCAGGTGCCCCATGCCGCGCTCGCCACGGGTCAAAAATAAAACCGATCGCGATCCTTCCGCCGCCAATCTGAAGGACGTGGCAGAGTATCTGGGACTGTCGTCGGCGACCGTGTCCATGGTCATGAACCGTTCGCCCGCCGCAAAATCGATTCCTCATCACACACAAGAACGTGTGCGCGCCGCAGCGCGAGAATTGAACTACCGGCCGAATTTCATGGCCAAATCGCTGCGGCAGAAACGCAGCTTCACGATCGGAGTGATGGTCCCGGAGATCAGCGAAGGTTACGGTGCGTCGGTGATGTCCGGCATCGAAGACCACTTGCTGCAAGAGGGATATTTCTACTATGTGGTGAGCCACCGGCACCGGAAGGATTTGATCGAAGAATATCCGCGTTTGCTGCAGATGCGATCCGTTGAGGGATTGATCACGGTGGACACGCCGTGCCAGGAAAACAAATCGCTGCACGTCGTGGCGGTCTCCGGGCATCAAAATGTTCCAGGAGTGACGAACATCGTTCTCGACCATGCCCTGGCCGCGAAATTGGCGATGGAACATCTGTTTGCTCTCGGTCACCGCCATATTGCGTTTATCCAAGGGCAGGAGTTCAGTTCCGATACGGAGGTGCGCTGGAGAACGGTGCAAAAATCGGCCGCACACCTGGGTTTGAAGATTGATGAATCTCTGGTTGCACAGCTTGTCGGTGAGGTGAGCAGCCCCGAACTCGGCTACTACGCCACACGGAAGATTTTGGCGGCGCAGCGGCCGTTCACCGCGCTGTTCGCGTTCAATGATATTTCGGCGATCGGAGCAATCCGCGCGCTAACGGAAGCCAACCTGAAGATTCCGGAGGAAGTCTCGGTGGTAGGCTTCGACGATATTCAAAGCGCGGCATACCAGAATCCCGCGCTAACCACTGTGCGCCAGCCGATGCGCGAAATGGGCGTAATCGCCGCCGAAACTTTGCTGCAAAGAATCACTGCGCCGGCCGCCGCGCCCTATCCCAGCTCGATCATCGTGAAGCCCACGTTGGTTGTACGAGCCAGCACCGCCGCCTCTGCCCGCAAGACCAGCTGAGTACTTCGCAATTCTTCGATGTGTTGCCGTTAGCCAAAGGCGCGTTAGCGAATTTCGATAACAACGAGCGCTTTGGGTGCCAGATGTAAGGCGAGGCCGCCGTTACGGACGGTGCTGGATTCAGGCGGAGGCAATTGCGCCGCGGCTTTGAGTGTTTGAATTTGCGCTTGCGTGGGATAGGCGGGACTGCCCATCGCGACGTACGCATTCGTGAGCGACCCGTGATCCGCATCCAGGCGGTACACTGTTGCGCGGCGATTCCCCTTTAATGAATCGAATTGCAGATCGACGTCCTTCGGTTCTCCGCTCGCTTCCGGCGCTGACAAGTTCCAAACAGCGATTGCGAACGATCCATCCTTGCGGCGAGTGACTAAAATATCGTCCGCGCTTTCGGGGATCCTCACATCACCCAGATGATGGAGCATTTGGAAGGCATTAAAAGCAGGTTTGGGCAAGCCATCTTCCGCAATCAGTCCGTACCCGCCATAGAAGGGGCGCTTCACGACGCCTTGTTCCTCGAATACGTCGGAAAATGTCCAGTAACTCATCATGTCCGTCAGTCCGTCGCACTGCCGGATCGTGTCCGCCATCCAAGGGCCCATATAAATCGAGTCGGTCACGTCTGTTTCGTTCATGTAACTTGCATTGTACTCGGTCCAGATCAGCGGTAACTGCGGGCGCGCGGAAGCCTTGATCTGATCGTGCACTTTTTTCACCGCGCGGCACACCATTTGCGTTCGAGGAATTTTCTCGTCGGTGCCAAAGACATCTTTGGCGCTATCGTTGCCGTACACGTGACTGGAGACGAAGTCTACCGGAACATTGTTTTCCGTAGTGTGCTGAATGAAGCGATCGGCCCAGGCGGCTTGGGCGGTTGCCGGCCCTCCTACTCTGAGTCGCGGGCTGACATTTTTCAGCACGCGGGCGGTAGTGTCGTATAGCTGATAATAAGTCTGCTCCTT
>Ga0210386_10002789_pt1 | contig 14843 bp, 11 predicted proteins | sample IncBWH32OmetaG_FD_160091 | JGI IMG/M metagenome (GOLD analysis project Ga0210386, IMG submission 160091) | Forest soil microbial communities from Barre Woods Harvard Forest LTER site, Petersham, Massachusetts, United States - Inc-BW-H-32-O ... | reverse complement strand
TGGTGGGTTTGGCGGCTGCGGCGGCGGCAGTTCTCTTGGAACGATAGGATCCGATGGCGGTTTTGGAGGTGGCGGCGGCGGCACAAATGGCGCGTCTGCTTTAGGTTCAGGAGGCGGATCTGGTTTTGGCGGCGGCAGCGGCGGCGCTTTCACGGATACAGGATATAATACGACCTCAGGCATAGGCGGCGGTTATGGCAATAATGGCGGCGGTGGCGGTGCAGGATTGGGAGGGGCCATTTTTATAAACAGCGGTAGTTTGAATATCATAGCGTCTGCGACCTTCTCTGGAAGCAGCGTTACGGCAGGTGCTGGGGGCTCAGGCAGTAGTGCTGGCGCAGGGGTTGCTGCGGGTGAGATTTTTTCGAATACCGGAGACATTACCTTGCTGCTTCATCCTCGCTTTGGCCCTCTGACGTTTAGCGGCCCGATTGCGGATAGTTCCTTGTATTCTATTAATGGAGGGAATTTTACTCCTGGCAGCGGAAGCGGGGTAAGTGTGACGATCAATGCGGATCTTTCTAATGGAGATCCACAAGAAATCACGCTTCCAGCAGGCAGCACCTACAGTGGAGGAACGACTTTAAATCATGTGTCCGTTTTGGGGATCACTGCTGCTACTGTATTTGGTAATCCGGCCAGTATGATTAACCTTACCAGTTCAGAGTGTATACTCACCGTTGAAAATGATGTGGTATTTCCTCAAAATATTGGCTTAGCTTCTTTAAACAACACGAACCTCGTATTTGATACAAACGGACACACCGTTACCTGTTCTGGCAACATTATCAGAGCGCCGGGGGGAGGCACTGTGAGTAAAATGGGGGCCGGAACTCTGATTTTAACAGGGACAAATAATTACGTTGGTAAAAATGGAACTTCAATTTTTGAAGGAACAGTTAGCCTGCAAGGAACGGGGGTTTTAAGTCCTACAAACTCAGTCAATTTGTTGGCTTCTGGTACGGAGTTCGATATTTCTTTGGGGACAATCAATCCGCAAGTCATTGGAGATTTAACAGGGGTGGCGGGGAGCATTGTGAATTTGGGATCCAATACGTTGAAATTTGGGACCGGTACATCTTCTGCTGAGTTTTCAGGCGTGATTCAAGGGACGGCAGCGATTATCAAGCAAGGGACGGGGACTGTCATTTTAAATGGAACCAATACGTATACTAGCGGTACGACATTGCTTGCAGGAACGCTCAATATCAACTCTAATGCAGCCCTTGGAAATTCAGCAGGCACGATCACTGTGAGCGGGGCTTCTACTTTGCAGTTAGCAGCTACTATTTCTGACATGAATCGGGCTATAACACTTAATAATACTTTGACGATCGATACTAATGGATTTGATTTAACGGAAGCAGGACTGATTTCAGGAACAGGTGGACTGATTAAAACAGGAGATGGTTCTCTTATTCTTTCGGCTGCTGAAATGTATAGCGGAGGGACTACGGTTCAAGGAGGCACTTTCAGCATCAGCAATGGAGGATCTTTGGATTCGACAGGCTCTGTCGATGTGTTGGCGGATGCCACTTTTGACATTAGCGGCAGTTCCGGCAATCAGACGATTGGCGATTTGTCTGGCGAGGCAAATAGCATGATCGATTTGGGATCCAACACACTGCTATTTGGAACCACAAATTCCACGACGTTTGCAGGGATTGTGAGCGGAGCGGGATTTTTGGAGAAACAAGGTTCTGGCACCGTGACGCTGACAGGGGTGAGTTCTTATACAGGCGGAACGATTTTGCAAGAGGGAACACTTGCCATCACTGGCAATCGCGCTCTCGGAGCTACAACAGCTCCTTTAAATGTGACAGGTGATGCTACTTTACAAACCAATGCGAATCTTGTGCAGATGAGCCATCCGATTGTGATCGATTCTTCAGTTACTTTGACCATTGATACCAACGGTCATTTGATGAGAGACTATGGGGTGATTTCTGGAGCTGGCGCGCTGATCAAACAGGGGGCTGGTACGCTCTTCTTAACAAATACAGCCAATACGTATGTGGGACCCACAGATATTATTCAGGGGACGCTTGCTTTAGTGAATAGCTCTATTACGGGTAACGTAAATATAGAATCTGGAGCTAAATTACAAGGTAATGGAAGCATCAGTGGAACTGTCACCAGTTCTGGGGGTACGATTCATCCTGGCAACTCAATTGGGACGATTTCGATCGGGGGGAACTTGACATTAGATGCCATGACCACAGTACAAATTGAGGTTCATGCGGATGGGGACAACTCTCTTCTAGATGTGACCGGAACGGCTACTTTGGGAACTGCTCAATTACAAATTTTGGTTGATCCAGGATTTTATATAAGCGGAACATCCTATACGATTTTAACAGCAAATCCTCGTTCAGGTATGTTTAATGCGACTGCCACTTATGTAGGCCAGCAGTTGATGGCTCAAGTTCTTTATTTTACGAATTCTGTTGTTTTGTCCCTAATTGGCGTTCAGCCCTGTCTGACTATTGATTCAGGATTGATCGATAATAGTAATGGAATCGCGGTGGTGAATTACCTAAACCAATTTGCCTGCGATCCTATTTTAGGACCCATAATTTCAAATCTTTCGATACTAGATCAAGGCCCTTTGAATGCTGCGATCAATAGTATTTCGCCAGCGCGTAATGCGATTTCTACATTTATGGCTCAAAATACGATGTTTTTAATTGGTCGCACGCTTAGTTGCCGCATGTCACAATATCGCATGGGACTAGGAGATGATTCCTTGCGCCTCGGCGCCATGCCGAAAGAAGTTTTCCAAGGGATTTCTTCAGAAGCTGCTGCCTCGGCTTTTCTTGCGTCAAAAACTTTTGCAGCACGAACAGTTTCTTCTTCTTTGGATTATAGAGGAGGCTCTTCCTACATGGCAGAAAATGAGATGGCTTATGAGGAAAGTGACGAATCTTCAAACAATGCTTCTTCTCCTTATGGAAGCTCAGAGATATATGCCAAAGGGACAAATAATTACGCTTTTTGGGTAGAAGGGCTAGGAGAGTTTATCCATCAAAAAGCGCAAATGCAAAATCCTTCGTATTCTTCCAGTGCAGGAGGAGGTCTTCTTGGATTTGATTATTATGGAATGGAAAAAGCAATGGTGGGAGTGTCTGTCGGTTATGTACGAAATGGAATCCATCAAAATGGGCACGCTGGAAATGCAACGATTGATTTCTACGCAGCCAATCTTTATGGAACGGCTTATTTCGGAGATGGATACATTGAATGCGGATTAGCAGGGGCTGCCAACCGGTTTAATAACACACGTCATATACAATTTCCTTCTTATGATCAAAAATCCAAGAGCGCTTATTGGGGAGGACAGATCGCTCCTCATCTTTCAGGAGGCTATGACTTCAATTTTGATTGGGGCTGCATCGAGCCGTTCGGTTCTCTCGATTGCGCCGTGTTATTCCAACCCGATTTTACGGAGAGCGGATCTGGTGTGTTGAACATGTACCAAAAAAATTCTACCGCCACTTTGCTACGAAGCGAAGCGGGTATACATGCCTATGAGATTTGGAATACGCAATATGGAGATTTTATCCTGCGCGAAACATTGAGCTACGTCAATAAAGAGCCCTTTAAGGTAGGCCTCATCTCAGCTGGGATTGTAGGTTTTGAGCCAGGATTTGTGGTGGATTCATTTACCAATAATCAAAATTTCATCTCTCCTGGATTTCAAGTATTTTATAAAGCATGCAATGGCGCGTTTTGTTCCATTTTGTATATGGGAGAGTTTCAGATAGGGCCGGGAAGCTACATCTCGAACAATCTCTTAGGAAAATTAGGAATTTATTTCTAATCGATTTTTCCTTGGATACAACTAGCCTTTACGCGATGTGCGAGTTTCCTCTTCGGAAATTCGCACATCGTTTAATTTTTAGTGATTTGGTTGCTTTTCTAAGCACGCTTGATCTATTAAGGTTAGCTCCTCGAACCTTCATATTTTCCTTTGTTTATTTTGGAGATAAAGACTTTAATCTGAGATTTAATTTTTAGAAAAGAAAATTTCAAGAAAGTGCAATAGATTCCTAATTTTCATTGTATTAAAAGCAAGCTACGAATAGAGTCTCTCCTTCTTTGAATTTAAAAAAAAGAAGAGGGCTATGTACATAGGCCGAAAGCAATTGGGAAGCTGTGTTGAAAGAATCGGATTTGCCAGAAGAGGATGTTTGCCAAATTAGTAAGTGAACATAACGAACTGTTTTCACCAAAACAAATGCTTTCTACATTGGACAAAGTCTAAATATAGACGAGTTTTGACGGTGATGGGAAAATCTTCGATGGGAAGGCGAACAATATTTTATTTCCTTTTTTTCTTTGCAGTATTTTCTTGCGAAGGGACTGTCCCTCGCCTTTTGATTGCGTTAGGGGATGGGTGCCATTTTAGTGCGGAGGAACTTAGCCGGGAGATAGGTGTTTCTATCCTCGTTGGTTCAAGTAAGGAGATGGAAGCTTATATCTTGAAACTTCCAGAACCCGCCATCTTGATCCTCGATGCCTCTATGGAGGGGGTAAGTAAGTTGGCAGCCCGCGTTTACTATGATTTGATTGTTTTAAATGGATCTTTTCAAGATGCTTTGGAGACTTTGGACAAAAAAATTCAAAACGTCCCTGTAACAGATGCTGATTTGAAAAAAATTACTCCAGAAGCAAGGGGGCGTTTTTATGCCTTGATGCAGAAAACTGCAAATATTCTTAATCAAAAAAAAATTCCTTTTTGGGGAATTTCAGGAACTTTGCTTGGCGCTGTGCGCCATGAAGGGATGGTTCCTTGGGATGATGATCTGGATATTGTAATCCGCGCCGATAGAAGAAAAAAGTTAGAAGCCTCGTCGAAACTTTTTGATCAAATTGGGTTAACGTTATATGTTTTTTCAGAGTATTTTTACAAAGTTTTCCCCAAAGAGGGCAAAGAGATCTTTAAGGGAGATGGTTCGGTTTATCCTTGGAGGTACCCATTTTTAGATATATTTGTCGTGAATGAAGTGAGGGGAAAGATGCGTATAGTGTCGCGTGTTCACACTCAGGTGGATATGTATCCGAATTGGTGGCTGCATCCTTATGAATTACAAAAGCCTCCCTTATTTTTGCCATTTGGGCCCATGCAAATTCCTGTTCCTCACAATTTCAGAGAGATTTTGACGCGAGAATATGGCGAGGATTGGGAATGGATGGCCTATATGGATCGCAATCATGAATACGAGATCGTGATGAGCAAAATCAAAGTAAAAATTACTGACTATTCACCGGCAGCATTTGTAATGCCTGAGTAGGAAATTTATTCAACTGATTATTATTGGAGTTTTTTAAAATGAAATATTTCTTTTTTGCGCTTTTTTTTGTTTCTGTTTTGCAAGCCGATATACAAAACCATTTTAAAAAAGCGCTCGACAAGCCTTTGATCAATGCGGGGGGTGTAAGGAACATCGACTTCATATACCTCATTAATTTAGATCCACGTGCGGAAAAATGGACGGGTTGTGTGGAGCGATTGGCTCCCTATCAAATTTATCCTTATCGCTTTTCAGCAGTTAATGGTTGGGAGCTTTCATTAGAAACGCTCTACGATTTAGGGATCAAATATCAGAAAAATTACCCGAAAAATTTGATGGCCACTTACTATGATGAAACATTTACTTCTAGACATGAATTGATGCATGTACCCGGGCGCACTTATTTTTGCCACCATATGTCTCGAGGAGCAATCGGGTGTATTTTGAGCCATCTTTCGGTTCTTCAAGACGCTTATGATGCAGGATACAATACAATTTGGGTGATGGAAGATGACATTGAGATCATCCAAAACCCTCATTTGATCACAGATTTAATTTCCAAATTGGATGCAGTTTGCGGATCTGATGGATGGGATGTATTGTTCACAGACCGCGATACAAAAAATTCTCGGGGAGAATATGTTCCTTGTAGAGCGATTGCCAAACGTCCGAATTTTAGTCCAGCCTTTTCAAAAGGCAACCGTATACAAGGGGAGGCCAGCCAGATTTTCCGAAAAATCAGCTGTCGCTATGGCTCTTATTCCATGATCATCCGAAGAAGCGGAATCGAAAAGATTTTAGATTTTTTTAAACGCTATCAAATGTTTCTTCCTTATGATTTGGACTATATTTTTCCCCCCGACATAAAGCTCTACACAGTTCTTCAAGATGTTGTATCGACCCAGCCTCAAGCTCCTTCAGACAACGGCCGTCCCAATTATGCGAAGCAAGATTGAAAGCGCGGAATTAAAAAAGCGGTGAATTGTCTAGAGGAATAGACGAATCGATCATTTCATATAAAGCCGGAGAAAAATTTTTAATTTCGAATTTTGGATATTTTTTTCCGGTTTTTGGATTGTTGATATACATGATTTCGGCCATTTTTAGTACGTCTTGACCATAAGCTCTATAAAGATAAGGCATAAAATCCTCAGGCGCCATAATTGAAATGGGCCCGAAAGGGATACGCATCACTCTAGCCACTTCGAAAGGAAAAAAAAAGTGGTTAGTTTGCTCTTCTTTTTTGAAAATATAATGAATTTTCCCATCGATCTCTCTCATAAAATAGACATCGACATGTCCAAATAAAGGAACGCCCTGTTTGATTTTTTTTAGCCTATAATGGTTCGGGACACCTTTGCAAGGAAGAATATAAGTGTCGTATTGTGCAAAATCTTTCGCGCATGCAAAAAATTTTTCCTGATCAGATTCATAAATACAAACATCGGTGTCTAAATCCCAGGGAATGAATCCGCCATGCCTGATGGCCCCAAGGAGTGTTCCGCCCCACGCCCAATAAAAAATTCCTTGCCGTTCAAACAATTGATCGGTGAGTTTTAAAAGTTGATAGTTATTAGCAACTTCATACGGTTGAATGTGTTGGTAATTGTATTCTTGCCGATGCGTAGGAATTTGCTGGTATCCTTCGATGATTCCGTTACAGAAAAGAAGAAAAAGCCCAAAGAGGGTTTTGAAACGGATTGAAAATTGTAACATAAAAACCTCTTATTTTTTAAAATCTATCCTCATCTTTTCGACAACTGCTGTCATTTCCTCTGGTGTTAAAGGAGGTTTTCTATCGAAATCCATTTTAGCAAGCATAAACCACAAATCGGGAGGCGTTAACATCACATGTGTGTGCGTATGGGCTACTGTTTGGCCTACAGAAGGTCCATCTTGCGTTAAAATTTTGATATCGGTTCGGTGGGTGTTGTGTTCAAAAATTTCCGTAAGTTTTTGAATGAGAAAATGCATATCTGCAATTTCCCACTGGTTGAGCTTTTCAGAAAAGCGAACGTGTCTTTTGGGTAGAATCATAAAATGGAAATTGGGCGACGAGGGATTGAAATTGTAAAGAACGTAAGACCAATCTGTTTCATAGACTTTTTGAGATGTTAAAATTTTTTCATCACAAAAAGGGCATCCCGTTTTTTTATTTTCTACCAAAAATTCCTCGACCATCTCTTCTGCAATGAAATTTTTTTGAATGTTTATTCCTTTTTGGCAAAGGGCCTCATAAAAATAAGAGGCTAGAGTTTTTTTAGCTTTGTTTTTAGCTGTCAGAATATGCATCCATTCTTCGATGGGTTCGGAGTCGGCTCTTTGAGGTAAGGAAAGAAGAGGTTCTTCTTGCAAGGATTTTTTCCAAAAAGAAATATCGTCTTGCATCTCTGTTTGAGTAAGAAGGGGTAGGTTACAAGGATATTTTCCTTCGAATAAAACGATGTTGTTGAATTCTACTTTTTCCGAGACGTTAAAAACTTCTGTAGATTCAGGACGGGAAGGGATAATTGCTATAACAAATTGATCTTGAGGATATCCTGGCTGAGGTTCATTCCATTGAGCGATTACCTCATCAGGAAATTTTCTTTGTGTATGCAAAAGATGAATAATTGTATTGACCACTTCTCTCAAAGACAAAACTTCTTCTAAAGAAATATTGGACAATTGGCTTCCTACGCGGTTAAGAACCACTAACAAATGGCTGCGCGTTTTCGGCAAGCCCGGATAATAGACGCTGATCGCTCCATAATCTTTTAGAAGGATTGGGAACGGCTCTAAAATTGAAGGAGAAATCCAAACAGGAATTATTTCGGAGGAAAGGTCACCAAATTTTATACCAATAGATTGTCTGCCAAGAACTTCATTTGCATAAGATGGGCTGATGCCGTTTGCTTTTAAAAGTTCATAGTATTGATCTTCTTGTCGTTGATCGATCGTCCAAATTTCTTGGATCTGAGAAGGTGGCAAAGAAACTGTAGTAGGGAACATAAATCTTCCTAGATTGCAAAGAAAAAATTTTAATGCCGCTCCTTCATTTAAGTATACTTATTTTAAATTCTGAGTTAGCGTATCTCTTTTTCTAAAATTTGGAGCTGCGTTATGAATGTCACGAACACTCTTGAGTCAAGATCTCTTATTTTTTTAGGGATGGAAGAATCTTTTTTCCAATCTAAAACCCCCACCTATAATGCTGAGAGGGAATTAATCCCTGATGCTGTTACAGCTTTTAATAATTTAATTGAAAAATAACGAAACTTGTTGATGTGAGGATTGTAATCACTTCTTCTTGGGGTGAAAAATGCACTGATGTTCAGGATTTACAATCTCGGCTGGAATCATTTCCTTTTAAAGATAGGGTCATTGATGCGATTACTTTCCGTGGTTCGGATAACCATTTTCTTAAAGAATCGGAGAAAATACGCCAATGGCTTTTAAACAATCATGAGAAATGGGATATCAAAAGTGTTTTAGTCGTAGGGTCTTTTCAATTGCAACATCGCTTTTCTCATGTTCCTCTAATATTTTCTACAGGAGCTGAACATAAGGTTCCATGTACAGGTTATGGATATGCTTTTTCTGATAAGGATATTGAGCCGGCTTTGGAAATATTAACAACGGAATCTTTTTCCCCAAATTCCTTGGAATCTTGGTCTCCTATAAAGGACTGTGCGCTTGTTTAAAATATAAATTATGTATGCTCCGAGCGTGATTCTTGAATTAAGAACGGTTATAGACCGAAAGAAAAAAAACAGATAAACTTCTCTCTTATTTTTTAACATTGAAGGAATTCGTCATGTCCGAGTTGGTTTGTGTAAAAAAGCAGTCGAAGATAAAGGTCAATGGAGATCAAAAAACATTTCAACAATTAAAAAGAAAAATTGAGTTTCTCACAGAGAAAGAAAAAATGCAGCAGGCCTCTTTGGAGGACGCTCTTTCTTTTTACTATAGAGATATTAGGCCTGATGAAGAAAGGCTAGACAAGCTTTTCGAAGAGCGTATCCAACTTTCCTATCAAATTTACAAAACAAAGAAAAATTTTTCCAAACAAGAACGGAAGATCTTAAAGCAGTTGTTATTGGAAGACCTGGATTCACTATATAGCTCAGCCGGATTGAAAGGACTGCCTGCAAGTTTGGAAGGAATTGCGAAAGAATTGGGATGGGGTAGCTCTCAAGAGGCGATGTCGGAGGAATTTCAAGAGATGCTAGAGGACATTCAGGAGATGTTTTCAGAGCAAGGAGTGCAAGTTGATGTTTCTGGTATCAACATGCAAGATGGAGAAGAAGAAGTGCTTCGAAAATTATTTGAATCGATGCAGATGGGGATGAATACGCAAGAAGAGTTTGTTTTTCAAAAAAAGAACATAAAAAAGCCGCCGGAAAGGCAACAGATCATCGAAGAGATGCAGAAAAAAAGCATCAATACAATTTATAAGCAGTTAGCTAAAGTATTGCACCCGGATTTAGAGCAGAATCTAGAAAAAAAGCTTGAAAAAGAAGAATTAATGAAAAAATTAACGGTTGCTTATGACAATAAAGATTTATTTGTTCTTTTGGATTTAGAAATGGAATGGATTCGTTCATCCAGCAGCAACTCAAAAATTGAAAGCCAAGAACAGTTGAAGATATACAATGCACTGTTAAAAGAGCAGGTAGCTGCGCTTCAGGATCGAATTAAAGGATTATTTCTTCATCCTAAATATTTTCCGATCCAATCTTTCTATGTAAATACATTTACCGGAATCAATCCTTTGGTTGTTGCTCATCAGGAATTGCAAAATAGCCTACAAGATGTGAGTCATCTAGTTCAACAATTGCAGACTCCCCAAGCAGAACAGTGGCTCAAGCAGATCCTTCAACAAGAACGGATGGAGAGAGAAATGAGAGAAAGGTTTTATAGGTAGGTAAGTTAACGATTGAGGTCACATGATGCACGATAAAAAAAATCTAGTGAAAAATCAGACAGTTTTAATTACAGGGGCTTCCAGTGGTATCGGGAAGGCCTGCGCAGAGCAGTTTGCGATGAAGGGCGCTCATTTAGTGATTACAGCAAGGCGCGAAGATCTTTTAAAAAAACTTGCAGAGGATCTTGCATCGCAATACGGGATTCGCTGCATATCGGTTCTGCTCGATGTACAAAGCCACGAACAAGTAGAAGCCGTTTTTAAAAAGTTGGAAAATGATCGGATTGAAGTAGACATTTTGGTCAATAATGCAGGCCTTGCCTTGTCTTCCGATAAAATCCAAGACGGACATATTGAAAACTGGGATCGAATGATCGACACGAATGTCAAAGGACTTCTGTACGTAACCAAAGCAGCTCTTGCCTCCATGTTGCGAAAAAATCATGGACATATCATCAATATCGGTTCAGTCGCCGGTCATGGGTGTTATCCTGCAGGCAATGTTTATTGCGCGACAAAGTATGCTGTAAGAGCTATTAGCAAATCATTACGCATGGATCTATCAGGAACTGCTATTCGCGTCAGCGAAATTGATCCTGGAGCGGTCGAAACAGAATTTAGCGAAGTTCGTTGGAACGATAAAGAAAGGGCAAAAAAATTCTATCAAGGCTTTGCTCCCTTACTCGCTGAGGACATAGCTGATGCTGTTCTTTATTGCGCGACGAGGCCGTCTCATGTGAATGTCGCGGAGTTGGTTGTTTTTCCTCAAGCACAAGCTTCTTTGACAGATATTTATCGAGGAGGCGATGGCATTAAAAATATATTTGATGCGTCAAAATAAAACATTTAGAGATCCATTTGAAAGAATAGACGGGAGATTTTTTAGTGCTTCGGTAATAGGAATTGCTTCGATTTGATCAAAGTAGAGTCGTTGAGTTCCTCCATAGAAAAGATACAGTTTGGCAATGGGATAATCGCTTTGAAAAATTTTCAAAGCTTTTAAATCATCAAAATTGATTTTCGTTGATCTTTTTACTTCAATGCCATTTTTCCCATAGAGAATAAAGTCGATTTCTAATTTATCGACAGTTCGCCAAAAATAGATTTCATATCCAAAATTGAAATAGCTATTAATCGCTTGAATTTCTTGAAATACTAAACTTTCGAGAGCTGGACCTTCCGCTTCTTCTGGACGATCAAAAGGCCCCATTGGACGTAAATTTCGATAAATTCCTACATCAAAATAATAAAACTTGCAATGAGCAATAGTTTTTCGTTTAGCTTTTTTTGTAAATACAGGAACTCGAGCAGCCAGTAGCAGACCTTCCGTGATTTGAAAATAGTCCTCAACGGTCTTTCTCTCAACTTCTCTAGCAATTTCAGTTGTATTTAAAAGAGAGCCTTGGGAAAAACTCGCCCCTTGCAAAAACCGAGCAAATGCTCCGGCATTGCGTGTTAAGCTTTCTTGCATGATTTCTTCTCGTAAATATAAATGAATATAGGATTGTAAATATTGTTCCGGATTCACCGATTGGGAATAAATAGTAGGCAAATGCCCATATCTTAAAGATTTTTCTAGAAGAAAATCAGTTCCCAATTCAATAGCTGTAAGAGGAAACATTTTATAATAAAGGGCCCTGCCTGCTAATAAATTCGTTCCTTGCCCTTTCAAGGTCCTAGTGCTTGAGCCTGTAAGAATAAATTTGTAGCGATTATTTTCAATGAGACGATGCACTTCATTAATGATCCACTCTTTAAATCCAGTGGGAATCATGGATTCAATTTTATGAGGAGTTTTTAAAAGATCGAAAAACGTTTCTTGATTTAAAAGGTCAATGTAGAGGCCGTTGGGGATGTGTTTTTTTAGCCAAGAGGTTTTCCCCGTTCCTCTGGTCCCGAACAAAAAAAACTATCGATTTTTTCTTGTGTAAATGGAAACAAAACTATTAAGCTCCAGAGAAAAATAAGGGAGAGATATGATAGCGCTCTTTTGTAAGTACCGAAGCTTCCAAGTTTTTTCTTTTTTAGCTATTTATTTTGCATTGACGTCCAGCCTTCCTTTGGAAATCCATCAAGGATTGTATACGATCAGTCTATTGATCAAAGATCTTTTGCTTTGGATGCTTCCCATAACCGTGAGTTTTTTTATTGCTCACGCTGTCTCTTCTTTTGAAAAGAAGGCGCCTCTCTTTATTGTTTCTATTTTGCTCTTTGAATTTTTTTCTAACGCGATTAGCGTTAGTTATGCATTCGGGTGCGGACATGTGGCTGCACAATCTCTTCAAATTATGCAGCCTTTGCATTTAGCTGATTCATTTAATCCCTTATGGCGTCTTCCTTTAGTTAAACCGGCCTGGTGGTCCGCTGAAAAAGGGACATTGATAGGGTTAGGTTTAGGTTTAACATCTGTCTTTTTGATCCCTTCGCTTCGATCAAAATTGACCAAAGGCAAGGAGACGGCCGAATGGGTTCTTACCAAAGTATTTTCTCGTTTGATCCCTTTATTTATTTTAGGGTTTGTGGCGCGCATGGACCAAACACATTTCTTCAGTCAAATGTTTTCTCAGTATGCGGATTTTGTTTTATGGCTGATTTTGTTTTTAATGGTCTATATTAGTTTTTTGTTTTTCGTGGGCAGCGGATTAAAATTTGCCTCTTTTATTGACAACATAAAAAATCTTCTTCCCGCAGCAGGGATTTCATTTAGTTCCGGCTGCAGCCTTTCTACGATGCCTTGGACGATCGAGGGAACCTCTAAAAATTTGCAAAATCCAGAGCTTGCGAAATCTGTGATCCCAGTGACTACCAATGTACAGCAAGTAGGCGATTGTGTTGCGAACGCTTTTTTATGTTTTTTAATTTATCTCCATTTTCATGGAGTAGCCCCTTCTCTTTCTATTTGGATTCCTTTTAGCATTGTGTTTGTCCTTGCCCGCTTTGCTACAGCAGCTGTGATCGGCGGGGCTGTTTTTATCATGCTCCCTATTTATGAGTCGTATCTTCACTTTACACCGGATATGATTGCGATTATTTTGGCCTTGAATGTGTTGCTCGATCCTGTGATTACTTGTTCTAATGTGGTGGCAAATGGCGCTCTTTGCCGCATTTTTGAAAGAGTTTGGACCGTGGTTTTGAGCCGTTCTTTGGCTTTGAAAAATTCCTCATTAAAGGGTTAATGCATGAAAAATATAAAAAAAATCATAGGAATCCTGGCTTTTTTTTGTATCGGTATTACAGTTGCGCTTATTGCAGCAAGAGAGCGACATCCTTATCGAAATAAGAATTATCAGCGCGATGTATTAGTGATCGGCTGCGCTCGCAGTGGAACGACTTATATGGCCTCTGTATTTCGAAAATGTGGGTATAGAGTCGGGCATGAGTATCTGAAAAGAAATGGCGCTTGTTCTTGGGAAATGACAGTCGATACAGAACAAGTCCCATGGGGACATGCTAGAAATGGCGCTCCATTTAAACATATTTTTCATCAAGTGCGGCATCCTTTGAAAACAATTACCTCTTGTTTAGGAGAACCTGCCCAATCGTTTGTGTTTATTCGAAAACATCTTCTGGAAATTACTCCAGAAGATTCACTTCTGACCCAATGTGCAAAATATTGGTATTATTGGAATCTAAAAGCGGAAATGCAAGCTGAGTGGACTTATTGTATTGAGAATTTAGAAGCCGTGTGGGATGAAATGCAAATTCGTTTAGGCAGAACCTTTGATCGAGCCGTTTTAAATGAGGTGCCTAAAACGACCAATTCGCGAGGAGTTTCTCCAAGTGTTACCTGGACTCAATTAAAAGCAGAATTAGAACCTCAATTGTATGAAAACATTTGCGCTTTAGCACAAAAATATGGGTATAGCACAGAATTTTAAACAATGCCCATTTCCACTTTTACTGCTAAATCCTTTAATCTGTGCCAATACTCATTATCTAGTCGACAGTGAGAAGTGCCAAGAACCGCAGTCTCAGCGATTATTTCTGGAGGTATTCTTAGATCAAGCAGAGGAACAGGGAGTTCTCTATTCTGATAAGCCAGCTTTCTTACTATTTCTTCACATTTAGGCTCTTCTACTACGTTTCGAATGATTCTGTTAATTTTTTCTTGATTTAGTTGAGGAATATATTGCAGCTGCTTGAGAATCGTTTGAACGTGGATTCCATCATCGACCAAAATCGCAGCTTGATTCTCGGGGGTCCAGAGATTGGCATTGTTCAATCTCTCCAATATCCAAACCGTATTCCAAACATTCGTACCGCCAAGCAAAACCACAGATCGACTCTTTGGAGTCAAGATGTTTTTATTGTTTAATTGCCGTAGCGCTAAGGCAACATCCCAAGCATTCGCACCTTTAGTCAAAACCGCAGCCTGATTCTCTGAGGTCCAGAGGTCTGCCTGGTTCAAATCTTGAATTGCCCTATAAAAACTTTCTGGATTCGCGGCTACAGCCAAAATAGCACTCAGATTCTCTCTGATTCGGTGGACTGCAACGCTGAAGAGCTGTATTGATCTTCCAATGAAAAAGTTTTCTTTATCTCTTCTAGAATTGAAATAGTAAACAGTTCCTAGGGCAACTATTGTTCCGAGAAGGCATTTAGTCCAACTACTGCTGTCTTCTCTATCTTCTGGGGGGTATGCA
>Ga0210386_10002788_pt1 | contig 14844 bp, 5 predicted proteins | sample IncBWH32OmetaG_FD_160091 | JGI IMG/M metagenome (GOLD analysis project Ga0210386, IMG submission 160091) | Forest soil microbial communities from Barre Woods Harvard Forest LTER site, Petersham, Massachusetts, United States - Inc-BW-H-32-O ... | reverse complement strand
TCCGCAAACTTGCGTACAGCAATTGTTCGAGCAGCAAGTATCCTTGCGCCCGGACTCCGTGGCCGTCGTTTTCGAAGAGCGGCAATTGACCTACCGCGAACTGAACGAGCGCGCTAATCAGGTGGCAAATTTTCTGCGGAAGCGCGGCGTTGGACCTGACGTTTTGGTGGCCGTGTGTTTGGAACGCTGCCCGGAAGTGCTGGTCGCGCTCTTGGGCACATGGAAAGCGGGCGGCGCCTACGTGCCTCTCGATCCTGCCTACCCAGAGGATCGTCTCTCCTTTATGGTGAAGGACTCCGCGGCAAAAGTTTTGCTCACAGACAGCAAGCATAAGCCACTGTTCGCTTCCGCTGCCGGCGAAACAATTTGCCTGGATGCTGACTGGTCACAGATCGCGAAGGAGAGCAGCAGCAATCTCGAGCCCTTAGCGACTCCTGCGAATCTTGCTTACGTCATGTACACCTCGGGATCGACCGGGACGCCCAAGGGAGTCATGATTCTTCAGAGCGGTCTCGTGAACTATCTCACCTGGGCCATCAAGACGTACTCGGTTCAAACAGGCGGCTCGATTCCCGTACACACTTCAACTTCGTTCGACCTGACGGTTACGGGATTGTATCCTCCGCTGCTGGTTGGGGGGCGCGTCGAAATTCTGCCAGAAGATGTGGGCGGGCAGAGCTTGGTGAAAGCTTTGAAGAAGGGCAGAGACCGCAGCCTGGTGAAAATCACGCCGGCTCACCTGGAACTCTTGAACCAGCAAATCCGTCCCGAAGAGGCAGCGGGCAGCACAATGGTATTCGTCATCGGTGGCGAGAACCTTGTAGCCGAGAGTCTGGCGTTGTGGAGAAAGTCCGCTCCGGCAACGCGTTTGATCAACGAGTACGGACCAACGGAAACCGTGGTCGGCTGCTGCACCTATGAAGTGGCCGCGAACGATCCAGCAACCGGCTCCGTGCCCATTGGCCGGCCCATCGCAAATACCCAGCTATACATACTCGATCGCTACAGGAACCCGGTACCTGTCGGAGTGACGGGCGAGTTGTACATCGGCGGCGCCGGCGTGGCGCGCGGGTACCTGAACCGGCCGGAACTGAACAAGGAAAGATTTATTGTCGATCAAATTTCCGGCCAAATTGATTCTCGGTTGTATAAAACGGGAGATCTGGCGCGCTATCGCGAGGATGGAATACTCGAATACCTGGGGCGCGTGGACAACCAGGTGAAAGTGCGCGGCTATCGCATAGAATTGGGCGAGATCGAGGCGACCCTGGCCAGCGATCCACGAGTAAAATCCTGCGCGGTTCTTGTGCGGGAAGATGAACCGGGAAATAAGCAATTAGTTGGCTACGTTGTCCCACGCGAAGGCCAAGCGCCAACGGCCGAAGACCTGCAACATTTCGTAAAGCAAAAGTTGCCGGAATACATGGCGCCCTCTCAGTTTGTTTTTCTTGGATCCATTCCCCTCACCACGAATGGAAAAGTGGACCGAAAGGCACTGCCGGCTCCGACGTACGGAAATGTTTCAGAAGGCAAGGATTTCGCCGCTCCGCAAACGGAAACCCAAAAAGCGATCGCGGACATCTGGTCTAAATTGATGAAAATCGAGCGCATTGGCATTCACGACGATTTCTTCGACTTTGGCGGACACTCCCTGATGGCGATGAAGATGGTGTCGCAGATTGAGGAAAGGTTCGGAGTCAGTCTTCCGCTCGCGGACTTCCTGGAAGAGCCAACGATTGCAGGGCTGGCCAAGAAAGTTTAGCCCTAGATTCCGATTTATTAAGAGGTCGGGACTTCAGTCCCGACGAGAAGCCAGGTTTGAGCGTGGTTTTAACCCCTGAAGCTTCTGTGGCTAAGGCCAACGACTAAATGCAGCTTGAATGGCCGAGTTGAAACTCGCCCCTCTAAATTCGAGAAATTTCAAAATCAAGCAGGAACACGGCAGACCATTAGATTCTTTGACTTTAGGGCTGCCATTTTGTAAGTTTGACTTGTGATTTCCCACACCCAAAAGGCTGCGGAGGCTTGTCTTTGTTGTACCTGCTGCATGTGTGCCTCTTCGGGCGTTGGGACCGTAATTCTCTAGAATCCTAATCAACCATTCTAGAACCCCACCGCTGGAACGATTCGGCTGGTGGTTTTTTTCTTTTAGGGCAGTTAAGCATGCCAATTGAAAATGTGAAGTGGAGTATTTCCGTGAAAAAAAGCGTAAATCAATTGATTTTTGCCGCTGGCGTACTCGTGTTATGGGAAGCGCTGACGCTTGCGAAAATTTGGCCGCCGTACCTTTTCCCCACACCGCTGGGTGTCGCCCAATCCTTGTACGACGGGTTCAAGGACCACAGCCTGTGGATCGGCATTGGCGTGAGCCTCAGGCGTGTCATCATCGGCTATGTCATTTCTGTGGTCCTCGGAGTCTTGTTGGGGATGCTCCTGGCGGCTAACAAATTCCTTGAAGATACGCTGGGGCGAGTGATCCTTAGCCTGCAAAGCCTTCCCAGCGCATGCTGGGTGCCATTGGCGCTGCTCTGGTTTGGTTTGAGTGAGACGGCGATTATTTTTGTAACCATCACCGGCTCGTTGCTTGCCGTGACGCAATCGACCAAAGCGGGTTTCGACAACGTGCCGCGCATCCTATCGATGGCGGGGCGAAATCTGGGTGCAAAAGGGCCGCAGATGTTCTGGCACGTTCTGCTGCCCGCCAGCCTTCCCTATCTGCTGGACGGATTAAGGCAGGGCTGGGCATTTGCATGGCGCTCACTGATAACTGGAGAGATGATTTACATTTCGTTGGGACTTGGGCAGATTCTGATGGCCGGACGCGATTTGAACGATATCAATCTCGTCGTTGCGGTTATGGCCCTGATCGCTTTGCTTGGCTACATTGTTGATGGAGTGGTATTCCGCAGACTGGATGCGTCGGTGCGCAACAAATGGGGAATGGAGGTTGCCGCTTCGAGGTAAATATCATTCGTCACCCTGAATTTTTAAAGCGATCACCTATTTCTGGAAAAGTTCTGCAATCCTAAAAAATCATGAGGGGCGGATAGCCACTGACGAGTGCCGGTCCGCGTTAACCAGAAGTATTCCTGCCAAACCAAAAAAAATCGAAAGCGCAATATCCCTGGGCCAAATTCTTCCTCCGCCCACAGCAGCCAGCAGAACCTCAAGCAAAACAGAAGGAAGCAGGATGCTTAAAGTAATCATCCTGACGTACGGGTGCGATCCTGGAGCAAATTTGCGAGCCGCGAGCCCGATCAATATCCCGGCAGGAAGAAAAATAACTGTTTCGTATACGACGCTGTATCCCGTTAACGCTACGGTCTGGACACCCCCCAATGTGTGCATGAGACTTGCTCCGGGCGTCAGACGGTAGGCCCTGGGCACGGGGTTTCCGTTCAGATACATGAATGCGTCGGCTCCGTTGTAGGAAGCGGCGATATCCAACTTTTTGTTCGCGTCAAATGCGGCGGGAACGTACCATGCCAGCATCGCGCGCGTTTCAGAAAGCGGATTGCGAAACCAGAGGACGAGCGACCGTCCTTCCTGGCGCAAATGCACATTCACGTTGTCGCCAGGCTGCGAAACGGAAACGATGCGCCCATTCGCATTTTTAATTTCAACCGGCGTGCACACGACGTGCATCGTGAACTGACTGGATTTTGTGACCGCCTGATTGAATTTTTCCACGGGCGAATCGGTGGATAGCCAGGATTTGCCGTCCAAGTCTAATTTTCCAGTTTCCATTTCTTGCGGATTGTGTGGATGCCAGTTCAGAGCAGGCAGGGAATGGCTCGCATCTTCGTAAGGCGGCAAATTTGAAAAGTTGTACGAACCGAGCAGGCCCTCATTTATCTGATCCGAAATCTGTCCCGAAGAAAGTTCCGCCATTTCCCTGTCTGAAAGCGAACGATCCCAAAGTTGCAGAAGGTCGACTTGACCTCTCCAGGATTCCTGCCCCGAGGCATCGTTCCCCACGAAAAGCACATTTTGGGAGTCCCAGTTGCTCAATCGAGTTTCCCTTTGCAGGAAGGCGGAAATGCCGAACCATGCCAAAAAATAGAGCACGAGAAATAAAGCGGTACGCCGCGGGGAAATCCATTCCGCAAAGTATTTTTCCCAGCCGGATGCTGTTTCCAGAATTGAGGCGCCGAAAAATTCAAATAAAACGAACCCGACGACCGATCCCAGAGTGTTGGAAAACACGTCGTCCCAGCCGGAATCCCGGGAAGGAATAAAATACTGCAAAAATTCCACGGTGTAGCAAGTGGCCGCGCCAATCGTTAATGCAATCAGAAAGATAATCCACTTTGGCGCCCTGCGCTTTCGTGCCTGGGCAGAAAGCCCGAACCCGTAGGGAACGAACAAAAGCACGTTCAGTAAAAAATCAATGGAGTGCGGTTTCTTGGCTGAATTTCCCAGCAAAAATGCGGATTTATGTATGACGCGAGGCGGGAAAATGCGAAGTACAAATGGAAATAGCGTTAAATAACAAATTCCCAGCAGGGAAAGAATAAGAATCCGATTCGCCCAGGCGGCGCTGGATCGCCGCAGCGAATCATCTTCCGTCGTCATAACCCCAGCATCGAATCCGGCGCTTTGTCCCATTGGCAATGGATAGCATAGCCGTTTTTCTGCCCACGAGAGAAGGACTCTGCTCTTTTCATCTGTTTCAGGCGATTTGTTTTATTTTACTTTGAACTTCAGACGGTTGCTTCCGGACGGTCAACTGTACGGGCGTGAAATACAACGCGTCGCGATGATCATTTGTACAGTTTCTTAACCTGTCCCACGTTTGTTCCGAGGACCAGTAGTGGCGCTTTCAGCCTGAATCCTAAGCTGAAAGTCCCATGAACGCTTATAGCGCATACACAATTGTTCGCCGTCAATCTCACGAAGCTCACAACGGGCGCACGTCTTTTGGCATTTTTGCCCTGATCATTGCAACTCTCGCGGTCCTTTCTATATCGGGCTGCGTCGGTGCCGTGGGTTCAACCTCAAATTCGAATACTCCTGGTTCTGGCGCGACAAGCACGTTAGTGCCAAGCGCGGCCAGCCTGGCTTTTGGATCAGTCGCCACTGGTTCGAGCAGCTCTCAAACATTGAAGATTACGAATTCAGGCAGCACAACGGTTACCATTTCTCAGGCGACGGTCACCGGCAGCGAGTTCAGCTTCGTGGGTGGAATGACTTCGATGGCCATCGCTCCAGGTCAGAGCGCCTCAATTCAGGTTAAATTCGCGCCGGCTAACGCCAGTGCTGCTACCGGCAGCATTTCCATTGTCAGTGACGCAGCGAATTCGACTCTCAACATTCCTCTGAGCGGAGCAGGCGGCGCGGCCTTTGCCATCATTTCGCAGCCACAAAGCCAGAGCATCATACTCGCACATACGGCAATTTTTACTGTTGCTGTCGCGGGAACCGGAACTATTACATACCAGTGGAAGAAGAATGGGACGCCCATTGCTGGCGCGAACCAGGCAGCGTATGTCACGCCAGCGGTAACGAATTCCGATAACGGCACAAAATTTGCGGTTGACGTCACTGATGACTCTTCGACCTTGGCCAGCAATACGGCGATGCTCACTGTTGCTGCTGCCGGAATCGCTCCTGCAATTACTGCTGAGCCTGCAAGCAAAACCGTAACGGTAGGCCAAGCGGCAACATTCTCTGTTACAGCAACGGGCACGGCACCTTTTACGTATCAATGGATGGAAAACGGCGTTGCCATTAGCGGTGCGACTACGGCTTCTTACACCACTCCGGCCACCACTTCTGCAAATAACAATGCGAAATTTACGGTCATGGTTTCCAACAGCGTTTCCAGCGTGTCGAGCAGCGCTGCCGTCCTGACCGTTGACGTTCCTCCAGTTGTTTCAGCGCAGCCTGCGAGCCGCGCAGTTACCTTGGGACAAACCGCTACTTTCAGCGTGGCCGCAACCGGTACAGGCACACTTACATATCAGTGGAAGAAGAACGGCGCGGCCATCAGCGGCGCGACAACTGCTTCCTACACCACTCCCGCTACTGCAAGTGGGGACAATGGGTCGCAATTCACTGTTACTGTTACAGACGTGGCTGGCAGCGTGACAAGCAGCGCCGCCACTTTAACCGTTAATGTACCGCCCACGATCTCTTCGCAGCCAACGAGTCAATCTGTCACGGCTGGACAATCGGCAACCTTCAGCGTGGCGGCTACTGGCACGGCCGCTTTGACGTACCAATGGAAAAAGGGTGGCACAGCCATCAGCGGTGCGACTGCTGCTTCCTACACCACTTCTGCAACCACAAGCGCGGACAATGGAGCAAAATTCACAGTCACCGTGACCAACGGCTTTGGGAACGTGACAAGTAATGCTGCAACGCTGACGGTTACGGCCGCCGGTGTTGCTCCCTCAATCACGTCCCAGCCCGCGAGCAAAACGGTAGCGGTCGGACAAACTGCCACTTTCACCGTAACTGCAACCGGCACCGGAACCCTGACGTATCAGTGGAAGAAAAACGGCGCAGCCGTCAGCGGCGCGACTTCCTCTGCTTACACCACACCGGCAACGGTTTCTTCCGACAACGGAGCCGTATTCACCGTGACGGTTACGGGCACTTCCGGCAACGTCACGAGCAGCGGCGCAACTCTGACCGTAAACGCGCCACCTTCGATCACAGCACAGCCGGCCAGCAAGAGCGTCTTGACCGGACAAACCGCAACGTTCTCGGTCACAGCCACAGGCACTGCGACCTTGACGTATCAATGGAACAAGCGCGGAGTGGCCATCAGCGGCGCCACTGCGGCATCGTACACAACGCCGGCTACGACATCGGCGGACAACGGTGCGCAATTTACAGTTACCGTGACGAACGCAGCGGGCAACGTCACCAGTAATACGGCGACGCTGACCGTAACGGCAGCCACGTCGATTCTAAACGCCAGCCAATCAAGTTTGAGTTTTTCGAGCGTCAATATCGGCAGCAACAAAAGCTTGCCGGTGACGTTTACGAATAACGGAAATTCCAATGTAACGATTTCGAACGTTTCCCTCTCCGGCGCCGGCTACTCGGCAAGCGGCGTACAGACGGGGCAGATCCTAACGCCCGGTCAAGTGGCAACGATGAATGTAACGTTTACTCCGGCCACCACTGGCTCGCTGCCGGGCAGCGTTACGGTCACAAGCAACGCCAGCAATTCACCCGCGACGGTTACGCTTTCCGGAACAGGCGCGCAGGCCGCTGTAGCGCACTCGGTTACTTTGACCTGGACCGCGAGCACATCGACCGTGACGGGTTACAACGTCTACCGGTCTTCCGTAAGCGGCGGGCCATACACCAAGATGAATAGCACGATCATCGCCGCAACAAGCTATGTTGACAGCACAGTAATCTCAGGTCAGACCTATTTCTATGTAGTAACTTCGGTCAACTCGAGTAACGTGGAAAGCGCCAACTCGGCCGAAGTTTCCGCTGTCGTCCCTTAAACTTCGCCGCTCAGCGACGAAATGCAATTCCCCGGGCCTCGCAAACGGTACAGGGAGGCCCGGCGTTTTCTTAGCATCGCGGATGTATTTGGTTCAGGTTTTTATTCCTGTACTTAAAATGTACGTCGGTACAGTAGGTCCGCTTCTTTCCGCAACCGCATATTGCGGAAATGAAGAACGTTAATTCGAATTCATGGATCTGCGCCGCGAAAAAATACGCGACGTATTTTAAGGCTCTCGGGAAGAAAGCACTGCCATACACCTCGGCAGCTTTCCTTTTTCTTTTAGTACTCTCCAACTCAGGATGCGTCGGCGTAACAGGCGCGCCAAAAACCACTTCGCTGCAACCCAGCACATCGAGCGTTGCCTCGATTACTGTTGCTCCCGCATCCATCAATTTCGGTTCGGTGCCGCTGGGCAGCACCTCGTCGCAATCCGTCACTGTTTCCAACGGGGGTACTTCCAACCTTACGATTACGCAGGCCAGCGCTTCCGCTGGGGGAGTAACAATCACGGGAGTAACCCTTCCGCTGGTGATCGATGCCGGAAAACAATCCACCTTTAACGTCGTTTTCACGCCGAAAGCGGCGGGAATCCTGGCCGGCGAGGTCTCCGTCCTGAGTAACGCTTCAGCCATCCCGCGCACAGTTTCGCTGAACGGAATCGGGATGGCCTCAACGGCAGTCCTCTCAGCGAGCGTCCCCGCCTTGAATTTCGGGAGTATCGTTGTTGGAAAAAGCAGCGCCTTGACCGTCAAATTGACAAACGTGGGGAATTCAAATGTCACGATCTCGAAGGTCACTGTATCGGGTGCGACTTATTCAGCGACCGGTGTGTCGGCAGGTTTAATCCTGTCGCCTGGGCAATCCGCAACACTGGATTCCTCTTTCTCTCCTCTCGCAGCGGGCAGTTTTAGCGGTAGCGTAACGATAGCGAGCAACGCGACGAACTCGCCTAGCACGATCACCCTTTCCGGCAGCAGCGCGGCTCAAGCAGCCGCCCATTCCGCAACTTTGTCGTGGACGCCGAGCACATCAGCCGTGGCTGGGTACAATGTATATGTTTCCGCGGTTTCCGGCGGACCGTACTCGAAACTCGACTCGTCCGTGGTGGCAGTCGATGGCTATGTGGATACCAACATTCAGGCAGGGCAGACGTATTTCTTTGTCGTGAGAGCCGTAACCGGAGCGGGGGTGGAAAGTGCGGACTCTACGCAGGTTTCAGTGACTGTCCCTACTCCTTGATTTCCATGATCGTCCCGGTTTAGGGGCGAACCAGACTACGTTGTTGGTAGCTTAAACTCTGCAAAGATCAAGACTGAAGAGGGAAATCAGGAGACGCGCAAAGATCAGTGGCACGGATCGAACGCCGAATACACGAAGGGAAACTTCTTCTGATGTGCGGGCAATAGTTCAATCAGCCCGCACAGCAGAGTCACCGCAATCTCCTAACATTTCATAAACGCCAACGTCTCCCGGCTAAGAGACTTTTCTGTTGGTATTGCAAGAACCCTCGGTGCCTTGCATCTTGCCGCAGGACAGTGCCGATGTTTCAAAAACAGATTCAAACCGGAAAGAAGGAGCAGTGTACGGCTTCTTTGCCGGCGAAGTTGCCGTTTCATGCGTCTTGTCGTTAGTCGATTGATCCATGTTCTTTTTCCGTCCCCCTACCGTTTCTAGAATAAAGCAGATTGTGAAGCTTGAATCGCGCAACCGCCCGTGCCGTTGCCTACGCCACCCGAACCTGCGCAAGCCTGATCCGACAGCGGAGTAAAGTAAACCTGAGACTCACCAGTACCTGTTGCTGCGTTATCGATGATAATGCCGCTGGTTCCGCCCGTGACAGATGCCGTCGCGGAAGTCGGCGTAGAAGTCGACATTGGACTGTCGACGTCAAAGGACATGATGCAACCCGATGCCGCCGGGCATTTAATCTGCGAGTCGGCCGTAATGGCGCTTCCCGCGACGCTCAAGTAAATGTGGTCAAGGTTCGTGTTTGGGTTATTAAATTCGGTGACGGGTGAGCAGCCGACGTTGGCCGTGGTAATCGTGGGTCCGAGGAACGGAGTGCCCATGACCGCGTTGGTTAGCGGGATTCCCCAAATCGCGTTAACCGTGCCGGATGTGCTGCAGACATACAAGTATCCGGAATTGGTTCCCGAGCTGTAGTAAGTGTCGTCAAACGTTCCCGTATAGAAAGCCGAAGCCGGAGTCGTGGCGCTGTTGGAAACAATCACTTGAGTTCCAGTGACATTATGGAGGGCAGAGGGTGTGGCCGGTATGGCAAACTGAATTACACTGGCTACGCTGGTGGCGATGTCAGCCCTCACGAAGACATACAATTTGCTAGTTGTCACGTCTACAAGCGGCCCATCATCGAACCCGCTGTTTGCCAATTTTGGCGTAAAGTTGACCCCGTTTACGGCAACCCCGCCGAGCGTGCTATCCACGGCATAGAGGACTCCGTCACTACCGGTCACCATAATCTCGTTAAAAGGGGTAGCAATGAATACAGGGCTGTTGAGACGACCAAAGTTTCCCGTCAGGCTCGCGGGCCAAAAGGTGCTCGGCCCAGTGGAGACCACTTCCGAGGGAGTCCCCAAAAAAACCTGAGTGAATTTGTGAAGGAAACCACTGCTGTCGCCTACGTAAAGTTCGTCATGCCCGTAGTCATAGAATGGCGAAGAGAAAGTATCTAATGTATTCGTGTCGCTGTTTGCAGTGGAGAATGGAACGATCTGCATGCAAGGCGCAGTCAGCGCGGTGCAGGCACCGGTGGGAGGGGTTGTCGGTAAAATGAGGGTGCCGTCACCAGCCTTCCACCTGAGAATGACGAGGTTCGCTCCGGTCCCGGTGTTCTGTACAAAAGCAACCTGTTTTCCATCGAAAGATAGGACGGGAGAAGTTGTAATCGCTCCAGCCGAGCCAGTGTTGTATGACCAGTAGACTTGCGGAGTGGTTCCGGTGCAGGTTCCCGTATAAAGATTGTCAAAGGCAACGATGGTGGGTTGGGTAAGGGAACCGGGCTGGCTGGTGTTATACACGACGAAATCCGGTGTCGCGGCACTGGCGCAATTCGCCGAATTTATGTCAAACGAATATTTGGCCGGATAGTTCCCCGCGCCCACCGTGGCGCCAGGACCCATGTCCATGCTCCAGTCACCCTGGATGTGATTCGAACCATCAGGTGCCCGATGCCATCGCCATTCGTTTCGGTCGCGTTCGCGTTCAGCATGGCGTCGTTTTAGTTGCTGGATATACCGCGGGTTGGCAGACAATTCAAAGCGCTTCATCAGGGAGCGCGGCTCGGAAAAGACCAGGCGCCGATGGCTCCAGTCCGTCACCAGGTGATCATGATCGTCACCCGCTTTAGCATCGTGGACCGGCACGAGGGCGCAAAAAATTGCAGCGCCGAGAATCAACTGAGTCAATCCCAATCGCTTTAAAAATGTCGATTTCATTTCCATCCTCGCCACTTTAGTGTTCGACGCAAAATTTCAAAGGCCCAGCTAAAGTTGGGTCTATGCACCGTGATTCAATCCCGTTGAAAAGTCTTTACAGTAATTCTTGGGCACGTTTCCGTGTGGGAAATCAATCCGTAGCAACTGCGATTTCAGGCTTGCGAAACCCGACCTTGCGGTTCGAAATAGTAAACTTCAGACTACCTCAAACAATTATTCCGACAAGAATTAATGGGTGTGAATATAGCGAAGACGTCGAATGGAAAACAGATTCTTATTTCGTAACCATTCCAATGTGTTACCCCCACCTAAATTTCGGACCATCACTGGACATCCGCTCGGTTCGGTGGCATTTTGCGCCAGTTTGTTCAATATCATCGATTTTGAGCGGAGAATCTAAATCCAATATTCTCAATTAGATCGGCGATGTATCCTTTAGATATGGTAACTATTCGGATTATAGTGGCATTTTACTTCCACGATATTTGCGCGGTCATGCAGGATCGTCCTTTGCCAAAATTTTCATGTAGAATAACACCCATAGAATCAGCCGGTTAGCAAAGAAGCTTATTCGATTTTCCTTCCCAGTTGGTCCCTCAAATGCTCCCCTAGAATGACGAGGATATCCAGTTCCTATTTCAGTTTGGAATCTAGACTTTATGCATATAGAGCCTCTTACCAGATGTGTCTCTCCCTCACGTTTTCACCGCAGCATGGCTGGCGGAATTCGAGGCATTCTATTCGTGTGTGCTCTCTTGGGGATTGGTCTTGCCGGCTGCGGCTCAGGTGGCGGAACGACACAGACAGGTCCGTCTACTTCGCCGGCGACTCTTGCTAACACTAACAATCCAAGCGCTTTTGTCGTTGGAATTGATGGCACTTACACGTTTAACGCATCCGGCACGCCTGCCCCAATACTTAGCGAAACAGGCGCATTGCCAATGGGTTTATCTTTTGCTAATAACGCTAATGGCACAGGGGCTCTAAGCGGAACGCCGGCTGCGGGGACGGGGGGGACTTACCCCATTACCATCACGGCTCAAAACGGAGTGGGTGCAGCGTCAACGCAAAATTTTACTCTCGCGGTTAACCAGTCTGCAACCATTACCAGTGCTAGTAATGCAGCGCTCATCTTAGGGAACCAAGGTTCATTTAATGTCACTGCAACAGGTTATCAAGATTCAACGATTTCTGAATCCGGTAATTTACCTGCAGGGATTTTGTTTAACGCGGCGACCGGCACACTAAGCGGAACGCCCACTGTCACCGGCATCTATCCCATTACATTCACTGCACACAACGGAATAGGAACGGATGCAACACAAAATTTCGCTCTGGCCGTGAACCAGACAACTGCTATAACCAGCGGGAATAATGTCACGATGACCGTAGGCACTGTAGGTTCATACCCAGTTACTGCAACTGGATTTCCAGCACCCACATTAAGTGAAACAGGCAATTTTCCAAATGGGGTTCAATTCACAGGTGGGGTAATTGCCGGAACACCGGCAGCTGGGACGTCAGGAATTTATCCGATAACAATTAATGCGCACAACGGAGTTGGCTCGGACGCAACGCAAGCCTTTACTCTGACCGTAAACCAGGCGCCAGCGTTCACCAGTGCCAATGCCGCCACATTTTATATTGGCGCTCAGGATACCTTCTCGGTGACATCCACGGGTTCTCCCGCGCCGACACTTGCGGAAGCAGGCTTCCTGCCCACCGGAGTTACGCTTAACTTTACGACGGGCTTATTAAGTGGGTCATCCGGCGTTGGACCGGCCGGCACATATCCGGTCACATTTATCTTGCACAACGGCGCGGGACCGGACGTCTCGCAGACCTTCACACTCACGGTGGTGCTGGGATCGTCCTCGCCGTCCATCAACAGCCCGAACAATACAACATTCGTTATTGGGTCGCTGGGCTCTTTTAGTGTTACAGCCACCGGATCTCCCACACCCGTATTTAGCGAAACTGGCGCACTGCCAACAGGAGTTTTGTTCAATACTTCTACAGGTGTGCTGAGCGGGACGCCTGCTGTCGGTAGCCTCAGCAGCTATCCCATCACCATCAATGCGACCAATGGCGTAGGCACTGATGCGACACAGAACTTCACGCTTACGGTGGGTGCCGCACCATTGATTACCACGCAGCCGCAAAGCCAGTCAGTGAGCGTTGGACAGGGCGCCACATTTACGGTTGCGGCAACGGGATCAACTCCATTGAATTATCAATGGCAGGTCAATGGTGTGAACATCGGCGGTGCAACCTTTTCCTTTTATTCCCTACCCGCGACGACGGCCAATAACGATGGGACGACAATCACCGTAGTAGTCAGCAACGCGGTGGGTAGCGTTACCAGCACCGTCGCTACACTGACCGTAGACACCCCTCCAACCATCGGCATTTCTCCTGTCAGCCAAACTGTAGCTGTTGGTGAGGCGGCAACATTTACTGTGACTGGGGTTGAAAAAGGAATATTACCGTTAAGTTATCAATGGGCTAAAAATAATGTCAATATCGCCGGAGCAACTTCATCGAGTTACACGACGCCCACAACACTGCTATCGGACAGCGGAGAAAAGTTCAGCGTCACGGTATCGAATACACTAGGAACTGTTTCCAGCGCTGCCGCGACACTTACGGTGTCACAGGCTGCCTCACCCGCAACTTATTATGCGGATTTCGCCAGTGGAGCGGACACGAACAGCGGATTCTCGAAAGATTTTCCGTGGAAATACGCTCCGGGCATGCGGAGCTGTGCGTCCAATTGCGCGCTATTTGTGCTCCACCCCGGTGACAAGGTGATTTTCAAAGGCGGAGTTACCTGGGATGTAACCGGATTCCCGCTGGTCGTAAACGCGTCAGGGGCGAGCGGAAACTCCGTCTATTACGGAGTAGATCAAACGTGGTTCGCCGGCAATACGTGGAGCCGACCAGTATTTGATTTGATGAATTCAACGTGGGGCGTGGCACCTATTCTTGCCAATTCCGTGAATTTCGTCACTTTCGACAATCTGGAAATCACGAATGAAGAAGTGGAAACTACCGGGTCCTTGACTCCGCGCAGCGGTATTACGGTGAGTGGCGGCTCGAATATTACAATTCAGAATTGTTATATCCATGGCTGGAGCATTCGGCAGCCGCAGAACGGCAGTGACCAATTTCCAACGGGTGGGATAGCCTTTTACAATGGATCGGCCGCGGGCACGGTTCAAAATTGTGTTCTCGATGGAAGCCCCGAGAGCAACTCTGGAGCCGGCATCTATGGCGGCACCACAATCCACGGGAATGTAATCGAGAATACCCCGAACGGAATTGTAATCACTGATCCGTCTGCCAACGTTAGCGGAAATCAGGTATTCGACGTTCCTTATTCTGTCGATCCGGTGGAGAACAGCAACGCGATATTCTCATTTAGCAGCGCATCCATCTACAACAACGTTGTTCATGATCTTGTGCCGGGAGCTTCCACACTTCATTTGGAGGTCGGTGCTAGTCAGACAGGCAACACGCAATATGTTTACAATAACCTTGCTTGGAATGTAGGCGATACCTCACCTATTGTGATTTCGTCGGAGTTGTTAGACTCTGTGTCCACGTCGAATCAATTTATTTATAACAACACATTTTCGGGTGGCGCTATGGCGGGATGCATTACCGTTAACCCGAATTACTTCGTGCCTACGAATCTTACGGTTCAAAATAATCATTGTATTTCTGATACGCCAGCCACGAGCTCATGGTGTTGGAACCAGGCGGGAGGCAATTTCGGTTGCGGCTCCGTATCGAATGTTACTTTCGCCAACAACGTGTTGATGACGAGCAGTGCGGCAACTTCCGCGGGATATGTCCTCAACGCTAGCTTTCAGCCAACCGCTGCGAACAGCGCTACCGTTGGATCTGGCTTGA
>Ga0210386_10002786_pt1 | contig 14850 bp, 5 predicted proteins | sample IncBWH32OmetaG_FD_160091 | JGI IMG/M metagenome (GOLD analysis project Ga0210386, IMG submission 160091) | Forest soil microbial communities from Barre Woods Harvard Forest LTER site, Petersham, Massachusetts, United States - Inc-BW-H-32-O ... | reverse complement strand
GTATTGGCATGGATACCACCAAGACCATTGATAGGACTTAATATAATATATTCACTTCACCTTGTGGCCTTACAGAAAGATCAAAATCCCGCAGAAGGGATTTTGCAGAATGTACCTATATTAAACCTGAATGACCTTACCTCAACCTATACAACCTACCCTGTAACAGCCCAAACATTGGAACCAGGTGTAGCCTATGCATGGCAGTTAGGGGCAAGCTATGAGGGATATAATTTAGGAACAACCGATATATGGACATTTACAGTAAAGCCACCGCCACCGCCGCCAACTGATGATGTCATATACCCGGTCGCAACGAAAATAAGCGATGGACGCTTTTATGTAACGAAAGGTATTTTCCGCTTTGCTTATAATGATAAAGCTAATGACAAAAAACTCAGCTACGTAATTAAAAGGATGGACAAAAGAGAGAATTTAAAATCCCTGCCTGATATTGAAATAAAACCTGGAGTAAACAAATTACAGATAGATGCAAGGCATAACACAGCTTTGAAAGAAAAGCAATATTATGACCTAGAGATCACAGATAGTAAAGGCCAGGTCTATAAACTGTTATTCTATTATACTACTGAATGAGAAGAATGAGAAAGATATACGTATACATTATTTTTCTATTTACAGCCAATGTGCTTGCATCATGCAATCATGCCGTGAGTCCTTCTGAATATGTTAAGTATGTGGAAAAGGCCCAGAACGGTCTCCGCATAAATAAGCAATTTAAAGGAGTAGAATATTCTCTGCAATATGAACCAGTTGCATATTGCGTGATGATGGAAAAGCGGAGTTTCAATATTCCCCATGACGAATTCAAGGAGGAATACAATCGTTTTAGTGGTATGGAACATTATGTATTGCGGATAGACAAATCAAAAATGGACAGCCTGGTAAATAAACTGGGCGATACCTCAACATATAAAAAAGGAATAACCGAGTATTTTGATTTCAAAATACAAAAGGACATCGCCCTCATAAAAGGTCAGGATACAATACCATGTTCGATATGCCAATTTGATGGGAATACAGGAATATCAGAATACTACACCTTCTCTCTGGGATTCTTTGATAAAAGTGGCAAAGAAGTTAGTACGAATAAATCTGAATTGGAGGACAGGGTGATAGAATTCGAGAACAAAACACTGAATACGGGTAAAATAAATTTGGTTGTGACTGGAAAGGATATAAAGAATATACCTGTATTAAAGACCATGTAAAAGATGTTGAAGATTAGCACTCATAAAAGCACAAAGAAAGAATCTGCAAGTAAGCGGTTGCGGAAAAGAAAGTTTCTTTTCAAGGCTGTAGCCGCTTTTACAGGGTTAAATATGCTATTCCAGATATTTTATCCTACAGCTGCGTGGGCACTGACAGGTGGGCCATCCCAACCTGAAATGCAGGCATTTGAGCCCGTTGGTACGACAAACATGGTCGATTTAGCGAGTGGAAGTTTCACATATAATATTCCACTCATGGATGTGGAAGGCTATCCGATCAACCTTTCTTACCATTCCGGCGTAACAATGGATCAGGAAGCAAGTTGGGTTGGGCTTGGTTGGAACATTAATAATGGGGAGATAAATCGTCAGCTGCGAGGATTGCCAGATGATTTTATTTCTGATACAGTTACCCAGAGTTTCAATATGAAGGATAATATCACAGTAGGGTTCGATGCAGGGATAGGCATGAAATTTATGGGCATTCCAATCCCTCTGAGCGCAGATGGCGGAATCTTCTATAATAATTACAAAGGACCGGGATACACGGCTGGAATTAGTACCTCATTGCAATTTGCAGATCCGGATGCAGGTACATTAACGGGTAATCTGGGGTCAGCTATAACTCACAGGATGGTATTAACCCATCCATAGGGTTTTCTGCTGAAGCAGACAATATTTGCAATAGCGGTATTAGCTTAGGAAATTCTGTGGGAATTTCCTATAATTCCAGGACAGGGTTGAAAGCGCTTACCATGAGTAAGGACATCGGTTTCCTGACCGGAGGCGCTGGAACCAGCACTTCAATATCATTTGCATCTCCTACCTATGTTCCTACCATGACCATGCCACTGAACAATTATTCAGTAACTCTCGATGCAACATTAGGTTTGGCAATATTTGGAATACACCCTAATGTTACATTTGATGGCTATTATAGTAAACAGACTTTGGCAACCCATACATTGAGCCTTCCCGCATTTGGCTATATGTATGCAGATTCTGCCAATGCTAATCCATACGCCTTGTATGACTTTAACAGGGAAAAAGATCTACCCTTTGTTCAGCATATAGCGAACCTTCCCATAACCAATTTCACCTACGACTTATTTAGCATCAATGGCCAGGGAATTGAAGGGCAATTCAGGCCTTTCCGTGGCGACGTTGGTGTATTATATGACCATGAATGCAGCGACCAGAGTCAGTCAGGTATTGTCGGAGTAGAGTTGGGTTTTACTGAAGTTTCGCATACCGCAGTGGAGTTAAGCGATAACATCTGTAATACGACAACTGATGAATGGAAAGCCAATAATGATTTTATAGGTAAGGTTCATTTTAAAGGCCTTCAGCTCGGTAATATAAATTACGAACCATTTTATATGAAAAGTGTCGGTGAGAAAACAGTGAATGATACGTCTTACTACAAGACCATTGGCAATACCGCCCCGATGATGGTTCAGCTTGACCAAAGCGGACAGACAGTAACAGCCCGTAATATATTTGACCTTAGCGGCTCAACATTATTGGTTTCAGGTAATCTTACCAAAACGCGAAGGGAGAAAAGGAGTCAATCCACCAGTATCCTCTCCGCATATGAAGCGAATTTTATGGGTCTTGACAAAACCATAAACAGTTACCCCTTAAATACCAGTGTATTTGGTAATTGTGGAGCATCAGCCAGTATATATCATATTTCAAGGCTTTATTGGCCCCAACATCACATGTCCGAGATTACCGTGACCAATCCCGATGGGAAACGATATGTGTATGGGTTACCTGCATACAATACAAGGCAACAAGAAGTGACCTTCTCTGTAAATACCGGAATTAATACATCCATATCTAACTATTATCTTTCCGATAGCGTTAACCTGGTCACATATGATACCAATGTTGACAATTCAATCAGTAATACCAAGGGCCTGGATAATTATTTTAACCAACAGGAACTGCCTTCATATTCACATTCATTTTTACTTACCGGTATATTATCATCTGATTACGTTGATTTGACAGGTGATGGAATAACAGATGATGATTTAGGTGAAGCTGTAAAATTCAATTACACCCAGGTATATTCAAAGGCCAAGCCATATAGATGGAGAAGCCCTTTTGAGCTGGGCTCCGCTGCTTACCAAATAGGGCTAATGTCATATTCGCCTGATGATAAGGCAAACTATACGTATGGAGAAAAAGAGATATGGTATTCACATTCCATCGAATCAAAAACCATGGTTGCTCAATTCATTTTAGAAGATCGTCAAGATGGATTCGGAGTTAAAAATAAGAATGGCGGCATAGATAGCAAGGACTCATTAAAATGCCTTAAGGAAATTGACCTTTATTCCAAAGCGGACCTCATTAAGAACGGAGCAAATGCAGTACCGATAAAAACCGTTCATTTTGAATATTGCTATTCCTTATGTCCCGGAACACCAAATTCGTTGGCTTCCGGTGGAGGAAAACTCACGCTTACCAGGGTCTATTTTACTTATGGTAACAATACGGAAGGAAGTCTTAACAGTTATAAATTTACATACCCGACCAGTGCTGCTGAGAATCCAGGTTATAGTCATAATCACTATGACCGGTGGGGATATTATAAATACAATCCGGCAGGAATGCCTCCGACTGAAGATTTTCCTTATACCCTTCAGGACTCAGTACGAACGAATCAATTTGCTACAGCCTGGAACCTTACAGGTATCGACCTGCCATCCGGAGGACACATCACAGTCAACTATGAATCCAATGATTATGCATACGTGCAGAACCAAAGGGCTACGCAGATGTTCATTATAAAAGGAGTCGGGTTTAACCCAAATGATTCAACAGGATCGGACCTCTATAATTTCGGCCTTCCGTTAACAAATGGTTCGTTAGTACATTACAATAACTGGATATTTGTAAAACTCCCGACGGCTGTCAGCAATGTACAGGATTTTCATAATAAATACCTGGCAAATATTGATTCGGCAACCAATAAGCTGTATTTCCGCTTCCTTACCAACGTGGGAAACTTTACAACACCAAGTTACGAATATGTGCCGGGCTACGCTGATATAGACAGCATCAAAGTGGTGAATCCCCATCTTGGTGCAATCAAGTTAAACATGGTAAATTCAAATGATCCTTTTGTCGGAAACGCCAATCCGGTCTCGATAGCCTCCTGGCAGTTTGCAAGGCTCAATTTACCCCAGATTGCGTATCCAGGTTCGCAAATTACAGGTTCTCCGCTTTCCATCATCGAAGGCCTCTTAGGAATAATTCCGGAGGTCATAGATATTTTTACAGGTTTCGACCAGCGAGCTGTTTTGCAAAACTTCGGGAAATACATCGTCCCTTCGCACTCTTATATACGGTTGGATAATCCTATATACAAAAAATATGGTGGAGGAACAAGAGTAAAAGAAATAGATATTTCCGATAACTGGTCAGATATGGTTAACGGGCAGAGTACATTTCAATATGGTCAAACTTTTAATTATACGAAAACTTCGGCCAACGGTCAGTTCACAATTAGCAGTGGTGTTGCTACGTATGAGCCACTTATAGGGGGTGATGAGAACCCTTTGCGGCAACCGTTGCCGTATACGGAACAATATTTACTTGCTCCCAATAATCGTTTATATACAGAAACACCATTGGGCGAAACATTGTTCCCATCCCCGCAGGTAGTTTATAGCCAGGTTACCGTCACCAATTTGAAACATGACGGAGTCATAAGAACAGGAACAGGCTACACTATCAACAGGTTCTATACTGCGTATGATTTTCCGGTTCAAACCGGTTATACAGGTGCACCTAAGGTTAACAGAATAACATCTAGTCCCTTACTGAGTATTTTCAGCATAGGAGTTCAGGACTTTATGAATACATCTGAAGGTTTTGCGGTAGAGGTGAATGATATGCCCGGTAAAGAAAAGAGCCAGGAAATATATGACCAGAATAAGTCGCTCATTTCAAGTATATCTTATTCATATAAAGTGGATAATTCCAGCGTACCGTCCATGCATTTGAATAACGATGTGCAAGTCATTAATCCGACAGGAGCTATTTCAACCGCATCGGTTGGGAAGGATATTGATGTTTGGGAGGACATGAGGGAGCAGGATACGCAAAGTACAGAAGTGGGTATTACGCCCAATTTCGAAGCCATGGTGGTTCCGTTTGGCATTATTCCTCTCTTTCTTGACATATTGGCTTTATGTCCAAGTTATGCCACGCAACATACAAGGTTCCGTTCTGCGGTGACGACTAAATATATTCACAGAACAGGCCTGCTTGATCATGTTACAAAGATCCAGAACGGTGCAACAATAACATCACAGAATATATTATATGATGGAGAAACAGGAGAAGTATTGCTTACGAAAACAAACAATGAATTTAACCAACCTATATATTCCTTTAATTATCCGGCGCATTGGGCATATGATGGCATGGGTTCAGCGTACCAGAACATAGAAGCAATGCTGGAACTTACTACAAGGTCAACCGGAACCATTTCTTCACCATCTCTACCTGCGACTTATTTTACTTCCGGCGATGAAATTGAATACAGCACTCCATCAGGTCTTGTCAGAGGTTGGATTACGGAGCCCCAGGATAGCCTCATGCTGATGGACAGAAACGGAAACCCTGTTATTTTAAATAATACAATCGTTAAAGTTATACGCTCCGGCAGAAGGAATATGCCAGCTACTCCTGTATGTGAAGTAACTTCCATGCTCTCTCCGGCAGGCAAGACAAAACTATATATGAAAGACAGCCTGCAAATATTGCAGGCAAATGCAACTGAATATAATGATCTCTGGCAAATTCCGTACACTTCGGTAGAAGCGCCGGTATGTAAAACTATCTCAAATCCAGCTGATACATGCCTTGAGCAATTTTTAGATTCAATTATAACAAATCATCAGCTTTTTGCCACACCCTTAGATAGCATTTATCCTGACAATGATATAAGGGGTAGGTTATGTTCAGATCTGGATACAGGATTGTATTTTGCCCTAACCGGCCCTACCGGAATGGATCAACTGACGAATTTTCAGGCTCAGATTGGGAATTCAATACTTACAATCAGTAGTGTAAGTGGCAGCCCAATTTTCTTTGATTCCCTGAACCCATTGTACACAAATGCTATTGTAGGCCCCCGGCACATAAGCAAGGATTCTATAAATGCAAACGGCTGCTTAAATCTTTGGATAGATCGTGATCCATCCCACAGGCTTGAGGATATGCAAGCCGTGTTGGTAGCCACCGCCTGTGTCACTACTACTACCTGCCACGATTCATGCGAGAATCTTGCCGTCAATAGTATAGTAAATCCATATGTACAAGGAATGAAAGGTGACTGGAGGCCTCAGCGTAATTATATTTATTACGATACCCGTTCACCTGCATTGGCTTCCACGCAAAGCAATATATGGAATACCGGCATTTTCAATCACTTTAACCAGATATGGGATCCTCCGGCGAGTGGAAGCTCAATATGGCCATTGGATACTTCCGATAAAAACTGGACATGGCCAAGTATAGTGACGATGTATGACCAGAAAGGCAATGAAATAGAAAGCAAGGATATATTAGGTGATTATTCATCTATGTTGTTTGGGTACGTGCAATCATTACAGGTAGCAGCCTCTTCAAATGCAAGATACAAGGATATTGCCTTCGATGGATTTGAAGATTACGGGTTCACCCCAACTTGCAATGCGGCATGCGATAACACCCATTTTAGCTTCATGGATTACATCTCCGACACTACCTCAACGCAAGCGCATACGGGTAAATACTCCCTTAAAATCAACGCCGGTAGTTACGATTCCGTTTCCAGACCGATACTTTACCTTAATGGTGCGATAGATAGCACCACTGCTTCCAAATACTACCTTCTGAAAGGAGGGAATATACCCTTGTTTTCCCCTGATAGTGGCAGCTACCTGTTAAGTGCATGGGTGAAAGAATCCACAACTTGCGGTGTAACTGGCTACATCAAGGACAGTATAGTTGTAAGCTTTACCAGCTCCTCCGCAAAATATGTAATGAAACCTTCGGGGCCGGTAATAGAAGGCTGGCAGCGTTTTGAAAGCAGGTTCAAAGTGCCTGGTGCAGCCAAATCAATAATTGTGAAACTTGTGGCAGGGTCAAATACGGCGTATTATGATGATATACGGATAGAGCCATTTGCTGCAGAGATGACAAGCTATGTATATGACCCAAGCAGCCTGAGGTTACTGGCAACACTGGATGAAAATAACTACGCGACATTCTATGAATATAATGATGAGGGAATATTGTTGCGGGTGAAAAAGGAAACGGAAAGAGGAATCATGACGATTAAGGAAAGCCGTTCCAGCTATCCACGAAAACTATTGCATTAAAATGATGAAGGAATTTACATTAAATGTGGTCTATTGGTTGCTGCTTGTGGCATTTTGTATTCTGCCATGTCTGGGCATTAGTCAGGACTATTCACAAGATATAGTTAAAATCACGGCTCGGTTCAATAAGGGTGATGCATCATACAGGATGAAATACTGTTTTTATCCGTATGATTCTGTCAAGAAAGCCAGCGATTCCATGAATGCAGATTGTTATATAAGTGGGCAAGATTATTATTTCAGGATCAATTCAGGTGAAAAGCTTTTCGAATATTACCGTAATAGCAAGTATTATTTTGTGATTGACCATACCCAGAAAGCCGTAATGGTAAAAAATAACTCAGAATCTCAACAGCAGTTATGGGATATGAGTAAGGTAGATTCCCTGATACATGTTCCGGGAGTAAAAATAACTTATAAAGAGCTTGATAATAACCACGGCCAGTATGAAATATCAATTCCGGGTGGCACTTGGAACAGGTTCAGGTTGGTATTTGACCATAATACGTACAGTCTTGAGAAGATGTACATGTATTCATCTTATAGTGGCATGTTATCTGGCACCATGTGTAAGAAACCTCGAGTAGGTATTTATTATTCAAGCTATTCTGAGAAGCAATTGGATAAAAATATATTCAGCGAAGCCAAGGTGTTTTCTGACACCCACAGCAGTATAGTCTTGACTAACTCATATGGAAAATACAAATTACTGGATTATATATACAAACTGACTAACAGAAAAGCATAACAGACATGCTGAAAGGAAAGCTGCATAAATTATGTATCATGCTTATGTTATTAGCCATAGGCAATATGAAAGCTTTCGGGCAAGAGCATTTCTATGGAAGTAAAGATGGCAGGCATTTTGGAGACGATTCGTCACTGACCGTGCAGGATGATAAATATGGAACCTCATTATGGTCGACCATTGAAAAAAATATAAGTGTTACCGATGTTGTTTCACTTGAACTGAACGAAGATACGGCACGATTTCTGATAGGCGACCATTCATTTAGGGCCGATGTGGAAATTACTTATTATAGTGCCGCTGGTGTACCGGACAGCCTGGCAAAATCACTTTATATACGATATGATTCCGCAAAGGCAAAACGGTTCAATTTCCGTTCATCATTTAAATTTAACGGAGGGTACAAGGTCACTACCCGGATACTTGCAGTGTCTTGATGGAACCATGATCTATACATTATCTCCATATTTCCCTAAAGTATTTACACTGGCTGAAGACATTTATATCAATCGCATCTATTACTTCAATTGCTCTTCGCCGATGTTGCCGATGCACAGTTATGATGCAACCAATCAAAGACTGATTATAAACTGGACACATGTGACGGGCGCCAATGAGTATGATCTTGAATATACATTTTATGATGATAGCAGCTATGTCATTAAGCACGATACAACCAATTCATATTCCGATTTCGGGTTTCTTTTCAAAGGAAATGCCACCCGTGTAACTATTCAGGGATGTGAATATGCGTTCAGTCTTATATACAACCCAGGCCGCATTTTTTACAGGATACGTCCCATACATTATGATTCGGTAGGAGATAGAATAGAAGGTGCCTGGTCTTCGGATACATCCTGCGTTTTCCGTTATTATAAAAATCAGTTCAACTGGCATGGACATGAGAACAGCCTTAATTGGCAATATACAGCGGCTTTTGCTGAGCAGGGAAAACATAAAGAAGTAGCAAGTTATTTCGATGGCTCGCTTCGCAACCGACAAAGTGTTACCTTGAACAATTCACAAAAAAAAGCTATAATCGGTGAGACCATATATGATTTCGAGGGACGTCCTGCTGTTACAACATTACCTGCACCGATAGATTCGGGCAAGATAATTTATTATAATAAATACAATCTTGACCCAATGGATTCAGAATATAACAGGAAAGATTTCGATACCGGAACATGTGCATATATTCCTGTGGGAATGGATAGCCTGAAAGGTGACACGGCAAATACCACTAGAGGCTCATCAGGATACTATTCTTCTGCGAATCCGGACACGCTTACCGGTTTTGACAGGTTCTTACCCGATGCACAGGGCTACCCTTTTGTAATGACAGAATATACTCCTGATATCACAGGCAGAATTAGCAGGCAGAGTATTGCAGGTAAAACGCACCGGCTCGGCTCAGGGCATGAAACAAAATACTTCTACGGTATACCAGCCCAACAGGAACTTGACCGCTTGTTTGGCAGCGAGGTGGGTTTTGATTCAAGTTACATGAAAAATATGGTTATAGATGCAAATGGCCAGATAAGTGTGAGCTATATGGATGAAAACGGTAAAACTATTGCTACTGCCCTTGCAGGTCTTTTACCTTCTAATATGAAACCAATAGGTTCTTATTCTTCAGCTTCAACCCTATATGCCAATTTGCTGGGCGGAGGCAGTTCACACCCTACGAATTCTTCGAAGGTATCAGGCTATTCTTTAATTGCTACCAATGCCGGGGATTATCATTTTGCTTATCAATTGCTGCCAGGCAACTATACCGATACCAGCTGCTCAAGTGCACATGTATGTACAGATTGTTTGTATGATGTTCAGCTCATGATAACCAATAGTTGCGGTTGTGACAGTGCTATCATACTTCATTATGACAGTAATTTCTCGTATGCAAATGCTTTCGATAGTCTTTGCGGGCACCAAAACATATTGGACTCATTTACCGTTTACCTGCAACCGGGAGAATACAATGTAACGCGTTTGATATCTGTTGACCCCAAAGCCATCAGTTTTTATACCGGCGAGTTTGAAAGACACGCTGCCTGTATTAAAAGCTATAGTACCTACTTAGCAAATGCAATTGCTAATACCAACTTCAGTGGTTGTAATATGACATGTGCATCATGCCTTTCAGCACTGGGAACACAAAGCGCTTTTGTTCATAACTACATTACTGAATTACATACTGCAGGAGAAGCTGTCTCAACGCATCAGGATACGCTGAATGCAAATGCGGCGTTTTATACCGCTCAGTCACAATGTAATCTCTTATGCCAGACCCCAAGCCCTTGTACCGGGCTTTATAGTGAGATGCTTGCCGATGTTACCCTTGGCGGACAATATTGTACGTATACTCAATCTGGTTCTACCTACTCGCCGGGTGATGCTTCATCTGTGCTCAATAGCACATATTACCAATATCCTGTTACACCATATCTTAACTCCGCAGGCACAAATGATTCTGTGGTAATAAACGGATTAAAATATCTTCCGCAACAACTAAGCCTTTCTGAATTCATTCAAAACTGGAAGCCTTCCTGGGCTTCATCTCTGGTAGGCTACCATCCTGAATATTGTTTTTATACACGTTGCATGGATGATAGCAGCAGCAATACGTATGACTACAACATGATTAATACGTCTACCTACACGGCTGCTGCCAGCGCCGGGTATCTTAATCCTTTAGGTAAAGGCCCGTTTTATAATTGTAGTACAGTGATCAGTAATCCTGACCCTTACTTTAAAAGAGGAGGATATGGGCAGGTTGATTCCACATGGATGCGGAACAGGTTGAAATATTATGCAACTGTAGGGGGAATAACATTGAACCTTTGGGAAATGGTAGCCCTCGCAATTAACAGGAACCAGGATACGTTACAAGGAATTAACATGACCTTTACCATTAGTGCGACGGATACTGTTCTATGCGGTTTATGTGCAGGCGGAGAAAATATGGCATGGGATATGTTCAAAGGAATATATTCCAGTTTAAAACAACATGCACAGGACTCCCTTGACAGTATATATGTCAGCACAGGATGTAGTATATATGCGAATTGCGTAGGACTGAATACAGGAGGTTGTGCTTCAACAATTTACGATAGTAAAACACCGAGGCACTTTTCGTCCGAATACGTAAACACCAAAAATATAGGATCATCTGCACTAACAATAGCAGCGCAGCAGCATTATTTCGATAGCGCAATGACCGTACATTGCGACAGTACCTGTCTATCATATGCTTATTACTGGTATCAGCAGCTGGGTAATTGTGGTGCCATATCATCAATTGATTCAACCAGGCTCATGGAAGGCTTTTTGGATGTATGTGAAGCGGGCTGTAATATAAATCACCCGATGGGCTCCAGCACTACACCATACTCCCAGCCAGATGACAGTGGTGATATTTCATTTGAGGATGTGATTCACAGAGTGCTTGGTGTTAAGTATTCTGATACCTTATGTAATGGAACGACCATAAATATGCCACCACCATATTACGATTCTAATGGCGTTACCGGGCCTCCTGTAACCTATTATAAGCCTACACCCTGCCAGTGCGGAAATATAGATACAGCCTATGCCTTGTATTCCAGGGATAGTGCAAGTGACCATACAAAATACCCGAATTTTGGTGAATTCCTTTCAAAGTATTACGGAGACAGCATAAGTCCGGCTAATGCATATGCTTTACGCACATTATGCCGTGGTTCGTGTTTTTATGCTACTACACCATTACAAATGCCTTTGTGGATGTCGTGCTGCCAGGATAGTGATAAGCCGCAGCAGGTGACTGCTGCCGGTGGATTGTGGAATAGTAGGGAAGCTCTTGATTCTCCAACAATAACCAGGATATATAGTGCCGCTGCATTTTCTATAGCAGATTCGGGTTACGTAGTAGGTGGTGATAGTAGTTATAGAACTATATCCTCTTTATGGAGGTGGGAGCAAAGTACAAATCGTTGGGTTCAGCGCGCTTCTGATGTAACAAGGGAAGCAGGAATAGGATTTGCAATTAACGGAAAAGGATATACGGGGTTAGGCTTTAATAGGAATACAAGGACATTCCTTAAAGACCTGAGGCAATATAATCCATCAACAAATACATGGTCAGGCATGGCTGCATTTCCTGGTGCGTCGAGGAATAATGCTTTTTCTTTTGTTATTGGAGATACAGCTTATGTTGGTGGTGGTGATTCAGCCCATGCTGATACCTCTATTTTTTCCTTTGAACAGAATGTTTCTCCTATTACATGTTATAACAGCGTATGGAAATACGACCCTTCTTCAAATACGTGGACAGCAAGAGCTTCATTTCCCGGAGGCACAAGAACTGGTATGGTGTCATTTTCAATTGGTGGTTATGGATATGCTGGTTGCGGAATGGACGGCAGTGGAAATCTATATAATGATATGTATAGGTTTAACCCTGATTCGAATAAATGGTTAAAGATAGCTCCATTACCCTATGCAAGTGGGTTATTCGGCTCTGTTTCCTTTACTGTAAATGGAAAAGGTTACGTGGGAACAGGTTATAATGGCAAGGGCCCGTATTATTCCAGTTCATATATACGAAATTTTTGGGCCTACGACCCTACAGTAAATAAATGGTATACTGTTACTCCTTTCCTGGGCACTGGGCGTGCACTAGGAGTAGGCTTTTCCATTGGGAATTATGGGTACACCGGTACAGGCGCTATAGAATTTGATAATGAGGCTCCTCATACCATGTATGCAGGCTTTGAACAGCTATCAATACAGGATTCAGCTCAATTTGCTAACCCCCAATGTTGTATATCATGCGTTAATATCGATACAGCTATAGTACATTTCGGGAAAGCATATAAAGATGTAAGTGATACATCGCCAAACTATACCAATTTGCTGAGTACTTATCTTAACCAATACTTTGGTTTTGATATGACCTATATGGAATATTCTCAGTTTTACCAACAGTGTGCATCGGGTGACAGCCTGACATTAGGCGATGGCAAACACCTTGCGTTGTTGCTTTGTAACCGGGCTGCCAATGAGGTGCCTCCGCCTACGGACACTAATACCTGTTATACCCAGCTTATGGAGGATGCACAATATACCGCTACGGAAGAATATAATACATATATGGATTCAGTACAGAATGCGTTTGAAGCAAACTATATTGCACATTGTATGAATATCGATGACAGTTTTCATGTAACAGAGCCGTTTGATTTATATCATTATACCTTATACTATTACGATCAGGCAGGAAACCTTGTGAAAACAGTTCCACCGCAGGGGGTACACCCTATAACACTTACAACTACGGTTCAAAACAACATTAATACTTTCCGTAATAGCGGGGAGGTAAGTGGTAGTCCGACTTACCCGGTTGATAGTTTTCAGACACACTATTTTTACAATACATTGAATGAACCTATAAAACAGCAAACACCTGATGGGGATAGTGTACATTACTGGTATGATTTGGCAGGCCGTATATGCCTTTCACAAAATGCTTTGCAACGGCCACTGTTATATAGTTATACACAATTTGATGCATTGGGAAGGGTAAATGAAGTAGGCCAGGTGAGCACCGTACCGCAAAGCCTGCCAAGCTGTTTCCATTGTGTCGGTTGTACTATTGCATATGGAGTATTACCGGTACTACCGGATACTTTTACCCGCAAAGCGGCAGAGTTGCAGAATTTTATAAATACAGGAACTAAAACCCAGGTAACCCATACATATTACGATTCGATTACATATGGCAGTATACCATTGGCGCAGCAGAACTTACGAAAAAGGATTGCAAGCATTACGTATGAAGAAGTGAGTGATAATAATATAAAGACGTATGATAATGCAATTCATTACACTTACGACATTGAAGGTAATGTTGCCAGCATATTAATAGATGTGCCCCACGATTCGGTAGTTAAGCAACACTATAAACGCATAAACTACTATTACGATCTTGTTAGCGGAAATGTAAATGAACTGGCATACGAACAAGATAGCATAGACCAGTTTATTCATAATTATGTATACGATGATGATAACAGGCTACAGGAAGTGAATACAAGCCACGACAGCCTATTTTGGGAGCAGGATGCCGACTATGAGTATTATGACCACGGGGCATTGGCAAGAGAAGTTATTGGAAGAAGGCAGGTACAAGGCTTAGATTATATGTATACACTTAATGGATGGTTGAAAGGAATTAATAGTAGTGTTCTAAATCCATCGTACGATGCCGGAGGTGATGGCGATGTGCATGGTGCCAATGCAACTATTGCACGAGATGCATACGGCTTTACGCTGAACTATTTTAATGGCGATTACCGTTCCATTGCAAAAACCAATTTCCAGGCTACAGGTTTACCGATAACATCATTATATAATGGCAATATAGCAGGGGCAACCTATTCTATAAAACCACTAATGCCTAAAACATTAGGCTATACGTATAATTACGACCAGCTTAACCGTT
>Ga0210386_10002784_pt1 | contig 14852 bp, 12 predicted proteins | sample IncBWH32OmetaG_FD_160091 | JGI IMG/M metagenome (GOLD analysis project Ga0210386, IMG submission 160091) | Forest soil microbial communities from Barre Woods Harvard Forest LTER site, Petersham, Massachusetts, United States - Inc-BW-H-32-O ... | reverse complement strand
AATGGGTCGACGCCGACCGAGAGGGACGACAGCTATTCCCGCACCAATTTTTCTATTCAATCCTGCGCGATGACCGGTTGCACAAATCCTACCAGATCGACCCCAAAGACAGCTGGTTATATGCGGCGATGCAAAAGGATTTACCAATGTTCGTTCCGGGATGGGAAGATTCGACTCTTGGTAACATGTACGCCGGCCATTGTATCTCGGGAGACGTCAAAAATGTGCATACGGTGCGGACCGGAATCGAGTACATGATGGAACTCGCCGATTGGTACAGCAAGACCGCGGAAGGTTCGTCGATTGGATTTTTCCAGATTGCGGGGGGCATTGCGGGCGACTTTCCGATTTGCGTGGTACCGATGCTCCATCAGGATCTGCAACGCGGAAACATTCCACGCTGGGGTTATTTTTGCCAGATCAGCGATTCGACCACCAGTTACGGATCGTATTCCGGTGCGGTACCAAACGAAAAAATCACTTGGGGTAAACTTTCATTGGACACTCCAAAATTCATGATCGAATCGGACGCGACGATCGTGGCTCCATTGATCTTCGCCTGGATACTGGGCTGGTAGACGATAGGATCCGGTAATAGGGATTTGGGCTTAGGGCGGAAATGATGTCGTGGATCAGCGGGTAGCTTTGCTCAATTTGAACAGGCTTGGCTACAATGCCAACATTGTCCAAAACGGAATTGAGGCCCCCAACGCAGTCGAGGATCGAGGGTACAACATCATCCTGATGGATTGCCAAATGCACGATCTGGATGGGTGCCAAGCCACGGAGGAAATCCGCCGGCGAGAGCGAGGAGGTCAATATGCCTGGATTATCAGGGTGGCGGTCCAAAGCGCGGGAGCTCACGAGAAATGCTTGGCCGCGGGGATGGACGACTATCTCAGCAAGCCCTTGGGCCGCGAGGAACTGCGGGGTGCGCTGGAGCGAAGTGCACCCCGACCGTCCAAGCCCCTTGACGATAAGGCTCTTCGCAATCTCGTGGAAGAAGGCGACTTCGAGGTCTCTGAATTGGTCGACCTTTTTGTCGCCAGCGCTCCGCCCAACATTTACGAGATGCGGCTGTCTCGAGAATTCTAATCTTGAACACTTGGTAATAATAGCGCACACGCTCAAACGTACTTGCGCTAACTTTGGTGCCGATCCGCTTCGCGAATTATGCGCCCAAATCGAGCAAACAGGTTTAAGCGGCGATACCAATCGTAGCACCGATCTTATAGCGTCTGCCGAGAGGGAACTAGAACGCCTGATCGGCGCCTTGGAGGCCTATCGCGACTTGGCGGCGCCGTAGGGAGGGGGTATCAACGTTCAACGTTCGGCGTTCGGCGTTCGGCGTTCAGCGTTCAGAGGTGTGCGGGTAGCGGCGAATTCTTAATGTGGGCGCAGGTAGGGCAAAGCTCTGTCTCAGCCTGGATTTCAGGTTGTCCTGCCCCGCGCGTCACTCCCATATGTTGGCCTCTCTCCAATTTGTCGAGTATTTTAGCGTATTCGGCGGGTTTTTTCCTTTTTGGTTAACGCCCGCGAATTACGCCAAACCACGCGAACTTTATGATTTCCTTTTCCATCCTCGATCTTTCGCCAATAGCCCAAGGCACTACGCCTGCCGACGCCTTGCATCACTCCCTGGATCTTGCCCAGCACGCCGAACGTTGGGGATATCACCGGTACTGGCTGGCCGAGCACCACAACATGACGGGCATCGCGAGTGCCGCCACTGCGGTCGTAATCGGATATGTCGCCGGCGGCACGAGAACGATTCGCGTTGGTTCAGGCGGTATCATGCTGCCCAATCATTCTCCTCTGGTGATCGCCGAACAATTCGGGACGCTGGCCTCTCTTTATCCTCACCGCATCGATCTCGGACTGGGTCGTGCGCCTGGCACCGATATGCTGACCACCAAAGCATTACGCCGCGATCCGTTCGCCAGCGCGGATCACTTTCCGGAAGATGTACAGGAACTTCAAGCCTATCTGGAACCTTTCCAACCAGGACAAAAGATCCAGGCTGTGCCGGGCGCCGGCACCCAGGTCCCGATCTGGCTACTCGGTTCAAGTCTGTTCAGTGCGCAACTGGCTGCCTTGCTGGGGTTGCCATTCGCTTTCGCTTCGCATTTCGCGCCTGGGGCATTGATGCAAGCGCTGGAAGTTTATCGACGCAAATTCCAACCCTCGAAGCAACTTGAGCAACCTTATACGATGATAGGTGTGAATGTGTTCGCCGCCGAAACCGATGCGGAGGCTCACCGCCAATTCAGTTCCGTCCAGCAGGCCTTTGTCAACCTTCGGCGAGGAACACCAGGTCCAGTACCCGCGCCCATTGACGACATCCGAAAATACGCCGCCGATTTCGAGATCGCCCAAATCGAGCAGGCGCTAGCCTACTCGGCTGTCGGTTCTGCGGAAAGCGTAGAACGCCAACTCCGGCTTATTCTCCAGCAAACCAAACCCGAAGAACTGCTCGTTACAGGCCATTTTCATGACCACGACGCCCGGCTCCGGTCGTTCAAGATCACCGCGACCGTACGGGACCGCCTCAGCAAATAAAGTGTCCCGGTCGGGGCTGGTTGGTTCGTCGCATCCTTAAAGAGTAAAGAAATGCAGAACTATCCAAAGGAGATCAAAATGGAACCTTACGACGATGACATCAGCAGGTTCGCAGCGGAAGGCGCTCCGCCATTGCCGGAGACAAATGAGAGAGGCTATGTCGAAAACGACGGTGCCCGGATCTGGTATGCTACATTCGGATCCGGCGCATCGGTGATCCTGCTCCATGGCGGACTTGGCCATAGTGGCAACTGGGGCTATCAAGTTCCAGCGCTGGTCAGGTCTGGCTACCGTGCGGTTGTGATAGACAGCCGTGGCCATGGCCGCAGCACGCGCGACACCCGACCGTTTGTTTACGAGCGGATGGCCTCTGACGTGTTAGCGGTGATGGATAGACTGCACCTTGAAAAGGCGGCCCTGGTGGGCTGGAGCGACGGCGCCACCATTGCACTGATCCTTGCCATGCAAGCTCCCGTCCGTGTGGCCGGCGTGTATTTCTTTGCCTGCAACATGGATCCGAGCGGCGCAAAGGAAATTGCGGAGTCCGATCCGATTCTAGAGCGGTGTCTGAGCCGACACTCGAAAGACTACGCCCGGCTTTCGGCCACGCCAGATCAATTCAAGGCTTTCGTCGAAGCAGTTACCCTGATGATGAAGACACAACCGAATTATTCGGCGCGCCATTTGGCTCAGATCAGCGTGCCCGTCGCGATCGTCCAGAGCGAGCACGACGAATTCATTAAGCCGGAACACGCCGAATACCTCGCTCGGACAATTCCAAATTCGAAATTGGTCCATCTCCCAGGGGTGAGCCATTTCGCACCACTGCAGAGGCCGGAGCAATTCAATAGCGCAATGATTGCCTTTCTCGCCAACTGCAAGTAGGCGAAGCTCTGGCTAGGGTGAGGTGCCGACCAAGGCGAGGCTTACGCACCCGCCTGAAACGTGCTTTAATTTGCCTTATCGCGATCGATCGTCGAGCCTCTGGAGGAAACACTCCGCATCGTCGGTAGCGTACTACAGCGATTCCAATCGTGCCGCCGAGAAATAGGTAGAAAATGAATGACTTACTAAAGCTAGCTCTCGAAGCACACGGCGGTTTAGATCGCTGGAACAAGGTGAAAGCGATTAAGGTCGCGGCATCCATCACGGGAGGGATTTGGTATGTCAAAGGCAAAGGAGACTTTCTCAAAAACGTGGTATTGACCGCCGAGACGCGCTATGAACGCCTCACCGTAGACTTCCCCGGCCAGAACAGGCGGGCGAGTTTCGAACCGGAACGTATCGTCATCGAGACGGTGGATGGCGCTCTGATTGAGGCCCGCGATCACCCGGAGAAGTCGTTTGAGGGACAAAAAAGAGAAACGCCCTGGGACGACGTTCAGGTCGTTTACTTCGCTGGTGAAGCATTGTGGACCTACCTCAACACTCCGTTCCTGTACACTTATGAAGGATTTGTCACGGAAGAAATCGCCGCGGTCCAAGTCGAGGGCGAAACCTGGAGACGGCTGAAGGTGCTCTTTCCCGATCACGTCAAAAGCCACACCCGGGAACAGATCTCCTGCTTTGGCCTCGATGGATTGTTGCGCCGTCACGACTATACGGTTGACATTCTTGGCGGTGCTACCGGGCTTAACTATGCTTCTGAATACCGTGATGTAGACGGCATCATCGTGCCAACCAAACGTCGGGTGTATGCCTACGAAGGCGATTACCAGCTTGTGAAGGAACCTTTGCTAGTTGCAATCGACATGGGCGAGATCACGCTTCTGTAGTGCCACTACGTGATGGTCTAATGTAGCATAGGCTTCCAGCCTGTGTCGGGTCGTGAAGGCGGAGTCCACCTCTATATTCAGGCGCGAAAAGACGCTTGTTCTCCGTGGACTGCACACAGGCTGGAAGCCTATGCTACACTAACTTTCCGGAGTGTGGAGCGATGTTTCAAAATCACCTGCTGGAAGGTCCGCGAACCAACGGTAACCACGCGACGATTTAGGCTAGCCGAGCCTGCATCTGTCGCCACCATCGAGCGATGGTGCGGCCTTACAATGGTGGCCGGCTGCTCCCAAACGCTCTCCAGGATCGGCCAGAAGCGCATGGATTTTCTGTAATGTTCGCGCAAGGGAGAGGTAACCGGCTAGCGCCACGGTTGGTGTCGATAACTGCGGAAGCCTTCCAGCGACCGTTTCTAAAAGCCAAAGAACAGCCAGATCCTTGCCGAATGAAATTCAAAAAAAAGAACTGCTCAAGCACTCAGGCGAAAGGAACAACCAGGAAGAGCTGAACCTTTCTCCCCAGCGAGCCGTCCAGCTCTTAATGTGCCGGGCGGCTTGGGGTAGCTCACCCATCGCCAGGATCCTGAACTTCACTTAACGCCATGAAACGACTCATCGAACTCGACTTCCTGCGTGGTATCCTCCTGTTAATGATGGTGGTCAATCATTCGCCATCATCGCTGCGCCGTTTTACAGATCAGCCCATTGGTTTTTTCACCACCGCAGAAGCTTTTGTCTTCGTCTCGGCATTTTTGGCGGGATTGCTCTTTCGTAAACGGATCGATAAGAATGGATTCGACGCAGCCCGATCTTCCACCATTCATCGTGCCGGCCGAATTTACTGCGCGCACCTTCTAACACTGGCCTTTGCCTTTCTGGTCGGCAGCTTCCTTCTTTCCTATCTTCCGGGCCTGAGAACGTTATTCGAGCAGTACTTGAGAAATCCGCCGGCGGCAATTGGTGCTTCGATGCTGCTCGCCTTCCAGCCTCCATTGCTAGACGTCCTTCCGATGTACATCTTGTTCTCTTTCCTTACTCCCCTGGTATTCTGGAGCGCCGGAAAGTGGGGATGGAAGACGGTAATTTTCGGAAGTCTGTTCATCTGGTTGATTGCCCAGTTCCGAGTGCGCGATTTACTCGTCACCGCTACGAAAGATCTTTCCTACATCAACCCGGGGCCATTCGATGTTCTCGCCTGGCAATTCCTTTGGGTCAGCGGCCTATTCTGCGGCCAGCGTCTTTGCGAAAAACAGGCGGCTTTGCCGTTGCCGAAACCGTTACCGCCGATCTTAATTCTTCTGGCTCTGGCATTTTTTGCCTGGCGTCTACTAACCGTCTCAACCGTTCCTCTTCCCACCAACCAGGCGTGGTTGCTCGATAAATGGCACCTGGGGCCCCTTCGGTTGCTGAACTTTCTAGCGACAGGCTGGGTTCTCTCAAAGGCTCTCGGGCATCTGAAACGTTGGGAAACCGTTCTTCAACCATTCTCGTTGATCGGCCGTAACATGTTACCCGTCTTTAGCTCGCAGATCGGTTTGTCGATGCTTTTAATCGGGATCATATCTTCGTCCGAAAGCGTCGAACCGTTCTCTTCTGTTCTCGTGATCGGCCAATTGATAACAGCATTTCTGTTGGCTCTTTTCTTCGAGTGGGCCAAGCAGAAGAAGAGACCACTGATCGAACTAGGGAAACGTGTCGGGGTTGGGGCCTTTCGACGTGTCGGCGTTGGAGCGTAGGAGAGTCCGGCCCCGGTTTGGACGGAGCCTCGTCCTTCGAAGGGAATTTAACTATCGACAGAGCTTCGTTAAAAGATATAAGCGAACGCTGAACGCTCCTCACTCCGCGATGAGGAAGGGCGCTCCCAGGAGAACTCGTGTCGCAATCACCACCCGAACGTATTGCCATTGTGGGAAGTGGCTTCAGCGGCGTAATGACCGCGGTGAATCTGGCGCGACTAAGCGCCCGCCCGCTTCAAGTGACGGTGATCAATTGCCGCCGTCCAGCGGGGCGCGGCGTTGCCTATGGCACGCGACGTCCGGAACATCTGCTGAACGTTGCCGCCAGGAATATGTCCGCTTTCCGGGATGAGCCGGATCATTTCCTGCGATGGCTGCGTACGCGCTCGGAGTTCGATACCATGCCGGAAATCGAGCTGCGCGAGCGCTTCATCCCACGCATGGTTTACGGCGACTATTTGCGCTCAATCATGCACCATCATCTGCAGAGCGCGGACGGGATGACCCCGGTCAAGACGGAGTTCGTCGCGGGCGAGGCCCTGGACATCGAACCCGCCGGAGCCGGCGCCGTCATTCGCCTGGCGGATTCCACGCTTGTAGAAGCAGACCGTGTGGTTCTGGCGACGGGCAATGAGCCGCCAGCTCCGCTGCCCGGATCGGAAACCTTGACCGACCATCCCGCCTGGATGGGTGACCCGTGGCAGCCTTTGGAGAAACGGCTCCCTGGCCAAAGCGAGAGCATTGTTATACTCGGCACCGGACTAACCACCGTGGATGTGATCATCTCCTTGCGTGCGCTGGGCTGGATGGGCAGCATTCATGCCATCTCCCGTCATGGTTGGTTCCCCCATTCACACTTTCGTGGCATCGAATATCCGGATTTCCCTCCGGCGGGCCTGGACCTCGCTGAACTCGGTCTGAAGAAGTTGGTGGCGCTGGTCCAGCAACATTGTGCGCTTCTACATGAAAGGAACGCGAATCCGGCGATCATTGTGGATAAATTGCGCCCCCACACGCAGCGTGTCTGGAGCCATTTCACGCGGGAAGAGCGGCTTGACTTCGCCCGCAAATACTCAGCGCGATGGAACATCTTTCGTCACCGCATCGCACCAGATATCCACGCGCAAATCACCAGCTCTCAACTCACCGGACAGCTTCAGATTCACGCTGCGGATATCAACCGCGTCGAGGCATCTGACAGCCGCATCGTCGTACACCTGGGTAACGGTGATAGCCAGACGGGCGATCTGGTAATCAATGCAACCGGCCCAGTCACCAAATTGAGCGCCTCGCGATCTTTATTGCTGCAAAATCTGCTCCGGCGAGGTTTAGTGGCGCCCGACGACACAGACATGGGAATACGCGTCGATCCCGACCACACCATCATCTCGGGCGACGGCGAGCGATCACGACTGCTGCTTGCTCTTGGTCCACTGTTGCGGGGAACATTGTGGGAAACCATCGCCGTGCCGGAGTTGCGTGGGCAGGCGAAACGGGTCGCGGAAACACTTCTTGAGCAGCCTTCCGCCCCAGCAGGTGAACCGGAGGTCATGATGGAATACATGATCTGAGAGAGATGCGAAATCAGTCAAAGGTAATGGCTTATGACTGGATTTGTTCATCGAGGGTCACTTGCGGGCCCTGGTGACGTGCGGGTCGCTGACGCGAGTCCAGCTAACCAGAAACACGCATCGCCCAGCCGAGCATCAAGAGGCCGATGGCCACGATCCAACTTCCAGCGACGCGGACGGCCACACGCGCCCATGGGACATGCACCGCAGACGCCTGTCCGGCCAAGAGTGACACCGCAACAAAGAGCGCAACTCCAACGCCTGCCACGGAAATTGGACTCGTCGATGGCGTCTTTGGCAGTTCGGAGCCGTTCAGTAAGCCGTGGAACAAACCGAGCAGGATCGCGAGGCCGGCGACAGCGACAAGCGGAAGATTGCTGTCGACGGCCAGGAGGAGGCCGAAGGCGATGGTGAGGATGATCTCCGCCGGAGGCAGCGCGATAGGCGAGGCGAGCAATAATCCGAAGGCACTACCGGCCAGCCAGGCGACCGGCAGCGCAACAAGGACGGCCCGGCCGAAGCGCGGCCCGCGGAGTCCGGCCAAAAGGGCGAGCGCGATCACTGGCAACAGATCCTCGGGCGTAATAAAAAGATGGGTCAACCCATCGTCGAACGGCCCAAAGCCTGTGTTTACCAGATGAGCACGCGCGGGAGACGCGACGCTCAGGGTAGCGACGAGTGTCAACCAGAACAAAATGAAAGGTCGCCGAGGCGCCCTCACACAGGCTCTCCCGAAATCGCTTTCCAAAGGAAAAAGACGCCTCCCATGGCAATAACGGCTCCCGCGACTCGCAACGCGATGCGTCCGGTCGACCATCGATGAACGACGCCGATTCCGATGCCAAGTGCGTGGAGGAGGCCGGTCGCCATAACGAAACCAATGCTATACAGCACTCCATTGGTACCCAGTGGCAGTTCTGTCCCATGGGCATGTCCGTGAGCAATGGCGAAGACGCCCACGATGATTGCCGAGATCCAGAGCTTCGGACGTGCCTCGCGGAAGACCGCAAATCCTAGCGCCAGAGCCGATAGCGCGATGCACAATTCGATCCCAGGAAGCTTGATTCCCATCAACCCCATGGTTCCCCCCAAGGCCATGACCATTGGAAAAACGACCGGCAACACCCAGATCGCTGGAGCGCCAAGTTGCGCGCCCCACATTCCGACCGCGACCATCGCGAGGATGTGGTCGATTCCCGAGATAGGATGCCAGAAGCCGCTGGTAAAGCCAATGACCTCCCCGCCGCGCTGGTGAGCGAAGGCAGTCAGGGGACTGAGCAAAAGGCAGAGCATCAGGAGCGACTGGCGGGCCGATCCTGGAGTTTGAATGAGGTTTTTCATGGTAGGCGTTTGGAGAAGTTTCACGATATGATTCCCAAAAGGATTGCCGCCCGCTGGATTGTCCAGAAAGCACCAAGCGATCCCACGGTGTAACCCGGCAACCCCTGGACCCAACGAGGCCAGCGGATTTCCAATTGGCGAAATGAGCGTTCGAGGAGCAAGATCAATAGGACGAACGATACTTGGCCGATCTCAACGCCCACGTTGAACATCACCAGCGCCAAAGGAATACTGGCGGCTGGAAGGCCAAGCGCGCTCAGTCCGCTGGCAAAGCCGAATCCGTGCAGCAATCCGAAAGCGAAGGCGACAATCCACGGATACAGGACGGTAACGCTCGTCTTGCCCCTCCCGGAACGGACGATCTCGACACCGAGAATCAGGATGGAGAGCGCGATCGCCGCATTGAGCACCGGCCCTGGCAGATGCGCATAACCGAACGTCGCCAATCCAAGAGTGATGCTGTGGGCCACCGTGAACGCCGTAATGGTCTTAAGCAGCATCCACCGTGATTGCACGAGGATCAGTAAACCGAACACGAACAGCAAGTGATCGACTCCGAGCCAGATGTGCTCGATTCCGAGTTTCAAAAATGAAAAAGACGAGTTACTCTTCGTGGATGCGAGGGTGTCTATCGGTGCTGCGGGCAATTCGATGTCCAGAGAGTTCTCTTTGGCTGAGAGCAGTACTCGCCCGAGGTTAGCCCCGCTCGTCGTTTGTACCGATAGGAACTGACGATGGCCCAAAGGCAACCGTTCGAAAAGCGTCGAAACCACACGAAGTTCGCCAGAGTTCCGTCTTTGGAAGAGAAGCGAAATTTCAATATTTTGGGTGTCCTTTCGCCGCGCCGTAATTCCATCAGGGTTGACTCGCTGACTACCCCAATAAAGACTGAACTCGTTTGCGGCAACCGATTCCAGTTCGGATCGATTCGCTGCAAAACCCTTTGCGACATCGGTGTCGGCAACATTTGAACCGGTAGCTAACATGGATTCGACATCCTTTTGGGCGAACCCGAGGAGCACCGCGATTTGCTCATTTTTGACCGTGACCGTCGCGGTGCTCAAGCCAGGATCGTGCGCCCGCGCCTGGAAGGTCAAAAGAATGAACAGCAAAGAGTGGACACAAAGTCGCGGCCTAAATTGGACAAATAGCGCGGCTGTTTTCATTGCTGGCGCACTAATTTCCAAAATAAGTATTGGCTGCCTCGAAGTTTCGACTTGCTGGCTCGTTCTTAAGACCGTCCCCACCCCCGCCCTAGGGCTGAGTGTGGTGCAAATTATCGCGCCCGTTGTGTGGTGTCGGCGCGTACGGGAAGACTCCATTGTAAGTGATGTCGTTCCTTACAACCCCGCCTACGTTGAATGCGCTGGGATTAAATCCGGCAAAAATTTGCGGCGGGCTCGTGCGCAGGTCGCTCAAAATCGCGATTACCGCGATGCCAAGCACGTCATCTCCAAACCGCCTTCCATTTGGCCATCCGCCAGGGACCGTTCCGTTACCAAAACCCTGCTGAACAGTGCTCGTCAGGGTATCACCTCCGAAAATACTCAATCGATTAAACATGGGGTCGTCTGGATTGCCGGACAGCCGCGCTGGGCCAGTCGACAGGTCCACCTTCACCAAGTCCGGAATGAAGATCCCCGCTAGATCAGTTCTGCCACTTTGCAAGTTCGCAGGAGCGCCTAATAACGCTGCCAGCTCGGGAGCTAAGGCATATTTCGCGAAAATTGCCCGGTCGACAGTCGGAGCCGTTTCGGTAAAAAGATCTTTATCTTTGCCGGCCACCAGAAGCTCGCAAAACGCGGGATTTCCCTTGCGATGGACCTGAACGTATTCACCCAGGTTTGCAGGAGCCCTCGGATCGCGCAAAACGGTAAGAGCTTTCCGGCTGGTGGTCGCATAAACGCCCACAATTTGCTGATCTCCACCCAATTCAGATACGGGAATACTGATGACGATGGTGTGAACGTTGAACCCGGCCTGACTGTCCAACGGCCTTTCCGGGCCGGAGAAGGACGGATCCAGGTCAAAGATGCTTTGGATGTTAGCATAAAAACCGTCAGATCGTTGTCCAGCAAAAACCAGATATCCATTCTTTATTGGGTGAACGGTCTCGGAAGTGTAGATATCCAACTGCGCAGGATCATTAACTCCTTCCTTAGCGAGGTTGTTTCCATTTTCGCCCTGATTGTAGTGGGGCGTTACTAAACCTTGATTGTTCGGTGGAACAATCAAATTCGTGCCGAGTACTTCTTTCTCGTTGTGCACGACCTTCGTGACACTATAGCGCTGTGTTAGATTCTGGTTAGTGTCGTTTACTTTTTGGATGGGCCCGAGGAAAGATTGGGCAATCGTATTGTTGTTCTTGAAAGTAGTGTCGAACTTAAAGAGATAACGAATGGTGGGTTCGCCCCTGGCGAGATCGGTACCACTGGCAATGTTGATAGCGTAGAGGACATTGTCATCGAAGTTATATTTGTTTGGGCCTATGCTCGGCTCTTCAAACGGGTAAACAGCCACTGCTGCTGTTAGGTACTTGATGTTGCCAATTCTTGAAACAAATGCGTAAACATCCGTTATATGTGCCGACGGGTCGCGAGTGATGAGCGGTGCATCCATGTGACTGGATGCCATGATTGGAGCTGGGACCATAAGCAGCGCAGTGAGCGCCGTGCCGATTTGCGCGAAGGCGAGTCCCCATTGTCTGATCTTCATATTTTCTTTTTTTTCTAGTTGCTGAACGCTTTGGTCCCGGGTTTCTCCCGTTCCCGCACAACAGCAAATTTGTTTTCCAGATCATGTCTTTCGGAAGGCATGAGCATTTGTTTGATTCGATCTGAAAGTGCGAACAACCTTGCGGCCTCGGCGAAATCGCTGACGGCTAGCGCAATGCTCCCAGCGTGATAGAATAATCGCGCGTCCTGGGTCCCTTCCGTGAGTGCCCTCTTTGAGTACTCCTGTGCTTCGGCGAGCCGGCCGTTAGCGTTGAGTGCCCAGGCCAGAGTATCCATGGTAAAAACGTCGGTCCTTGTATTCATCTCATCTTCGGCGAGTTTCAATGCTTGTTCGACATGTTGCCGCCTAGTCGCCAGATAAAGGGCTAACGTCCGCGGATCGTTCCTTGCGCCATGGCGAGTGAGGAGATGTTCGAGTTCATCGGCGGCCTGGGACTTGCCCGCTTCACGCAAAGCATCTGCGAGCGCCCATTCGTATTCGGGAAGTTGAGTCAGAGCCGCTGCAGGTTCGAGGAATTCGATTGCCTTTTTAGCACTATCTTGGGCCAACATTATTCGACCTCTCAGAAGGAGCGCGGCAGCATAATTCTCGGCAAATTGCGACGCCATTCCCGCTGATTTTGTTGCCATTTCCATATCGCCGGCTTGCAGTTGATAGATGCCCAACCGGGTATAGGCCCAGGCCGTTGGTTCTGAGTCGCGTGGGCTGCCAGAGGTAACCGCCATCCGCATCACTGCCGTGGCACCCTCTAGATCCCCCTTTAGCCACCGTAGATGGGCAACCCGGGTGTATGACTGAAGATCCGGCTTCAAGTCGATCATCTTCTGGTAAGCTCCTACCGCTTCATCCAGGCGCCCCTGCTCCATCAAAACGTCTCCTAACAGTGCATAATCGAAAGCTTCATTGCGGATCGTTACCAGCTTCAGCGCGATAGGCTCCGCATCCTTAAATCTATGCAGGCTTTGCAGTATATGGCCCTGCAACAAGAGAGCGTCCGGATCATCACTATCTTTGGTGCGAACGCAAAGTGCACACTGCTCGCCCAGTTTGTAGTAGCCGGGATCGTAACTCAGGCGCGCCTTCGTAATAAAGGCCCACCCGAGACGTTTCATGGTAGCGGAGTGCGCCGAATTAGATCGAGCCTCCCTCTGCAGCCGCTGGATCTCGCGATCAATTTGCTCATCTCCTTTATGTGGAGTCAGCGCAATTCCGCATGGAGTGCTATCGAAAGCCGAAATGAAGGTTCGATTTCCGCTTGAATCAGACGAGCCAACCTTCTGCTCCGGATAGCTTGTTTTCCAAAAACCGATTCCTAACCCAACTACAGCACAACCACTCAAAAGATAGATAAGATAGCGCCATTTCATGGAATTGAGCTTGCCGGGATCGCTTAGAACAGTAGCTAACTAACAAAGAATAAAGCGCTGCAAGAAATCGATTGGATGCATTCGAAGTACGAAACTCTGATTATTTTTTTCAGTTTTGGGGTGAGGCTTCGTTCGAACCGGGGTTTCCCGTTTGGCATTGGTTTGCAGGCGTCACGTTTGGAAATTCGGCGGTACGGACCGACGACGAAGGACGAGGACGATCAAGAATGACCGCGCAAGAAGGGAAACCGAAGGGTCAGGCGGTTGGAGATCCGATGTTTTAGCCAGAAATTGCGCGTCGCAAAAATGCGGGATCCTGGTAGGGTGACGCTGTAAGGTGAGACCCGGCGGAAAGCCCCGGTTTGGCTTGAGCCCCACCCTAACTGAATGCCGGAACCTCAAAATTTGCCTTTAGCCCAATGCAATCAAATAACATCCCTGAGACAACAGTTGATTACGGAATGACCTATGGAGAGGTGGACGGCGCAGGGAAACCGGTCTCGCGCATTGTCTTGGGTTCGGTCATGCTCGACGTCGATCGACTGCCATTCTCTTTTGCCTTGCTCGATTTCTTCGTCGAATGCGGAGGAAACTGCATTGACACCGCATGGGTTTATCGGCTCGGGGGCTCTGAAAAATGCGTGGGAGCCTGGATCGAAAAGCGCGCCATCCGTGACCGGATCGTCCTCATCGGCAAAGGCGCTGCTACCGTTCATTGCACCCCGGAACTTGTGACTACTCAATTGGTCGAATCGTTGGAGCGCTTGCGCACTGATTACGTCGATATCTACCTGATGCATCGCGATAATCCCAACGTTCCCGTCGGGGAGTTCGTGGAATGCCTGAACGAGCACCAACGTTCGGGAAGGATCCGCGCTTTTGGCGGCTCAAATTGGACTACCAGTCGACTGGCCGAGGCCAACAGCTATGCCCGGGCACATAACCTGCGTGGTTTCTCTGCCAGCAGCCCGAATCTTTCCTTGGCGGTCTGGAATGAGCCGACCTGGATAGACTGTTTGAGTGCCTCCGACCTCGCCTCCAGAGAATGGTATGCGCAAACGAAGATGCCGCTTTTTGCGTGGTCTAGCCAAGCAGCCGGCTTCTTCACTCGCCGCTATGACGAAGGCGAACCTGACAAATCGGTGAAGCAGGTGATGACCAGAGTATGGTTTAACGAAGAGAACTTTGAACGACTAAGACGTGCACGACAACTTGCGGGAGCGAAAGGTGTCACACCCAATTTGATCGCCCTGGCATATGTGCTCTGCGAGTCGCCGCAAGTTTTTGCCCTCATTGGTCCTGAAAACACTGACGAGCTTCGCCAGTGTCTGGAGGGCCTAAAACTGACGCTCTCGCCGGCCGAAAGACGATGGCTAAACCTGGAATCGAAATCTTTGTGACTCGTCCTCGAGGAGACTCGACAAGAGGCAAATGTATGCACCCCGAAGGGGCAAGAAAGCTTAGCCCTGGGTTAGCCGAAATAAACTTTCGCCCTGAAAGGGCTAGAGATGTGCACGTGATCCATTTCAGAATTCATCTAAGCCGATTCTCGTGGACCTGGTAGCCCAGGGTAAACCCCATTAGCGCTGACTTAATACGAGGATCTTGGATGAGCGAATGGCTTTTGTCCTGGAGGGACGGCCGAAGGGTCGAATGGTCGAATTCGTTGTCAGTCCCAAGAGATATTTATCGTCGAAACCGAGTTCACGGCGCTTAAGAAAACCCAGGTATGCCTGTTCAAAGCTATGTTGACATCTAGTCAAAGCC
>Ga0210386_10002782_pt1 | contig 14857 bp, 13 predicted proteins | sample IncBWH32OmetaG_FD_160091 | JGI IMG/M metagenome (GOLD analysis project Ga0210386, IMG submission 160091) | Forest soil microbial communities from Barre Woods Harvard Forest LTER site, Petersham, Massachusetts, United States - Inc-BW-H-32-O ... | reverse complement strand
GTCGTCTTGCCCAAGTCGATGCCTACCGAACGAATCTGCATGCCGATGATCCTCCTGTGAAACCGCTGCCTCCATCCTCCACCTCAGCGGAGGGATACAGCGGCGGACCATCTCATTAGCCAACTTCACAGGCACTACACATGGTCACTTCCGGATTGTTCGTGATGCGTCCTGAGCTGAAACATCAGTAGAAGGCGATCACAAGGCGCTATACTCACCGTTGAACTTGGCGCAAGAGGCGGATGCACTATCCATAAAGACCAGCGAGCGAATAGCTTTGCAAACCGATGCGACAGACGAGCAGCAACTTGCGGGCTTTATCAAGAAATTTGACTCGAAAAACGCAGCATTGATTCGTTCAGTGCGCAAAGTATTGCGCAAGCGCCTACCCACAGCCAATGAGCTGGTTTACGACAATTACAACTTCTTCGTGATCGGATACTGCTCCACCGAGCGACCGTCCGATTGCATTCTCTCCATTGCTGCAGGCGCGAACGGAGTTGGGCTGTCGTTCTACCATGGAGCCACGCTACCCGATCCGCATAGATTGCTTCCCGGCAGCGGCAACCAAAAACCGCTTTATCAGGATCGAGTCGGCGGCGACGCTGACTCGTCCAGAGGTTGAGGAACTTATCGCCGCCGCCATCAAATACGCTGAAGGGCCGTTGTCTGGGAGCGGCAGAGGCAAACTGGTCATTCGATCAATCTCGAAAAAACAGAAGCCACGCCGTAAAGACTCGGACTAGTGCGATTCTGGGCGAGTCGTCGGCGATCCTAAAGCTATCTGGCTTCAGCTAGACCAGCCGCTCAGTCGTAGTGCACGAAATACGGGACTTCGGCAACGACATGAGCCATGATACCGGTGGCAGCAGCGCCCGTTTGTCCGCAAGGCGGAACTAATCCTACCGAATGACGATCCCAAGTCGGCATTGTAGACGGAATCAGTAAGTTCGGTGCTCACATCCGTTCCGGTACAGTGCGAAAAACGGCGATTCTGGTAACTTGCCGGCTGTCGAGCGTATCCAGAGCAATTTACTCAAAACGCGACTTTTCCGGCACATCGCAAGATCACGTCCGGATAGGCGGTGATACGCTCAGAACCAAGGATTCGACTATTCATGGAAGCTGGAACAAAAATCCTCGCCGCCAGTCTATCTATCGCAGTCATGCTAGGAAGTTCATCTAGAGCCGCCGCCTACTGCAATGTCCCTCAACCTCGTCTTATTTGTGCGGAATATTTTGCCAGTCAAGTGGTGGTCGAAGCGACTCTCACTCAAGCCCGGGTAATCCACGATAAGGATGATCCCGGTCATTTGATTTGCTGTTCTCTCGATATCGTCGATTACTCTACTTCGTTGCATGCCGCATCTTGTGCCATCCCAAGGAAGCTGAGGATGCCGTGCAACACTGTTTTTGGGCCGCCTCGGTAAATGTTCCTCGATTCAATGATGAAGGCGGCTTCCGAAGCTGGCTTGTAAGGGTACTTATTGACGAAGCCGTAGTCATTCTGCGCAAGAGGAACAATCAGTCGACAACAGTCAGCGAGCACGCCTTCACTCCACTCAAATGTTCACCATTGGCGGGAGTCGAGAACGCGGCTTAACAACAGCGCGGCGCATAAGGGTTTTGGCAGCCACGATGTCTTGGCTTCGCGAGGCGATGCATTCCATAATTGCCGATCTCAATGAGTGACCCAACAGTCCACTGTTGGCGGGTTTGGTATGGTGGCCTTCTACGCGCGAGCTGGTCACCGTGGAGATAAATCCTTAGAGCTCGACCCCGTAGTTGCTCGCCGGATGCGATCTCGGCGAGTAGCAGGTGCGGAATAAAGAGGCCTCGATCGATGTAAGAGGTGGGATAATTCCTCTTCCGCCTCGACCACTTGCCTACAGGCTTCACATATTTTTAAATGAGCGCGAAATTCGATGACCTGCGAGACAGAAAGCGACTTATCGAGATAAAGCAGAATACTCTCGCGACAATCACCGCAGTCCTTCATTTCGTACTTTCCCAACAGATACTTCGGACCTCGTGCACGTAAGGAGTATACGAAGCTTCGAACGCGCTCTTGCCAGCCGCGACATGACTGTCCCGACCGGGCAGTTCAGTAGTCCAGCGATGTCATCATACGACAATTCTTCAAATTCCCGCAGCAAAATGATCTCGCGAAAGTTCGCAGGCAGCGCCTGGATCGCCGCCTGTACCTGCTCTCTTTCCATCTTGCTCACAAGGACATGGAAGGAGTCTTTCGAGGGCTCCGCAATGTCTCTTATCGAATCATCTTCCACGTCAGTCCACGCGACCTCGGGAGCAGTTCGCCGCTTTCTGAGATTATTGAGCCATGCGTTGCGCAAGATCCTAAAAAGCCAGCCCTTTATGTTACTTTCCGATCGGAGCCTGTTCATCGCCGGTAGCGCGCGGACGTAAGTCTCCTGTACCAGGTCCTCAGCTTCCGCATGGTTGCGAGTCAGAGCCATCGCATAACCGTACAAACCGTCTAAATATTCGAGGCCTATCGCATCTGAGTTACGGTTTTCATAAGGCATAAATTTGCGCTTCCTATGAAATGCAACCTGACGTTGCACGGTTGGTGATGGACCGTACGTTCTGCAGTTTTCGAGTTGCATATCTGTTCGCCTGAAAATCAGCGGATTCGGCAACTCCGAATGAGATTGCAGATGGTCTAAACCATTGCCAGCGGCTTACACAATTCATTGAACCCGTGTGTGAGGAACTCTGAACTCTTCCTACAAGCACATCGCGATCATTCGGATGAGCACATCCAGAAAACCAAATCTATCTATCCCTGAAGGTAGAGCCCTCCGGGGAAACTGCATATACATTGCGCTTTTCTCCTTGCACTTTAGAATGCGCAGAAAGACCGGGAGATCGATCATCTGAATTGCTATAAATTCTTCTCAGGAGGGTCGCCGGATACCGCGCAGCGATGATTCGACACGCTCATCTCGGGGCATTTCCAACGGCACGCTGCGGGCCTGCCATTTTGGAACGCCGCCGTCGTTCAGAATACGGACATCGCAGAAGTGATCCCGCAACAACACACTCGCCGCAATCGTCGCGCGATATCCTTCCTGGCAATAGACAAGAATTGGCTTAGAGCGAGCGATCGGCGCTATGTGTCCGCTCAATTCAAGCAATGGCATAGAGATTGCGCCAGGCAGGTGTCCCTGCAACCATTCAGCCCAGCTGCGAACATCGATAAGTTGCGGCGAGGGATTTGCTCGCAGGGCGTGACAGACATCCTCACACCGGTATATAGGAATGCTGGTAAGCTCTAACCCATGCTGTTGCCATTGTTGCTTGTTGGTAACTGTATAACCGACCACATTTTCAAGACCAACCCTTACCAAACGGCTGTGCGCTTCCTGTGCACTATTGGCATTTTCGGTAACGAGCAGAATTCTTTGGGAGGGTCCGATTAGGATGGCGGCCCAGCTGGCAAATGATCCCATCAGGCCAATCTGCATAGAGCTGGAAATGTGGCATGAGGCAAATTCTTCTGCTGGTCGCGTATCTAGAATAAGAACGCCTCGGTGCTGTTCCTGACCGAGCTGCGCTGCCGTTAGCTGCTGAAGTTGTGACGATTCTGACAATGAACCACTCCTCTTCATAGATATGCGTGGCAGATCGCATATTTCGATCATCGTCATCGTCAAATTTTTATTTGTTTGCCACCGCCTGCTGCGGGATAGCTTTTCTTGAGAAGATTTTCTACCTTGTGCCGTTCGTGCTCGCTTTCCGGCGTGGCTGCCTCACGTTTGTTCCACATAGACCACACTTCGGCGCTTTTCGAATACCATCTGCGCGACTCTGCTTCAACTGTAAGCCCTTCTGCCGAGGGAGGTTTGCGGTCCATGGCGATGGAATGCAGCACCGCTCCCTCGCTTTCATAGCAGAAGCCCAGGTCACGCAGGACCAGTAAACTGGGGGACGTTACATTGTGAACTTATCCAGAAAGGGCAACGCTGCATTCGCATATTGCTGCGCTTTTGTGAGATCGTTCATGGCAAGTTCTGCATCACTCAACTTGCAATACGACCTCATAAGGTGAAGGAGTCCATGTGGACTTGTTTCTGCCAATTCCTGCCTTCCCAGATTTGCTTCCTGCAGGAGGCGTAACCGTTCCGCGGCGTCCTTTTCCTTGACAAGTACCTCGGCCAGCGCCTCATCCCGTATTGCAAGCCAGTGCAGTGCGCCGGACCCGTAGAGCGGAAACAATTGCTTCGTGAGAGCAATGGATTTCCGATACCAGATGCTCGCGATAGCCGGATTGCTTTGGCGGAAGGCATCGCCCATTGACGTATACGCACGAGCTAGATCGAACTGTGCCTGGGCATTTTTGCTGTCAACTCCAACGAGCATCTGCGCGATCGCGAGAGCTTTCCGGGCGTAGACTTGCGCCTGCGATGAGTCACTTACATTCAGGGCATCTCTTCCTGCCAGGGGAAGAATGAGGTCCTCGTATGTAAGAAAGAGGGAGCGCCGGGCCAGCAGCGAGGCTGGAAAGCTTTGTACCAGCGCCTCGGCGAGAGCAATCGCCTTTCGATTGTTCTCGATGGCGTCCGACTGTTTGCCAAGCTCATTAAGTGTGCTTGCCCTACCAAGGTAGAACCCGATCAGCATTCGATCATGATCTTCAACGCCGTCTGGAATATTTCCAAAGACCTGGAATGCCATAGAGTAGTTGTCAAGTGCTTTATCTGGGTTAAGGCCACTTAGACTAACATCGCCGATTCCGGCATAACTCGTTGCCAGCAGACGTTTACGAATTGGCTCGTCAGGCTTCTGCTGCCAGAAATTGCGTGCCCAGGTAAGCGCCTGTTGATAGTTGTCGTTTGATTCGCGCAGGTTCCCGAGAAATAACTCGATACCGCCCAGTCGTTGATAGGTTTCAATTACCGCTTGAGTGCTCTCATCTCCTGGCATGCGGGTGTGCGCTTCAAGTGCCATGCGCGAGGCTTCACGATAACTGGTAACGGCAGTCTCCGAGTTACCTAGATTAGCGACCAGAGGTGAGCCTTCCAGGTCGCCGACGCGAACATAGGCTTTGGACAATTCAAGCAATAACCGAGGATCATTGCCGCTGGTCTTCCGCAATTCGCCGAGGTAGTTGAGAGCGCTCTGAAAAAGAGCTGCCTGCGTCTCAGTGGAAGCCGAAGAATGCTGAAGCTTATCTGTCATGTCTGAAATCGCTGAATCGGCAAGCGTTCGGACTTCTTTCACGCGGCGGTCGACCGCGCGGGATTGTTTCAAGTAGAAAAGAACAAGACAACTAAGAGCTATAGCGATTGCGCATGCCGTAAGTACAGCTACCTTATGTCGCTGCACAAATTTGCTAAACACGTAGGTTGGGGTTGTTTTTCTGGCTGAGATTGGCTTTCCCGCCAGGTACCGAAGCATGTCCTCATCAAAGTGCTGGACCGATAGGTAGCGTTTGGACGGATCGAGATCCATTGCTTTCAGGACGATCCTGTCCAAGTCTCCTGGCAGCTCTTTTCTCGCAGCGCTAGATATCCCCGGAGCCGAGCTTGGTTTCTTACCAGTCTGTTCAGCAACCACTTGATCCGCTACAACAGGCGAAAGATTACTAAGCGTGTAGGGACGGGAACCGGTCAGCAGTTCAAATAGCAATACTCCGAGAGAATAGATATCGGTTGCTGTTGTGAGTTGCTTTCCCTGTATCTGCTCCGGGCTTGCATAGTCGGGAGTCATCCTTCTTAAGCGGGTCGTCGTTGGGGATCTATCACTCAGAACTAACTCTGCGGTCAGAGGTTTTGAAATTCCAAAATCAATGAGCTTGACCATGCCATCTGGCGTTACCATCACGTTGCTAGGTTTTATGTCGCGATGGATGATCAGCTTTTGATGCGCGTAATGAACTGCGGAACATACTGACCGAAATAGCTCAATGCGCTGCCGGATGGACAAGCCGCGACTTTTGCTTGCGAGCGTAATTGGCTGACCTTCGACATACTCCATCACAATGAATGGACGGCCATCCTTAGTCTCGCCACCGTCAAGAATGGTACCGATGCCTGGATGGTTCAGACTCGCTAGAATTTGACGCTCCATGCGAAACCGATGAACCACCTCACGCGAGTCCTGCCCCTTGCGAATCATCTTGATGGCGACTACCTGGAAATAGTGATCGTCAGATCGGACGGCCAGGTAGACAACGCCCATCCCTCCGCTGTCTAACTCGCGAACCAGATGATAGGGGCCCAGCTGTAAACCAGTCTCCGAAAGATTCGACGCTTGCGCTGCCTCTTTGAGATCGCCTGCTATAAGGGAGCGGAGCACCCTCTCGGCGTCATTGTCGCTTTCAAGGAGCGACTCTATTTCGGCAAGCAACTCCTTATCGTTCTCGCAAGCCGTCTCCACGTATTGCTTCCGTTCGGCCGATGGCCGCTCCAGCGCACCCTGAAAGATCTCTTCGATCAGACTCCAACGATCACTTTTCATCTTGGTCCTTACCCCGGGGATGTGACATTTCGCGGCGCATCCACGCTTGCCCAAGACGGAGTTCGCGACCGACAGTCGCAACGGAAATCCCCAAAACTAGACCAATCTCTTCCGCACTCATGCCGCCAAAAAACTTGAGCTCAATCGCTCGGCTCTTCCTTTCGTCGATTTCGGCCAATCTTTGGAGCGCGTCATCGAGCACGACCACATCCGGCGCGCGCTGCTCAGCGATGTCCATTCCCGTTTGCAAGGTAACTCTGATACCGCCCCCTCGCTTCTGTGCCATACGTTTTCTGGCATGCTCGATCAGCACACGCCTCATGGTGTTAGCGGCTATTGCATAGAAATGCGCACGGTTTTCAGCATGCACCTTTGTCTGATCGGCGAGCCGGAGATAAGCCTCGTGAACCAAGGCAGTAGGTTCAAGAGTGTGCTCTCCATATTCGCGTCTCAGCCGTGCTCTGGCTAAGCGAAGCAAATCGACGTAAATAATAGGGGTAAGTTGTTCTAGGGCTGAATGGTCCCCCTGACCCCAGCGAACGAGGAGACTCGTTACGCCGTTCGGACCTTCAAGCGTTGCACTGACGGGATCGCCATTTGACATCCGAACTACCGCTTTCTTCCCCCCGACATCCATTTTACCGAAGAGAAATCGAGATTCCGTCCCCTACACCAAAGTTGCGCAGACGCATTCTCCTCGTCGGTTTGCGAAGGAGATGACGAGTCGCAAAGCGGGTACGTTTCAGCTCTCTGGGTAATCTCTGCTCCACAACATACATAAAAAGCGCTATTTACTCTCCTCAAGTGCGCTGCGTTTTAGATGAACACATGGAGTACAAGGATTCGAGGCGGCTCTGTTGTATAACTCGCGATAGACGCAGTTCACCTTATCCGATTTTGTAGCAACGAGCGATATCGAAAAGCTTGAGGAATTGTATTTCGAGCTCAGTGCCAATAGCGCGATCACGTCGGCCTTTGCTGCCACTGTGTGGAACGCGTCACGCTGCCGCAAGTTGCGTCGACGGGAAAGAAACCGACAAAGCCGAGACTGCCCTGAACAATGTTTCGGAATATTTATCCCACAAAAGTGTTCTTCCTGTGTATGAAGCATTCTGCTGCCACAATCCGATTGGAAATTGAAAAATTGCGCGAGGACACAGAGCGCACGCAAATGATACTTGACATGGCGATTAGCAGCGGGCATCAGGCGTGGGCTATTCCATTCTTACAAGAGCAACTCAAAGCGAGTAAAGAACTGCTTGCTTTCGTTATGCAAAATGAGCCGAGCGAAGCGGCTTAGTTATCTTTGCCTCTCTAGAGAATCTCCTAAAATGGGGTTGTATTGCTGGTGGATCTTCACAGTCATTCTGAAGCGTCGACGCCTATGCTTGTGTTGATTCCTGCTACGATTCCACCCTTGCCGTTTCATAAGCGGGGGTCACGTCGGTACACGTGAATGGACGCTGCGCTGTGAGCCCTCCATCCAGAACTAGAGACTGGCCCGTGTAGTACGAGGAGTAATCGGAGAACATCCATGCCACGGCATCGGCTACATCTTCAGGAGAACCGATGCGGCGAACCGGATGGATGTCTGCCAGCTGATCAAGCGCCCCCTCGTTACCAAAGACTTTGCGCAGCATCTCCGTCCGGATGGCCCCGGGACTGACCGCATTCACGCGGATGCCATGGGGTCCGTATTCAATGGCAGCCGATTTTGTGATTCCGATGACCGCATGCTTGCTTGCCACGTAGACAGAGGCCCCGGGCGTCGCCAGGACGCCGCCCACCGATGCCATATTGACGATCGAGCCGCCCCATTTCTGCTGAAGCATCTGTCGAAGCTCCTGCTGCAGGGAAATAAAGAGTCCCTTAACGTTGACTGAAAAGACTTCGTCGAAGTTTCTCTCGGTCTGGTCGGTGAGGGGCTCGTTCTGGCCGGATATTCCGGCATTGTTGAATGCGTAGTCGAGACGCCCATAGACGTTCACTGTCGCAGGGACGATCCTCCTTACTTCATCTGGATGGCTGAGATCGGCCCTGAAGAAGACGACCTCGGCGCCGTCGCGCAAAAGCTCGTATTCGATGCGCCGGCCATCGTTCTCATCCCGGCCGACGAAGACGGTTCTCGCTCCAAGGCTCGCGACGCGGCGCACGGTTGCCTCTCCAATCCCAGCCGTACCACCGGTGATAAGGGCAACTCTATCTTCAAAATTCATAACTATCTCCTACTTTGCGAACACCTGTGCCAACTTGATGCCAACGAGGTAACATCCATTGCCACTTGTCGTGAGCGCAACCCTGACTTCGAGTTCATAAGCCACCTCCGGTTCTCCGAATATCTTCCAGCGCGGAGCTCCACGAAATAGAGGCCAATCACCGGCAGCGCTACGCTCGGGGTCTAAATGCAGGCCGTGCCGAGCACCACTGTTAGTACCCGAGCCACTCCGTGAAAAATGCAGCCAGACTGAACCGTCGAGCTACACTCCATCAGGAATAAGCTTCTGCGAGCGCCAGTTCATCGACGGGCGTCAGCGGAACAGTCGCATCTGTTCGAGGTCTGGTGCTCACGGTTTGCGCCACTGCCAAAGACTAAATCCATTCTTGAAAGAAAGAACCCTTACATGGGAAGAACACTGTCAGAGCTCGCTTATTCCCAAGCGTGCCCCCTCTTTCATTCGGGAATAACTTGCTGACTTAGGGGTTCTTGATTGCAGTGCGCTGCCGAAGCAGACACTCAGGACTTCAGACTCAGACGCCCAGCCTGTGTTTGAATCCAGCCATTTGTGCCGACACCGGTTGGCCGGAGAGGCAGTACGAAGATAGCGGGCCCTAAAGCACCAAGGAGGGTTTACATGAACGCATTACTGCGCCTAGCAGCTAGTACATCATTTGCATTATCCATGGGGGCTGTAGCTTTCGGACAGCACTATGTCCAGACGAATCTTGACGCCAACGGAGCCGGGGCCGCCGAAGCCACAGATTCGCAGTTGGTCAACCCTTGGGGGTTAACGCGGAGTTCCGGGAGCACCTGGTGGGTCGCTGACAACCTGACGGGAGTGAGCACGCTTTACAACGGACCGGGTCAGAAGCAGTCTCTCGTTGTCACCATTTCCTCCGGCAGATCCGAACAATAAAAAGACTCCGACGGGCAGTCCAACGGGCGCCGTTTCCAATGGCAGCAATACCACGTTTCTACTAGATCCTAAAGATCCAGCGCGTTTCATCTTTGCTACCGTTGATGGGACGATTGCTGCATGGAATCCGAACGTTGCCATTGCAAGGGGCGCTGTGGCTCCTTCTACCCACGCAGTTACCGTTGTTAAGACTAACGACGGGTCTAGCTACACGGGCCTTACGTTAGGATTCATCGATGGCGAACCCTACCTCTATGCCGCCAACTTCACCAAAGGCCGCGTGGACGTCTATGACAGTTCCTTTCACCGCGTGCATCTGCGGGATAAGCAAAGGGAGCGCGATGAAGATCAGGGCGATGATCGCTCGTACGGTGACAGCGATGATAATGACCGGTACTCGTCTGAAGACAGACTTTTCGTCGACGAGCGCCTCCCACGCGACTTCGTGCCCTTCAATGTGCAAGCTATCGGCAAAGACATCGTTGTAACCTATGTACTTCATCAGGAAGGATCGCCCTTTGAAACCGACGGCCCGGGACTCGGTTACGTGGATATTTACTCGTCGACCGGCCGACTTCTCCGTCGTCTGGAGCACGGCAACTTTCTAAACGCGCCCTGGGGCGTCGCTCTAGCTCCACTCGACTTTGGACGCTTCAGCCACGATCTGCTCGTCGGACAATTCGCAGGAGCCGGAACGACTGAATCCAGCGGCTATATCGTTGCTTACGACTTGACGACTGGAAAATTCGACGGGCTGCTGCAGGATGCGAGTGGGAAGCCGCTCTCCATCAGTGGAGTCTGGGCGCTCAGCCCAGCAAACGTCAGCCCCAGCAGCGCTGATCCAGATGAAGCGCCAGCTGCAGAAATATACTTCACCGCGGCACCCAATCAGGGCTCCGGCGGTCTGTTCGGCTACCTGACTGCAGTTCCCGCGGAACTAACCGAGGGGGACGTTCAGTAAGCAGCGCAGTTAGCTCCAAGTTGCAGGGAGGAATGCGTTATCCAACTCTCCATTCCTCTTCGCAACTCTGGACGTTCGGGCCACACGAACTTCGGTAAATGTGGCCCTACACCACCCCCAGCCATGCCCATTCTGCGGAACCGTCTTAAAAGTTTGCCGCGCGATTGCCTGATTCTCCACTACGCCGGAGTGGCTAAAGGCAGAAAGCCAGGTGATTTTTACGGCCAGTGGAATTTTTTCGACTGGTCAGGTGTTAAACAGATAATTCGATTTACACCGCAAGCTCAAAATACAGGAGGGAGCATGGAAAGAGCCGGATCCGGTCTTCAATTACTGTGTTCCACGAAAAAATGCCGACTCATGGGAATTACGAGGAAAAAGACCGCTGCATGAACACATGCGACAAGCATAGCGCCAATATTTTGCGTTGTCTCGACAATGAACTCAGCGGGCAGGACCTCCGGGACTTTCGCAACCACTTGGCCAGTTGTTCCAGTTGCGCGGCGCATCTGGAGGATGAACGGGAGTTATCGCTCCTGTTTCAGCGATCCCGTCCGTTGTATTCAGCCTCAGCTGCGCTTCGCGCTCGTGTGTCCTGGGCGGTCATCCAGGAAAGATCGGTGACGAATCATGCACTGGATCGGAACCGCAACGGTGTCTCGCAATTCCCGAAGAGCTTGCTGAACATTGTAAGTCTGCCCTGGTCGCTAAGTTGGAAGCTGGCGCCGGCGCTGCTAGCAGTTGTCGTCTGTCTCGTATTGATTCCGAACGGTGTGCGACAGGTGCATGCCGCGGATTACGTAGAAACTGCCGTGGATACTCACCGCAGCTATGTGGACGGCAATCTTCCTATAGGAATCGAAACAGACTCTCCGGACAAAGTGACGGAGTGGATTTCTGGCAAGGTCCCATTTCAGTTTCGACTGCCAAGCTCCGATCTGACTCCACAAAGCAAACCGCTCTACCGACTCACGGGCGCAAGCGTGGTGAACTACAAGGGGAGCCCCGCCGCTTTGATAACCTACGCCACCAAGAAGGAGAAAATCAGTCTGCTGGTTGCCTCAAGCAAATCTGCAGTAGTGGCGGGGGGAGATGAGGTTCGTGCCGGCGCTCTGACATTTCACTACCGAAGTCACCACGGTTACAAGGTGATCACCTGGAGCAATCACGACCTTTCTTATGCGCTTGTTTCTTCGGTATCAGGTTCGGCACGAGGGTCGTGCCTGGTGTGTCATCAGAATATGGCAGACCACGATGCTTTCACTCCCCCCAGATAGGGTCCCGTTCCCGCAGTTCATGAGGCTGAGGGGGAACTCTTGTCTTGTTTGACGTAGCCGATTCGCGCAGATCAGTTTCCATCGCAGAAGCATGCCCGCCGGTGTGTCGTGCCGAATCTGTTCTCGCGCCGCGTGCTTGTTAACCGGAGTGAGTAACGATGCGGGAGGAACCCTTTCCGCTTCCGTAATCCTGGAATAAGAGCGATCGCCATGTGTTCTTATCTCAAGAGATCCGAGTTGCCGGCGATCTTTACGGATGGTGTAACCATGTTTCTTGATGTATTACTCGATGTCCTGTTCACGCCAGTTTCGCAGCGTCCAGGAAATTTCAACCCCACGCGAGATATTGCGAATAGTCCAAAAACATCCGCTAAACCTCTGTCTCTCGATGTCAAGCGCATGGGGACGATCGTATTGGTCCTCGCCGCTGCCTGCATGGCGCCAGTCTCTATCGCCCAAACGGCGAAAGAGTCGATCGATGTACCTCCTCACTTCAGACTTCTGCTACAGGCCGTTGGAAGTGGAGATCAAGTGTACACCTGCGTCAATGGCAGTTGGGCATTGAAGGCCCCAGATGCCAAGCTCCTCAATCAGGAAGGATCTGTCATTGGACGACACTTTGCAGGTCCTACCTGGCAGCTCAATGATGGTAGTTGGGTAAAAGGAAAGGCCGTCGCCAAGCAGGTTGCTCCCGATCCGACCGCAGTGCCGTGGTTGTTGCTTGAGTCGGTCGGCGGTACCGGAAGATTGGCGGTAGTACGATTTATCCAGCGTACCGAGACTCATGGGGGAAATGCGCCTGACGTTATTTGTAGCCAGGGCGCAATGCTCAGAGTCCCTTACACAGCGACATATTCTTTCTATGAGGCGGGGCACTGATCAAAAATTGTGCTCATAGCTAGAAGGTGGCAAAGCCTCGGCAGCGGCCTCTATCCCGAATCAGTTCTGGATGACCCACCAAACGCTCGGCGCCTCAAGTTGGAGCGGCTGGACTCGCATGGGTGGCTCTACCTCTGACACGCCCCACTCCATTGCTTGCGCCAATGGGAACATAGTGGTGAGTATTTTAGACTTCTTCTCTCACCCCGAGTATGCGAAATTCGATGGCTTCGGGAACCAGCAGAGTGGCTGGAGCGTGGACACCAGTGAGCCCTCCGTCTGGCCGCTCCAACTCACAGCGAATGGCAACAGCGTATATTCACTCGCGACTCTTCTTGACGATGGGATAGGAGCGGGCGGCTCGTATCTGGGCTTTTGGAAGCAAATATACAACTGTCAATAATCCAGATGTATCCGTCTTGCTGGTAGGAGGGAAGCGGCGTGACGATTGGTCGCTACTCCGCTGCGCCTACCTACAGCGGACCGGTCGCTCAGAGCATTGGATATCCGGTTCTCCAGGCGGGGTGAACATCGCGCGATCGGGTTAATCGCCTCGTTGGGGTCTTCACATAAGACACTTAAGCGGCGGCGAGTCGCAAAACGTGTCTGAAAAGGTCCGTTGTGACCACAAGCGGTAACGCTGGGGACGTTTTCTTCTGCGAGGTCTGTCAGGGTGTGGCCCGGCGGCATTTCAAGGAAGAGATTACAACCCAATTCCTCCGCGACTATCGTCGCGTCATGCCAGCGAACTCCATGGGCGATGTTGTCCGCCAGATCCGTCGCTACTGCCGACGCGGAACGCACCGCTCGTCCGTTCACATTCGCGATATAGGGCAATTTTGGCGGCTTCAGCTGCATAAAATTTAGCTGGTGCCGAAGTGAGTCAGCAACGGACGAAAGTAGAGGACAATGGGGCGGCACTGAAACGTGAAGGAGCTCAGCCTTTCTGGCACCGTTCCGACTCGCCTCTTCTAAAACCTTCTGCATCCCTTCTATGGAGCCTGCAATGACGATCTGCCTTGGTGCGTTGATATTTCCTACGAATACAGGAGTCGCGGCCGTGTGCACTGCATTGACGATAGCCGTGACCTGTCGCTCGTTAAGACCGACGATGGCAGCCAAGCCGTAGCCGACTGGATATAGCTGTTCCATTTTCTCTGCGCGGGAACGAACCAGAATGACCGCATCCTTTAATGGGATCGCCTCGGCAACGACGGCTGCTGCAAAGGCGCCCACAGATAAACCTGCAACTGCACAACATGTGACACCTTGCCTCTGCAAAGCTCTAGCCGTAGCCACTCCAGAAGCCAGAAGAGCCAGTTGAACCGATACTGTGGAATTCAATGCCTCAGGCGAGTCCAACAAACGAACATCGGATTTCAATACGTCGCTGATTTCATCGAGCGTCAGTTGGACAGCAGGATCATCAACGAGTTCATGAAGCATTCCAGGTTGCTGTGCTCCTTGTCCCGGAAACAAAAATGCAGGATTCACGTTAGCTATCCTCGCCATTCGACAGACTCCACGGATTGGAGCCGAGAATGCGGCCGTTACTGGTGCGAAGCAGAATCTTACGAGGCGAGGTTGTCACGAATTCCTCTAAAGAAAAACCACAGAAAGGTGTTTCTACCAGTGCATCGACCTTTCCCGGAGCACTGCTGATCATGCGCCACAAATCCTGTGCTTCCGTAATCTCAAGTTTTCTGGGCGCGAAAAGTATAAAGTCTAAATCACTGTCAGCGCGGACAGCCGGTATTCCAGAGGCCAGTTCATAACCCACGCTTCCGCCCGGACCCCAGCTCATGTCCAATCCTGCGAGATGGCTTTCGAGATAGGACAAGCTTCGGAACGCCTGTAGTCCTCGGCGTGAATCCTCTGCGAGCAGTAGCCGCAATTGATCTGGACGCCGAGTCTCTAACACTTCATTCAACTTTGTGAATCCTGCACATCGTTCGTGCCTTTGTGATCCACGCATTCCCACGGGGATCAATCCATCTGAGATGCGGCTTCTGCGTACAACCACCCACGGACGCTGATTGGGATTGAGGTATGGGCACGCTGGATCCCCTTGAGTTGAGATGACCGCCGACTCTGTTCTAAGGAGAAGGAGATCGTGGACATGC
>Ga0210386_10002780_pt1 | contig 14859 bp, 10 predicted proteins | sample IncBWH32OmetaG_FD_160091 | JGI IMG/M metagenome (GOLD analysis project Ga0210386, IMG submission 160091) | Forest soil microbial communities from Barre Woods Harvard Forest LTER site, Petersham, Massachusetts, United States - Inc-BW-H-32-O ... | reverse complement strand
ACCTCGAATCCGAATGGCTTTCAAAAGCGACCGACACAGACCTTGACCGAATGCTGCAAACCCGTTCTTCTCGATTGGGAATCGATGTCACGGTCCGACAGGCCATTCTGCAGATCTGCTTGCACACCCAGGGACATCGCGCCCAATGCGCATCGCGATTGCGTGGACTCGGCGGTACGCCACCGAGCATGGATTTCGTATTGTGGGTCAAGGATCAAGCCACCCCGCGCCAGCCTGTCCCTCGCGCGCCAGCCATTCCCTAAATAAAAGAGCTAAACCGCTGTTAATACTTGACTTATCGATAATAATCTGATATAATACTAAAGTGCCTCCAGCCGCGGAAGCTTACTGGAGACCGCGCAAAAAGGAGAACCCCATGATCCAGTCCGAAACGGCGATCGGCCGCTTCTTCCTGCTGTTTGCGCAAAACAGCAACGAGGAGAGTACTCCTGCGCAGGTGTCGCAATTTGCCGATCCCTTTATTTCTGCCGACCCGCACGGAACTCGCTGCGTCCGCGTCGACGATTTTGCGGCCGCATTGCCAAAACGGAAACTGCTCTTCGACCGACTCGGCTGCAAACCAGCGGTATTGGTGAGTCTTGATGAGACTCAGATTGATGCGCGATACGTCCTCGCGAAAACCACGTGGCGCTTTGACTTCGCTCGCGCAAATTCTGAAGAAAGCCGGCAGGTGCTCGCCGATTCGACGTTTCTGGTCGATATCGGTGGCGAAGAATTCAAGATCGTAATGTACATGGCTCACCAGGACATCATGCAGGTGCTCCGTGACCGCGGCATCCTCCAGACCTGATGATTCGGAATCTAGTGTGCCCGCTCTTTTGGCGCGTGCAGATACCGGCTGGCGAACTCCAGAAAATAAGGCCAGTTCGGCGCGGGCGTGTGTCCGCCATCATGCTGCCGGAAGGCCAGATCGCCATTCATCAATGCCGTGCCTACAGGCGGAAACTGCGTCGTGCCCAGGTCCTTCGCGCCCAGCAATCGGTAGACCGGCCCAGCGGCCGCCTCGGCCAGAAACATCCCGCGCGGATCAGCCCAGGCGTCGCCGTGGGGATTTGCATAGCCGTCCCCTGTATCGGCGCCCCCGCCAATCAACAACGGCCGCGGCGCACATAGCGCAATCAACTCGTGATTATCCACAGGCAGATCGCCCGCATTCAGCGGCCCGGCATAGCGCAGGAAGTTTCCGTCAAACCAGTGATACAGCGAAGCGCCGGCAACGTTTGGAATCTGCTCGCCGTAGATATGCCGGTAGAGCTTCGCGCCGCCTTCGCCCGACGAACTGATGTAGCCGATCGCGAAGTTAGGGTTGTAAGCCATCGTGACCAGCACCGCCTTGCCGAATCGCGAATGCCCTGCGAGTCCCACCTGCTTCGCATCGACCGTCTTATCCGTCTCTAAATACTTGAATGCCTCACCTGCGCCCCACGCCCACGCCTTCAGCACGCCCCAGTCGTCGAGCTTCCGCGGCTCACCGTGGTTGTCCCAGCCGATGATCCCTTCTGTCAGCCCCGCTCCGTCGTCTTTCTGATAGCTAACTGGATTCAGAATTGCGAATCCCCACCCGCGCTGTACTGCGAGCCTGCCATCCACTCCCACCGGAGTCGCAACGTAGCTATCCAGCGGACCGCTCGTGGCCAGCTCAAAATCCTTGGCGAATGCCAGTTCCATGATTACCGGCACCGGTCCCGCTGCGTGCGCGGGAACTGTCAACAACAGATCAATGCTGAACCCCTTCTGCGTCGCTAAGCCCGGCGCAGTCTTCCCGGCGAGTCGCTTCGTAATCACATCGATGCCGCCGTATTTCTCGTGGACCGTGCTGACGACATACCACTGCACACCTGGCATCGAGGTTGGCGTCCTCCCGAGCACCTCGCGATCGAAATCTTCACTGATCTCGCGTCTCCGCTTTAACCAGTCACTCGGAGTCTTGACCGGCTGCCCATTCTTGAACACCAGGGGATCGGGAAGTTTCGGATAGACGTTCGCCTTTGCTTCGTCGTAATTCGTGGCGCGCGGCGACTTCGCATCTGGAACCGGAGCCGGGCGCATATCCGATTCCTTCAAGCCCAGCAATCCAAGCAGGCGCAGCCGGTCCTGCTCGGCTGTCAATTGCATCGGGATATGCGGTGCCGTCGATGCGGATTTAGTTGAATTCTGCAGTGAGCTCTGCGCCTGCATGCCCGACGTCGTCAACGCCAGCGCGGCTGACAGCGTGGAAACAGCGAATCGCGAAACCATCTTCGGAAGCCCGGGCCCTCTTGTGAAATTACTCATACGGGATCGGCCCCAGCATACTCATTGCAGGGTTTGCAGGCAAGCACCTCCGCAACCTCGGTCTTCAAGTTTCTCCAGTTTGCGCCGATGACCAACTTGGCTGATTCGTGTCCACAGCCACCTACGCAGTGCAGTTTCCGGCGCGGCGATATCGGTTTCAACGGGAAAGGAAACTTCTCTCATGTCTGCGATTCGCAATATCCCTCTCAGACGCAAATTTGTTATCGCATTCGGGATTGTGTGCGTCCTCTGCCTGGCGTCGGGGGTCTATTCCCTTCTCACGTTCCGCGCCATTGCCCAAAGGAGCGGCGACGTGAGTCAGAATCGTTTTCCGTCGGTGATCGCTTTGGCGCAGATTCGCAATGCCGCTAACAACGTGCGGCGCGAGGATCTCGATCTTTTGCTATGCAAAACGCGGGAATGCGTAGCAACGCACACCGCGAAGCGGGAAGCCGCCTGGTCTGACTACGATTCCGGAATCAAACTCTATGAGCCTTTGATGAGCTACCCCGGAGAGCGTGAACTCTACGAAAAGTTCACAACTGCCTTCTCTCAGTATCGCGAAATGAGTGACGGCGTGTTTGCACTCTTAACCAAGGGCCAGGCTTCGGGCGCGCTCGATGCCGCAACAATGGCCTCCACTGCCGACACGTATCACGTCACATTCGCAGCATTGAACGCGGATCTCAATCTGAACGCCGGCGTGGGTATGCAGGAAGCCGCCGCGGCATTTAGCGCAAGCCAGCGCGCCAGTTGGATCAACCTCATTGCAACCCTCATCATCATCGCCCTATGCATCGTTGTGGGTGCTCTGCTGACGCGCGTCATTGCGCCTCGCATCGCGAGGGGAACCGAAATGCTCGAGCGCCTTGCCGCCAAAGACCTGACAGCACACGTGCAAGTGACCGGCACGGACGAGGTCGGCCGCCTCGGCGGCGCCATGAACCAATGTGCCGAAACCCTGCGCACCGTGCTGCAAGAAGTGGGACGAGGCGCCGACACCCTCTCCGCCGCGACCACTGAGATCACGGCGCGCGCCGTGCAAAGTGCGGGAAATGCTCAGGCACAGTCGAATAGAACCAACCAGATCGCCGTGGCTTCGCAGGAAATGACGGCGACCATCGCCGAAATCAGCCACAACGCCGAAAGCGCCGCTGCAGCCAGCCGCATCTCGGCAGAAACCGCGGATCAGGGCGGCGCCGTGATGGAAGCCGCAGCAATCACCATGGACAAGATCGCCGCAGCCACAGGCACCGTCGCCGAAAAAATGAACTCCCTCGCGCTTCGCTCCGAGGAAATCGGCAAGGTCGTCAGCGTGATCCAGGAGATCAGCGAACAGACCAACCTGTTGGCGCTTAACGCCGCCATAGAAGCCGCTCGGGCTGGCGAGCATGGACGTGGATTCGCAGTGGTAGCAGGTGAGGTCCGTCGCCTGGCCGAGCGCACCAAAGGTGCGACCGAGGAAATCGCCGCCACCATTCGCAGTATCCAGGACGAAACGCGGGACACCCTCGAGGTCATGCAAGACAGCCGCGCTGCCGTCGAGAACGGCAGGAACGAAACTGGCCGCGCCCGCAAGAGTCTCGAAGCCACCATTGAAGCCTCCCGCCAGGTGGAGCACCAAATTCAATTGATCGCCTCCGCCGCAACTCAGCAGACCTCGGCCTCAAGCGAAATCGCTGAGTCGGCCGGCCAAATCTCTCAGCTCGCAACCGAAAGCGCGCAGGGCTCCGAAGAAGCCGTTGAAGCTCTCAAGAATCTCGCCTCGCTGGCCAGCGAACTCGACGGCATGATTCGCGAGTTCAATTTTGAGCAAACCCAAGACCCGCACGAATCGCCGGCCGGAAGACGGCAGCAGGCCCTTCTACACCAACCTCGGGCAGCACACGCCTGAGCCTTTTCCTAGTGCAGCCATTTGGCCCCAGTGGATAAGTACGCGCCATTGGGGCCTCTTTTTCGAAGCCCCCTTACACCGCACGCTGCTCCGCGACATCGCCCCACCAAACGGTTCTGCTATTCTCGGCAAGGTTGACCCTGACCGCGAGTGTTACAGCACGAACAAACTCCTCGGGAACTCTCCTCAACCGGATTGATGAAACCTCTTGCTTGTTGAGACAATCACTATCGGAGTGGAGTCCTTCGTTCACGACGTCTAATCGCGCCGAGTCAGGTCAGCGGAAGGCGTATCCTGTGCCTGGAGTGGCTCTAGCCGCTGCCATATTGAGCACCACGTTTCGACCCTCTGTTTGCACCCTGGAGACACGCGCATGAGTGCCGCCAAATACGACCTCGTCGTTATCGGTTCCGGTCCCTCGGGGCAGCGCGCCGCTGTGGCCGCTTCAAAGATGAAAAAGCGCGTGGCCGTGGTTGAATCGCGATCAGTCGTAGGCGGCGTCTGCGTCAACACCGGCACCATTCCGTCCAAGACAATGCGCGAAGCGGTCCTGCATCTGTCCGGGTACAACTACCGCTCCGTCTACGGCATGAACTACCGGGTCAAGGAGAAAATCTCCATGGCCGACCTTGCCTTCCGCGTGCAGGCCGTCATCAAAACCGAAGTGGACGTGACCGAGGCCCAGCTCTCCCGCAACGGCATCGACATCATCCACGGCATCGCCCACTTCGTCGATCCGCACCAGGTCCGCATCGAAGGACTCACCGGCAATACCAACATCGAAGCCGATCGCATCATCATCGCAGTCGGCACCAAGCCCGCCTCGACTCCCAAGGTTCCGATCAACGGCCGCACCATCATCAACAGCGACCAGGTCCTCGATCTGCCTTCGCTTCCGAAGTCACTCATCGTCGTAGGCGGCGGTGTCATCGGTGTTGAATACACCTGCATGTTCTCCACTCTCGGCGTGCGCGTCACCTTGATTGAGAAGCGAGCCAAACTTCTCGAATTTGCCGACCAGGAGATTGTCGAGTCGCTTAGTTATCACCTCCGCGACAGTCGCGTCACCATGCGCCTCGGCGAAGAAGTTGAAAGCGTTGAAGAACTCGCCGACGGCACCGTCGTCGCCAACCTGCAGAGCAAGAAAAAAGTCTCTGGTGACGCGCTCCTTTACGCCGTCGGACGCCAGGGCGCCATCGATGATCTCAACCTCGCGGCCGCCGGAATCGATGCCGATAACCGCGGCCGCATTCCGGTCGATGAGCACTACCAGACCAAGGTCGAGCACATCTACGCGGCCGGCGATGTCGTCGGATTCCCTTCCCTTGCCTCCGTCTCCATGGAACAGGGCCGCATCGCCGCCGCACGCGCTTTCAACGACAATGCAACCTCGTCCAACCCCAGCTTCTATCCCTACGGCATCTACACTATCCCCGAAATCAGCTTCATCGGCAAAACCGAAGAGCAACTCACCGATGAAGACGTCCCCTATGAAGTCGGCATGGCCTTCTATCGCGAGACGGCGCGCGGCCAGATTCGCGGCGACACCACCGGCCGCCTCAAGCTTATCTTCCACCGCGACACCCGCAAGGTTCTCGGCGTACACATCATCGGCGAAGGCGCCAGCGAACTGGTGCACATCGGCCAGGCTGTCATGATCATGGGCGGTACCGTCGACTACTTCGTCGACACAGTTTTCAACTATCCAACTCTCGCCGAGTGCTACAAGGCCGCGGCCTTCAACGGACTCGGCCGCCTGCACCGCTACCAGGTGGAATGAAGTGATCAACCTCGAAGACTCCGGCGCGCAATCAACTTTCACCACCGGAGCATTCCTATCCCCGCAAGCTTTCCCCCCACGGAGGGCGAAATGACCACTGCAATCGGCGTTGTCGTAACTGAACACATTGTTGCCGGCAGGCTCGAAGATATGCGCCTCATAGGAGAAACGGTGCGCTATCCCCAGAATGTCGATGAGGTCGACGCGCTGAACGGGCTCCCTGTCGGTGAGTTCGTCGAAATCCTTGCCGGCGAAATCGTCTCCGTAATCGGCAAAGGCGACGTGGATGCCATCGGTGTAGCTGTCCCCGGCATTACGCGTCACGGCGTCGTCGAGGATTCGCCGAATCTCACCCAGATCAAGGGAATGCGCCTCGCCGAGGAACTTACCCGCGTCCTCGGAGCGAAAGGCGTCAATGCCCCCGTACACATCGCCAACGATGCCGATGCAATTGCAGCTGGTGTCGCTGCCACCCGCGGGCAGCTCAACAAGCTCACCCGCGTATGGACCATCGGCAACGGCATCGGCTACGGCCGCTGGCCCTACGTCGAGGGCGTGTGGGAAGGCGGACATATCACCGTCACCCTCGATCCAAAGGAGCGCTTCTGCGGTTGCGGCGGCGTCGGCCACCTCGAAGGGATCATGGGCTATCGCGCCATGCGCATGCGCTTCCTTGACCTCGAACCCGAGGAAGTTTTTGCGCAAGCCAAGAAAGGTGACTCCCGCTGCCGCGAATTTGTCGACCTCTGGCACAGCGCGTTGGCAGCAGCTACAGCTTCATTTATTCATCTCGCCGGCCCTGGCCGCTTCTACTTCACTGGGCACAACGTCCACTTTCTCGACGTCCCGATGCTGCGCCGTCATCTCGAGACAATGGTCAAGATGAGTCCGCTTCTAAGCTATTCGCTAGAGATTCTGCCCAACGACGATGCCACCGCGCTTCTCGGCGCCGGCGTAAGCGCCATCCGCGCCCTGGCATCGTAGCTTACGACAGCTCGTAGCAGGCAGGGACTTCCTCAGAATTCCTGCCCGCCAAGCTACCTTGACTCCTTAGCCCAGTCTGCAACTAAGTTGTTGCTCAATAGCAACTTAGAGACAGCAAATTTTTCCGGAAAAGAAGGATTCTTTCTGCAGGATTGGGGAAGTGCGCGGTGAAGCGGACGTGAACCATACTGGGTGCTTCGCCAGGATTAGAAGCTAAGAGCTTGACGCTCGTCGCAGCGATCAACTCAGCCGCAGGTAAGTCTTCGAGAGCCGGTCATGCCAGCTCATCTGGTCCTCGTCGAAGATCGACCACACCATGCCCAGACCCACCGGAATAACGGAGATGAGCATCGCCTTGAGCCGGCTATTCACCTGCGCGGTAGTGGGAACTTCCTCTTCAAATGTGCAAAGGGAGAGTTGGGCGTAGCGCATTCCCGGCGTCACTTTCGCAAATGTAAGGAAGAACCATTCGTAAAGCGCGGCAAGCCCAAGGGTGGCTATGACGCCGCACACCTCGGAGACCCGAATACCAGGCAAGTGGTCGAACCGGGAAGCAACAACATAAGCCATTCCCCAAACCAGGCTCAGGATCAGCGCGGCGTCCACCATCGTCGCCATCATTCGCCGGCTGAAAGGGGCCTGGTAAAGCTTGGGCTCATCGGGCGCGAGCGCATAGTAGTCAGGCAAAGCCTGCGGCTGCTCATCGAGATGAATCGCCTGCCAGCTCGATCCGATCCAGGTAGGTTCCGTCGCCTGCGCGGCCGCTGAGGACATCGGCGACGTCGAAACAGTGTTCGGATCTACTTCGAAGATGCTGAGCTGCTGAGGTTCAGATGAGTCTTCAAACGCTTCCGTGATGCGCGGACGCATCCGGCGCGTGGCAATGATCTCGCGCGGAAACTCGATGAGGTTGGCAGGAATCGGCTGCGCAGCCTCGACCGCCTCATACACCAAGCCGCCGTCGTATGTATCCAGCTCATCGCCGGGCGAGTCCGATGCATGGCTGATTGCCGGCCGAATCTCCTGATGTGCGGGGCGCACCGGCATATCTGGATCCCAGCGGATCTCCAGACCACCCGATGGCACCGGGGAGTTTTGCAGTGTCGTTGAGGATCTCTGCGGCTGCCACTCCTGGGTCGTTACTTCGACCTGATGCGCAGCGGGTTCCTGGGCGGCAGCATGATCGCCGTTGTTTTGGATGTGATCGAGAACTGCTTGTGCGGCGGCTTGAGCTGTGAGCGCGGCGCGTGTGGCTGCTTCAGCGGCACGCAAGGCATTGCGTGCCTCCAAGGCTTGCATCTCGCTAAAACTCGGTGTCTGGGCGTACCGGGCGGCAACGCGAGCTGCAGCTGCAGCGGCCCGGCTGTTTGACAATACCTGTCCGTCGTCCTGCGTCTCTTCGTCGACAACCGCAATCCCTTTGCGATTCTTGTGCTCTGCAAGGCGACGATTAACTTCCTGCTTCCACGAGGGGAGTGGGGTTGGCGAACTTGCCAATGTGCTCAAAACTCTAAATTCCCTTCTACCCGTTTCCTGGGTCAGTGCATTGACCCCGTCGAATCGTTCCAGTCCGAATGTTTCAACAAATTCAAGTGGTTGATGTTTTTATAGCGTCGCAAGTCCGAAGGTGCCGTCTAAACCAAGGATCCAGTACTCGCATTTGCTATGCTGGCTTTGGCCCTCGATGCACCCTCGTATTTTCGTGTTTATCACGGTGATGACTCTCTGTCACCTACAACTTGCCGGGCAGATGTTAACCAATGCGTTACCTCTTGGGCAAGGTCCTGCCACGGTCGTAAGCGGCGGTCAGCAATCAACCGTGTCGCGACTCCCGAACGACCCGGGACAGGAAGCCATTCCCATCGCCAAACCCGAGCCTGTTCCGGCGAGTGGCGTTCCTGTTCAACTGCAAGCCGATCGCCAGACCTGGGTGGCCGATACGTGGACAGGAACCGGCGGAGTAGTTGTTCACTATCGCGACTACGTTATCCAAGCAGACAAGGCGGTCTATCACCGGGACACCTACCAACTGGAAGCAGAGGGGCACCTGCAGGTGACCGGTGGCCCGAGCGACGTATTCATTAGCGCTTCGCACGGCGACATGCGCCTCGACATGCACACAGCTCGCTTCTTCGACGTCACCGGCTCGATGGGAGTCAAGCATGCGGGCCGCACCGTGGTTTACTCCACAACCAACCCGTTTTTGTTCTCGGGCCGAGTTCTGCTTCAAACTGGCGAAGGAAGCTACAAGGTCGTCGATGGCACGATGACGAACTGCCGCCTGCCCAAGCCGGATTGGCAGTTGATTGCGCGCTCCATCAACATCAGGAACAACCAGGCAACGACCACAAACGCACTGTTCAAATTCCTCGGAATACCCGTGTTCTATCTTCCTTATCTGCGCCATCCGGTAGATGACACAGGACGTGACAGCGGGCTCCTGATCCCGGTCGTCAGCAATTACTCGTCGATCCGCGGCTGGACTTTCGGAGACCAGATTTATATCGTGCTCAACCGCAGCATGGATTTGGTGGTGGGCACCGAGTACTACAGCAAGCGGGGCTGGGCCCCGAACGGCGACTTTCGTTACAAGGGGCCGGGCTTGGACCACTTTACAGCGCGTTGGAATGCGCTGCTGGATCGCGGTTTCGAACAGTTGCAGACTTCGGGACCGCAGGCAGGCCAGACCATTCTGGTCAACCAGGGTGGCACTGACATCGTAGCCGAAGGGCGTGACGACCTGACCCCGGAGACCCGTCTAGCGATGAACGCCGAATATCTTTCAAGTTATACATACAAGCTGGTGTTTAACGACAACTACCTGCAGGCTGTGAATTCCGAGGTCCACAGTACTCTGTCACTCACGCACGCGTACAACGGGTTCGTACCTTCGGCCTACCTGGAACGCCTGCAGAACTTCGCCAGTTCCACTGAGGGCGACGAAGTACGGATTCTTCATCTGCCAAGCTTGCGCTTCGACGTTCTGGACGAACCGCTCCACGGATCCCCGTTGTACTGGAGAATGGGTTCGTCGTTGAGCTATTTAGGACGCTCCGAATACGGCTTCCACGTCCGCAACCTAGGCAGGTTTGATCTCTATCCCCGCCTGTCGTTGCCGTTGGTGGCCGGCGGCTGGAGCGTGGTTCCCGAAGTCGCGCTTCGCGAAACCTTCTATACAGGAAGTCAGAATCCAAACCTCACGGGCACGAATGGTGGCACACCTACCGTGAGCCATGACGCCCTGAGCCGCAGCGACTTCGAAGCGTCGGTCGATGTGAGGCCGCCAGCCTTGGAGCGTGACTTCACTATAGGCAACCGCGAAATACGGCATGTGATCGAGCCGGAGATCATGTACAGCTTTGTAGGTGGGATCGGCGTTAAGGCGCGCAATGTTCCGTTGTTTGACCCCACGGACATCGCCACTGATACGAACGAGGTGGGTTACACTTTGACACAACGTTTTTACACCAGATTGAAGAATGCTCAACCTTGCACGGTCGAGGACACGATGACAACGTGTTCGCCGCAGCCGCGTGAATGGGCAAGCTGGGTAATTACGCAGAAATACTTTTTGAATCCGACTTTCGGCGGAGCGCTTGAACCGGGCCGCAGAAATGTTTTCGACACAACGCTCGATTTGACCGGAATTGCCTTCCTTACTGACCCGCGCAATCTCTCTCCGCTCGTATCCCGCCTGCGCTTTGAAGCTGTCAAGAATCTGCGCATCGAGTGGGACATGGACTATGACCCAAAGAGCGGACGACTCGACGCGAATAACGTCTTTGCGGGCTACAGCTGGGGACCAACAACCGTGGGACTTGGCCACTCACTTCTCAATGCAGTCGACGAGAAAGGAAGCACCGCTTCCATCCTTCAGAGTCAGCAATTGCAGCCGTTTGTTGAGATCGGAAAGCCCAATGGCGCAGGGTTCAATCTGGCGGCAAACGGAGGATACGATTTTGTCAATGGCGCGTTGCAATATGCCGGTGTTCAAGCAGTTTACAACTGGAACTGCTGCGGTTTGACGGTGGGGTACCGACGTTTTTCACTCGGAGCGATTCGGGACGAAACCCAATATCTGTATAGCTTTACGCTCGCCAACTTCGGATCCGTCGGCGACATTCGGCGGTCCAATACGGTCTTCCATGATCCAACCTTACCGCCCGCTTACTGAAGTCGACGGCTCGTCGCCAGAATCTGGATGACCGATTTGGAAGCGGCCGGCTGATTGCCTTTCGCCGGACTTAACGTCCACTAGTCAATGACATGGCCGTGATCCATTGCTGCGTTCGGCAAGGGCTTGGCTGGGATATCCTTGCAAGAGAGGGAAATCAATTGTCGCGTATACATTTTTTGGCTGGTTTGCTTGCGTTGAGCCTGGCCGTAGGTTGCAAAGCCCAGTCCGCGAGTTCCGTGGCCCAGGATGCAGCACTGAACCGGCGCATCGAAGTGATGGTACGTTCGCAATTCAGTATTCCCCCCGAGGTCTCCGTTGCCCTCGGCCAGCGTACCTCCAGTCAAATCTCGGGTTACGATACTCTGCCAGTCACCCTGTCGCACGGCTCAACGAAGAAGGTGATTGATTTTCTGATTTCCACCGACAACTCCAAATTGGCGCGACTGGAAACCTTCGATCTTGCAAAGGATCCCGTGTTCAACATTGACATCGCAGGGAGACCGATTCGCGGGAATCCGGATGCCAAGGTAACCGTGATCAATTTTGACGATCTGGAATGCCCTTATTGCGCACGCATGCATTCGTCTCTTTTCCCTTCCACGATCGATCGGTACAAGGATAAGGTGCGGTTTGTCTACAAAGATGATCCGTTGACCGATCTGCACCCGTGGGCAATGCACGCTGCTGTGGACGCAAACTGCCTCGCTGCGCAAAACGGTCAAGTTTACTGGAATTTCGTGGATTACGTGCACGCGCACGGACAGGAAATCAATGGCGAAGACCGTAACCTGACGAAGAGCTTCGCCGCTCTGGATCGCATTGCTCGCGACGAGGCCACGCTGGCAAAACTGGATACGACGAAGCTCGACGCCTGTCTTGGGAAGCAGGATGAGACGCAGGTGCGCGCATCGGCAAAGGAAGCGGAAGCGCTGGGGGTAGATGGAACGCCGGCTCTCTTTATCGACGGAGAGCGCATCAATGGCGCTCTTCCTGCGGAGCAGGTATGGATGGTGATCGACCGGGCTCTGCGTGCAGACGGAATTGAACCTCCGCCACCCGCGACCGCCGTACAGCCTGCTGGCAAAGGTCAGTAATAACTGGGGAGTCTCGTCGCCGTCAGGTCTACTCTTCGGAGTTGGCTGCGGACCGAGAGCCCTGCATGTGAGTCGTTTGTTCCGATGCCTCGGTCTTGGGATTTATCCTGTAGTACCGGGGTCACCGCGGACTCCCGAGGAGACACAGGTTGCAAGTCCAAACTTTATCCTTCAAGCGTCGTAAGCCCTCAGCCCTGGCCCTTTCAAGTACCCTTTTGCTGGTTGCATTGGCAGCATGCAGCCACGCTCCCTCACCTGACGTAATGGCGACGGTCAACGGCAAGGACATTCTTCGTTCCGATCTGGACAGAGCCTACGTCAACTACAAGGCCACGCAAGGGGATGCGCCGCAGGACCCCGACCCAGAGCAAGCTGACATCGTTCGCCTCAATCTCTTGCGCCAGTTGATTGACAACGAGATTCTCGATCAGCGAGCCGCAAAGTTGAATCTTGCCGCTTCTGACGAAGATGTGAACGCCCAGTTGATTGAACTCAAGGCCCCCTATACCGCTGAAGAGTTCGACAAGAAGCTGAAGCAGCAGAATATGACCCTGGACGATCTGAAGTTGCAAATTCGGCGCAAGCTCACTTCGGACAAGCTGATCAACAAGGAAATCGAATCCAAGATCAACATCACAGACGCCGATATCAACAGCTACTATGCATCGCATAAATCTGGTTTCAACGTGATCGAGCCGCAATATCACCTGGCTTGGATCGTCGTGACAACTGGTCCTTCGCAGCAGGCTGGCAATCTGCAGAACAACAAGGCAACAAGCGATGCCGATGCGCGCAAGAAGATTCTGACGATTCACAACCGCTTGACAACCGGTGAGGACTTCGGCTCGCTTGCGATGAACTACTCTGAAGACCCCAACACAAATTCAAGTGCCGGTGATATGGGCATTTTCCCCGAGTCTGCGTTGCAGCAGCGAGATCCGGCCACGTTCGCTGCAATCAACAAGCTGAAGCCCGGACAGATAACCGATGTGCTGCCTGTATATGGCGGCGCCGGACCGACGCAACGGGCGGCTGGTTATGCCATCTACAAGCTGCTGGAACGCGAGCCTGCCGGACAACGCGAACTGAACAATCCAAGCGTACAGCAGCATATCCGCCAGGGATTGCGTGAGAGTCGCGCGCAGCTACTGAAACTCGCCTACTACGAAACCCTGCGCGATGACGCGAAAGTGCGGAACTACTTTGCAGAGCAGGTTCTGAAGCAGGGCGCGAAATAGATCATCCAAGCCGGATTGGCCAGGAACGCTTCCTAGCTGCGAACTTCGCGATGAACCGATCTTCCTCAACAGCCTGACTGCCATCGGAATGAGCAAACCAAACGCCGAGCGCACATATTGAGGATTCAGGAAGATTTGCGCGCCCTGTAATGAATCCCAATCGAAACCAAAATCAAACGGCCTCCGCACTGAGCGAAGGCCGTTCTGATTTTCAATTGAATCGAGAGCTACTTGAGGTTGCCGCTCGAATCCATGGTGATTCCACCCGGACCCTTGTCCTTCTTTTCCTCGTTGGCTTTGCGGGTACCCATGGCCTTCGAACTCCATTCCTTTGCTGCGGCGACATCTGCCTTTACTGCGGCGGGATCGGCGTAATCTACATCCGCCTTGCGACGATAGGTGAGGTTCAGATACGACATGGCGTCGTCATAGTTGGCGCGATTCGCAAGTGCCTGATTCAGATACTGCAACCCTTCTGTGACCAAGGACGTGTTCTGCTCCTTGATCTCTTGCAGCACCTTCTTCGGAGCCTTCACGTTGCCTTCGCCATCGTCGTTCATGTTGGCGCTTGCGAGTGCTTTCAAGGTATTTTCGTGGGCCAGCGTCCAGTCAATCACGCCGATGGTGTAAGCGGCCTCAGGATCCTTGGGATCGACCGCCAGAACCTTCTTCTGAAAGTCTTTCGCCTCGTCGAATTTCTTGATGCTGAAGTAAATGGCCGCAATTTGCTTGAGGCTGTTGACGTCGTTCGGTTCCTTGGCCAGAACCTCCTGGAAAATGCTGATTGCCTGCTGGGCATTCTTCAGGTTATCGGGTGTAGAGAGCCCGGGGACAACGTTTTGCGCAAGTGCCGTAGCCAGGTAGCTCTTGGCCATCGGCAAACTGGGGTCCAGTTCAGTGGCCTTCTGGAAGTGTCCGATCGCCTCTTCGTAGCGGGCAGACTTGTACGCCTCCACTCCCTTGTTCAATTGATCACGGGCTTGCAGGCGGTTGCACCCGCCCATGGAAAGCACCATGCCGGCCAAGGCAACCGTGAGCGCCGTAATTCGTGCGGGTCCATTCATGTTCTTATTCTTCTCCTTCAGGTCGTGCGCTGCGATCACGCACCTTGTAAATCATGCGCCTGAATCCGGGCGGGAGATTCCGAAACCAGGTTGGCCAAATTGTACTCCTGTTCCCCCTGAGCAAACTGTGTTCTTCAAACGTGAAAGATTCTATTGCCCAGCTAAAACCTTGGGTGTCATCAATCCGATCTGGTCAACTCCGGCAGCGTGGCCAAGGTCGATGACTTCGGCGATCTGTGCGAAGCTCAACCGGTCATCACCCTTGATGAACAAGACGCGGTGTACGCGGTTAGCATAAGTAGCAGCGAGGCGCGACTGTAACTCCCCCTGCGC
>Ga0210386_10002779_pt1 | contig 14860 bp, 11 predicted proteins | sample IncBWH32OmetaG_FD_160091 | JGI IMG/M metagenome (GOLD analysis project Ga0210386, IMG submission 160091) | Forest soil microbial communities from Barre Woods Harvard Forest LTER site, Petersham, Massachusetts, United States - Inc-BW-H-32-O ... | reverse complement strand
GTGGCACCCACCACCAGGCCGCCGCCCTGATGCACTGGCACCGCGCCAACAATGTGCGCCGGGTTGTATTTCGGCAAACCCCAGAAGATTTCACGAATAATGCCGACCACGATCGTCAACGTGATCATGATGACGAAGGAGTAGGTCGTGATCGCAAAGGTCCGGCCCGACTGCCGCAATCCGCGCAGGTTGGAGATACAGATCAGCACCAGCGCCCCGATGGTGATTTCCAAGTGGTAGGGGTGCAATGCGGGTAACGCCGAACACAGGGCCACCGTTCCGGCCGCCGGTTGCACCGCGGCGGTGACCACGTAGTCGATCAATAATGCCGCGGCAGCGACCTGCGCCCACCGCGGCCCGAAGTTATCCCGCGCCACCATGTAAGAGCCGCCGGCCCGCGCGTAGGTCATCACAACCCCGCGATACGACGCGGACACCAACAACAAGATGAACAAGATGACGCCGATGATCGGCAGCAACAGAGCGAACGCGGCCATCCCGGCGCGCGGGAGCAGTTCGATCATGATCTGCTCCGGACCATAGGCGGTCGATGAGATCGCGTCAGGTGAAAGCGCACCGAGCGCAACAGGATTCGACAATCTCTCCGATTCCAGCTGCTCGCTGGTCAGCGGCTTGCCAAGTGCGATGCGCTTCCACCCGTCGACGAAAGACGGGTTGATGCCCGAGGTACGCTCCGGTGTTGTCACCACGTATCACTTCCTGGGTTACTCGACGACCTACTCGATGACCTATGGGCGCAAATCATTTCGCGTAGGCCCCTTGCGATTCGGGCAGGTCTGTCTGGCTATCCGCAACGTTCGGCCGAGCTGGAGGTGTGACTGCCCGGGTGGCTTGGGCTTGCGTGATTCGAGACGCGATGTCGTAGGCCACGATTTGCGCGCTGACACCAGGGATCCGGCTGATCACCCCGGCGATCTTATCGGCGGTGCGGTCATGCAGCAGCCGGCCCAGTAACGCCGAATACGTTCGACGCGGCAACAGCACCGTCACCTTGGTGTCCGGATGATCCCGCATGACTTGGCAAACCAGCTCTTGCGCGGCCCGGAGCACGTTGCGATCGAGACACTCGACCAACCGCAACTCGGTGAGGTGCCCGAAGTGCTGCCAGCGCCGCTGCAACCGCGCGGCATGAGCCGGGTCTAGCACGAAGTGCACCGCGACCATCTCGTCGGCGTGCAGCCCTTTCGCATAGCGCATCGCCTCGACCTCTGCGAGGTCCACGCTGTCCACGAAGACGAACACCCGTTGCCGGTCATGCTTTGCCAACTCGGGAGGCTCGGTGACTGACGTCTCCAATACCGAGGCTTCGGCGCGATACTGCCGGTTGAGCCGCATCAACGCGAAGACCAGAATCGGGAAGACAATGACGACTAGCCAGGCCCCTTCGGTGAACTTGGCGATCGCGAAGATCGCCACCACGATCGTGGACAGGATGCCCGCGGAGAGGTTGATCACCAGCTTGGATCGCCAGCCGGGCCCACGATGGGTCAGCCAGTGTTTGGTCATGCCGTAGCCGGCCATCGAGAAGCCGGTGAACACCCCGATCGCGTAAAACGGCACCAGCGCGTTCAGCGATCCGCCCGTCCCGATCAGCAGTGCCACCGCCAGCACGGTCAGCGTGATGATGCCGTTGGAGAACACCAGCCGGTGGCCCCGTTTCATCAACGGCCGGGGAAGGAAGCTGTCCTCGGCAACGAAGCTCGCGAGCGCGGGAAAGCCGTTGAAGCTGGTGTTGCCACCGGTGTAGAGGATCAGGGCTGTCGCCGCCTGAACGAGAAAGTACAGCGCCTTGCCGATCGCCCCGTTGCCGAAAACCGCGCGGGCAATCTCGGACAGCATCGACGGATAGCCATTGGCATAGGGAAAGGCGTGGGTGATGTGCGCAAGCCAGGCGACACCGGCTAACAAAAAAGCGAGAATGCACGCCATGATGGTGAGGACCTTGCGGGCATTGGCACCTTCGGGCTTGCGGAAGCTGTTGACCGTGTTGGAAATCGCCTCGACGCCGGTCAGCGACGAGCCGCCGTTGGCGAATGCTCGCAGCACGATGAGGATCGTCGCGCCCATGATCAGACCGCTGCCGTGTTGCACCGCCACCGCCCCATCGGTGTGCGCCGGGTCGTAGAGCGGTAGGCCCCCGAAGAATTCCCGGATGACCCCGACGACGATTGTCAACGAGACCATGCCGACAAACAAATAGGTCGGCAGCGCGAAAGGAGCTCCGGCTTCCCGCAATCCGCGCAGGTTAGCGAAGCACATGACGAGGACAACGCCGATGGTGATTTCCAAGCTGTAGGGACCCAAGACGGGTATCGCGGACACCACGGCTACCGTGCCGGCCGCGCACTGCACCGCGACGGTGACCACATAATCGATCAACAGCGATGCCGCGGCGATCTGCGCGATCTTGGGTCCGAAGTTCTCCCGTGCGACCACGTAAGAACCGCCGGAACGGGTGTAGACCATCACCACCTGGCGATACGACGCGGCCACCAACACCAGGATCAGCAAGATCACACCGGTGATCGGAAGTAACAATGCGAATGCGGCCATTCCGGCCGCCGGGAGCAGTTCGATCATGACCTGCTCAGAACCGTAGGCGGTCGAGGAGATGGCGTCTGGCGAGAGCACGCCGAGTGCGACGGGGTTGGACAAACGCTCGTGCTGGAGTTGGTCGTTGATCATCGGCCTTCCGAGGAAGGCCCTCTTACACACGTCAGAGAAAGACGGCGAGATCCTCTGTCCGTCAACTGGCTGTGCCATTAACACATTCCTTACGCAGTCTTGCGGATTTCTTACGAAGTCTTGACTTACCCCGCGTCAGCCTACGATGCGTTGCGTCGATCGGCGCGCCGAGAACGCTGCTCACCGGGCCTTCAGGACCATCTTTACGGAATCTTGACACTCCCCCGACGCGTACTGCGCTTACGAAATATTGACATCGCCCGGAAGCCTACGGGGCGTTCTGCAAATCGCGCGCGCTGGGACGAGACGGCCTGTGGAAGTTTGTTAAGAGTCGATTACCAACGCACCATCGACCAATTCGTCAAACCGTTCGATCGCCTCGTCCCTCTCCGCGTCGATGCCGCGAAGACGTCCCTGGTCAGAGAGGTGACGCAATGCGTACAACCGGGCGACGAGGGCCTTGCGGTCGGTGTGACGGGTGGCCCGCTCCCAGGCGGCCTGCTCGGTCAACAAGGCTCCGCCGTACACGTCACCGATGAACCGCGTGAGCGGGAACAGCCGCGCCTCGGCAACCGCGCCGTCAAGCTTGCTCCAGGCCGTGATTGCCGCTTCGAGATCGTCGACGCGGCTGCGTAGCAGGCGTGCTGTCTCGTCGTCGTCGGAAACCGTTACCGCGTCGTGGAGGCGCTCCAGCAAAGGATGATGGGCGTCGGCGCGCTCGATGCCCCGCCGTACATCAAGACACAGGAGATTATCAGGGCCTTCCCAAATAGTGTTGACCTGCGCGTCGCGAAGTAACCGGGCTACCGGCCAGGTTTCGATATATCCGTTGCCGCCGTGCAACTCGATAGCGTCCGACGCCATGGTGATGCCCAGCCGGCACACTTTGAGCTTCGTCACAGGCACCGCGATGCGTTGACGCACCGCGCGAGGCTGACGGTGGTTGGCGAATCCGGTGCCGTCGAAAACCATCGCCTGGGCGGCTTCGACGTCCACGATCATCTCAGCGAGCTTGCGCCGCACCAGCGGCTTGTCGAGCAACGCGGCGCCGAACGCGCGGCGCTGCCGCGCATAGCAGAGCGATTCGACCAGGGCACGGCGTGCGTTGCCGAGGGCGAACAATGCAATACCCAGGCGAGCCGCGTTGGTCAGTTCCATCATCCGGCCCAGCCCCTTGCCGTCGGACGGGCCGGCCTCGAGAGCCTCGCCGCTCGGCTCGCCAGAGAGCAGGAAGGCCTCGGCGTCGACGAACTCCACCTCGCCGGAGGCCACCGACCTGGTGCCCAGCTTGTCCTTGAGGCGGCGGATGCGAATGCCGTTGCGCGAGCCGTCCCGGCGGGTCCGCAACACCAGGAAGTTCGCCACGCCGCGGCCGGAGTCCGGCGCACCCTCGGGCTTGGCCAGCACGACGAACACCTGCCCGTCACAGTTGGAGGCGAACCACTTGAATCCGTTGAGCAGCCACGCTCCTTCGTTTTCACCGCTGGCGCGTTGAGCCGTCGTCTCGAGCGCGCCGAGATCGGAGCCGCCGGAACGCTCGGTCAACAACTGAGCGGTCTCGCCCTCCCACTCGCCGGTCTCGAACTTGGCAAGTACGTGGTCCCGAACGTCGGCCGGCGCATAGGCCGCGACCAGCGATTTGACCATTCCGCCGCCGGTTCCAAGCGCGCACCCCATTCCGATGTCGGCCTGGTTGAGCAGATAGTTGGCCGCATACAACGGCAACGACGGGTTGACGCCGGTCCGCTTCGCATCGGCTTTCAGTGCCTTTTGCGCGTCCAGAACTGCTCTTTTGGACTCGGTGAACGATGTCGGCTGGACGACCTGGCTGATGTCGTGGCCCCAGCGGTCGTAGCGCTCCAGCCGTGGTGGATTGCGGTCGGTCTGCTCGGCCCACCGTGCCACCGGGCCACCCATCAACTCGCCGATCCGCCTCAGGTGGGGTTCAGCGACGGCCAACTCGTCTGGCTGCAGGTAGTAGGCCATCGTGAGCTGCAGGCTCGGGTCGGTTTCGTACCAGTTGAGGCCCACGGCCCCCCCGTAGTTCTCGGTGCGGTATCGCTCAGATTTCTCCGGCGTGCTGAAGGGCAGCCGGTCCACCGCCTCGACGTCGTACGTGTTCATCGGCGCCGCTCCTCCTCGTCGCTAGGAACTCAGCCGCGCCGCCGCCGCGGCGATCCGCTCGTCGGTGGCGGTCAACGCCACCCGGACATGCTTGGCGCCGCGCGGGCCGTAGAACTCGCCGGGCGCGACCAGGATGCCGCGCTGCGCCAGCCACGCGACGGTGTCGCGGCAAGCCTCACCACGAGTGACCCATAGATATAGGCCGGCCTCGGAATGGTCGACGGTGAACCCGGCCGAGCGGAACGCCGGTAGCAAGGTGTCTCGGCGGCGGCGGTAGCGGTCGCGCTGCTCGTGCTCGTGCGCGTCGTCGTCGAGCGCGGCGACCATGGCCGCCTGCACCGCTGTCGGCACCATCATCCCGGCGTGTTTGCGCACCGCCAGCAGCTCGGCGACAACGGCTTCGTCTCCGGCAACGAAGCCGGCCCGGTAGCCGGCCAGCGAGGAGCTCTTGGACAGCGAGTGCAAGGCCAGCAGGCCGGTGTGGTCGCCGTCGCACACCGCGGGATGCAATACCGAGAGCGGCGCGGCATCCCAGCCCAGGCTCAAGTAGCACTCGTCCGATGCCACCAGCGCGCCGCGTTCACGGGCCCAGCCGACGACCTTGCGCAAATGATCGACACCGAGCACCTGTCCGGTCGGATTGCTCGGCGAGTTCACATACACCAATGCCGGCGACTGCGGACCGAGCTGGCTCAGCGAATCGGCGTAGACGACCCGAGTTCCGGCCAGCCGGGCCCCGACGTCGTAGGTCGGATAGGCCAGCTCGGGCACCACGACCAGGTCATCGGCGCTCAAGGCCAGCAGCGTGGGCAGCCAAGCGATGAGTTCCTTGGTTCCGATCACCGGCAGCACGGCCGCTTCGTTCACTCCGGTGACGCCGTGCCGGCGTTCCAGGGCGGCGACGGCTGACTGGCGAAGTTTCGGGGTGCCCGCGGTCGTGGGGTATCCCGCCGCTGCGCTGGCCGCGGCAAGCGCATCGCGGATCAGCGGCGCCACCGGGTCGACGGGCGTGCCGACGGACAGGTCGACGATGCCGTCCGGGTGCGACTTGGCCAGCGCCGTCACGTCGGCCAGGGTGTCCCAGGGGAACACCGGCAACACAGCTGAGAGGGCCGACCGGCGTCGGCGGTTCACCAGGCTGCTCAGTCGTCCTCACCCTGGGGCGGCAGATCCTTGACGACCTGCGGGTCGTTCTCGGTCATGCCGACCTTTGCCGCGCCCCCGGGGGATCCGAGTTCAGCGAAGAAATCCGCGTTGATCTGCGTGTATTGATTCCACTGTTCGGGCACATCGTCTTCGTAGTAGATCGCCTCGACCGGGCAGACCGGCTCGCAGGCACCACAGTCCACGCATTCGTCGGGGTGTATGTACAGCATCCGAGCGCCCTCGTAAATGCAGTCGACCGGACATTCCTCGATGCAGGCCTTGTCCTTGATGTCGACGCAGGGTTCGGCGATCGTGTACGTCACGAAGGTCTCCTCCATGTGCTGTTCAATGCGGGTGTTGTTGTGTCTTTCTGAGGCCCTTCGCAGGCCCTGAGCAGGACGCCAGGGATTAGTCGGTGCCGATGAAAGTGGCGGTGAAAGCCTGCCTAAGTGTGCCCTATGGTTTTGCTTCCCGGATGCGGATCCGTTGGTTACTGATACTAGACGTTGCATATATAACGCAAGTACCGGGCGGCTATGCGCACTGCTGCACTGCAACTCGTTGCATACGTAACGCCGCGGCGCTTATGCTGCCCGCGTGGCGCTACCCCACGCGATCTTGGTGTCGCTGTGCGAACAGTCCGGCTCCGGCTACGAGCTGGCGCACCGGTTCGACCGTTCGATCGGGTACTTCTGGAGCGCCACACATCAGCAGATCTACCGCACCTTGCGGGCGATGGAAGACGACGGCTGGGTATCCGCTGAGCTGGTCGTCCAGCGCGGCCGGCCGGATAAGAAGGTCTACACCGTCTCCGACACCGGCCGCGCCGAACTGGCCCGATGGATCGCCGCGCCTATCGGGCAGGGCAGATCCGGACGCGGCGGCGCACTCAGCGACAACCGCACCCGTGATGTGGCGGTCAAGCTGCGCGGCGCCGCTTACGGCGATCCGGCGGCGCTGCGGGTGCAGATATCCGCGCTGCGCGCCGCACGCGCCCAACTGTTGGACACCTACCGCGGATTCGAGAAGAGACAGTTTCCCGACCCGTCGGCGCTGCGCGGCAGCGCGCTACATCAGTACCTGGTGTTGCGCGGTGGCATCCGCGCCGAGGAAAGCACGATCGATTGGCTCGACGAGGTGACGGCGGCATTGCAGGAGACTTGATGACCTATCCAAACCTGTTGTCTCCGTTGGACCTCGGGTTCACCACATTGCGCAACCGGGTGATCATGGGTTCGATGCACACCGGCCTGGAGGACCGTGCTCACCACATCGACCGCCTCGCCGAGTACTTCGCCGAACGCGCCCGCGGCGGCGTCGGACTGATCATCACCGGTGGCTATGCACCCAACCGGACCGGCTGGTTGCTACCCCTCGCCGCGGAGCTCGTCTCCTCCGCACAGGCCCGCCGGCACCGTCGCATCACCGGGGCGGTGCACGAAGCGGGCGGCAAAATTCTGCTGCAGGTCCTGCACGCCGGACGGTATGCCTACCATCCACTTTCGGTCAGTGCATCGTCGATCAAGGCGCCGATCAATCCGTTCCGGCCACGCCGGCTCTCGTCGCGCGGTGTGCAGAGCACGATTGACGACTTCGCGCGCTGCGCCCTGCTTGCCCGCGAGGCCGGTTACGACGGCGTCGAAATCATGGGCAGTGAAGGGTACTTGATAAACCAATTCCTGGCCCCGCGAACTAACAAGCGCAGCGACGCCTGGGGTGGCACACCCGAGAAGAGACGCCGGTTCCCGGTCGAGATCGTGCATCGCACCCGGGCGGCTGTCGGATCCGATTTCATCATCTGCTACCGGATGTCGATGGCCGACTACGTCGAGGACGGTCAGAGTTGGGACGAATTGCTCTCGCTGGCAACCGATGTCGAGGCCGCGGGCGCGACCATGCTCAACTCCGGCTTCGGCTGGCACGAGGCGAGAGTACCGACGATCGTCACATCGGTGCCCAACAGCGCCTTCGTCGACATCAGCCATGCCGTCGCCGGACACGTCAATATCCCCGTGGTGGCGTCCAACCGAATTAACATGCCGCAGGCGGCCGAACAAATCTTGGCCGACACCCACGTGCAGCTGATCTCGATGGCCCGGCCGCTGCTGGCGGACCCGGAGTGGGTGCTGAAGGCGCAAGCCGCGCGCGACGATGAGATCAACACCTGCATCGCCTGCAATCAGGCCTGCCTGGATCACGCGTTCGTGAAGAAGACGGTGTCCTGTCTGCTCAATCCACGCGCCGGCCACGAAACGCGGCTGGTGTTGTCTCCGACCCGGCGCACTCGGTCGGTCGCGGTGGTTGGGGCCGGTCCGGCCGGGTTGGCGACGGCGGTCAACGCTGCTCAACGCGGTCACGACGTAACGCTGTTCGAGGCCAACGACTTCATCGGCGGCCAGTTCGACATGGCCCGCCGAATCCCGGGCAAAGAGGAATTCAACGAAACCATCCGGTATTTCACGACGATGCTGGAAAAACACGGCGTGGCCGTTCGGTTGGGCACCCGCGTGTCGGCGGCCGAGCTGACCGGCTACGACCACGTGGTGTTGGCGACCGGCGTGGTGCCGCGGATTCCGACCATTCCGGGGATCGACCATCCGATGGTGCTCACATATGCCGAAGCCATCACCGGCGTCAAACCGGTCGGGAAGACCGTCGCCGTGATTGGCGCCGGCGGCATCGGTTTCGATGTCAGTGAGCTCCTGGTTACCGACGATTCGCCAAGGCATGAACCGCAAGGCCTAAAAGAGTGGAAGGCGGAGTGGGGTGCGGCCGACCCGTGGGAGCAGCGGGGTGCGCTGACCAGTCCGATTCCGACGCCGCCGGTGCGTGAGGTATATCTGCTGCAGCGCACGAACGGTATTCAAGGGAAGCGGCTGGGCAAGACCAGCGGCTGGGTACACCGAGCTTCGTTGAAAGCCAAAGGCGTTCACCAACTTTCCGGAGTCAACTACGAGCGGGTGAGCGACGACGGGCTGCACATCAGCTTCGGCCCCAACCGGGAGCGACCCCAGCTGCTGACCGTGGACAACGTGGTGGTCTGCGCGGGCCAGGAGCCGGTGCGCGACTTGGAAGACGATCTGCGAAGTATCGGCATTGACCCGCACATCATCGGCGGTGCCGCAGTCGCTGTCGAACTGGACGCCAAGCGTGCCATCAAGCAGGGCACCGAGCTGGCGGCCCGGCTGTAGAGACGCACAGGTCAGTAGCCGGCCAGCAGACTGCGCACCCTGCCCAAGGTTTCCGGACCGACGCGGCTGCAGATCCGCGATGGGTCGGCGGGCCTGCGGCCCCACAGCAGCAGGACACGCGTTGCGGCGTCGGTTTCCAAGGTGGCCGGACCCTCCGGGTCGGCCAGCCGGATAGTGGTGCGGTCGGTGTCCGCATCGACCACGACGTCGTCGGCGTCGGCAACTCGCAGTCGCGCCTCGATTCGCTCGCCGGGCCGTAATTGCTTGGCGCCCTTGGCCAACAGCGGCTTTCCCACCGCCAGCACACTATGGGTGGTCATCCAGGGCTGCGCCATCCGGGCCTGGGCCGCCGCATCGTCGCCGGTGATGTCCCAGCCGTGCAGCACGAGCTCTTCGCGCATGTGCTCGGCGAACCAGGGCACCTTCATGGTCCGCCCAGTCCACGCCACGTCCGTGTCGGCCGGAACGTCATCGGCGGCTTCGGCGACTTCGTTCAGCGTCGCCATGTTTCGGTGCAAGGCCGCCCACAAGTCGGTTTCGTTCATGGCGCGCAACGGCGCCTCACGCTCCTCGAACCCGCGCGTGGCAACCGGCTCGGCGGCCAGGTGCGCGCCCAGCACCCGGGCGAGCTCTTCGGCGTTGCCGGCTTGATGGATGACGATGTCGCGGACTGTCCAGGCTTCACACCAGCTGCCGGCGTCGGGGCGGCGCTGCTGGACGGCGTCTAAGAACGGCTGCCACTCGGGGAATCGATCGTTGTCGATCTGTTGCCTCACGGCATCGGGTATACCCGCCGCCTCCGACAACTAAGCCGCGAGCGGACTATACGTCGTGGTGCGCTGGCGTGCCGGACGACCAATGCCCTCGGCGATCGCCATCAACTCGGAGGCCGTCTTGGCCGATCCGTATTCGGAGCCGGCCATCCGGGAGATGGTCTCTTCCATCAGGGTGCCGCCCAAATCGTTAGCGCCACCGTTGAGCATCACCTGCGTGCGCTCGACGCCGAGTTTGACCCAGCTGGTCTGGATATGAGAGATACGGCCGTGCAACATGATCCGCGCCAGCGCATGCACTGCGCGGTTGTCGCGGTGGCTTGGCCCGGGCCGTGCCGCGCCGGCGAGATACAGCGGCGAGTTCTGATGCACGAACGGCAGTGGCACGAACTCGGTGAAACCTCCGGTGCGGTCCTGAATGTCGCGCAATACGTTGAGGTGACCGACCCAGTGCCGCGGGCTGTCGACGTGGCCGTACATCATCGTCGAGGATGACCGCAGGCCCACCTCGTGGGCTGTGCTCACGATCTCGATCCACATCGAGGTGGGCAGCTTGCCCTTGGTGAGCACCCAACGGACTTCGTCGTCGAGGATCTCCGCGGCGGTGCCCGGGATGGTATCCAGGCCGGCCTCACGCAGGCCGGTCAGCCACTCACGAATACTCAAGCCGCTCTTGGTTACACCGTTGGCGATCTCCATCGGTGAAAACGCGTGCACGTGCATCGACGGCACCCGCGCCTTGACCGCCCGCACCAGGTCCGCATATCCCGTGACCGGCAGCTCGGGATCAATGCCGCCCTGCATGCATACCTCGGTGGCGCCGGCGACATGGGCCTCCCACGCACGTTCGGCGACCTCGGCCGTCGACAGCGAGTAAGCATCGGCGTCGCCCTTGCGCTGCGCGAAAGCGCAGAACCGGCACCCCGTGTAACAGATGTTGGTGAAGTTGATGTTGCGGTTGACGACGAACGTGACGTCATCACCGACCACCTCGCGGCGCAACGAATCCGCCAGGGCGACAACAGCCTCCAGCGCCGGACCGTCAGCGGTGGCCAACGCCAGGTACTCCGCGTCGCTGCAGCCCGCAGGGTCACGTTCGGCTGCGCTCAAAGCGGCGAGCACATCGGTGTCAATGCGTTCGGGGGCACGGGCGGCCAACTCGTGCACCCGCGATCGGATCGAGTCCCAGTCCCCGAATGCGCTGAGCAGATCGCTGCGGGCTTCGGTGCTGCGGCCTTCGGTGTCGATCGCGGCGTTCAAGTCCACCCGGCCGGAGGAGGCGACGTCGTCGGGCTCCTGCCACGGCATGCCCACCGGCTTCACATCGCGAGCCAGTCCGGTGGCCGGATCGGCCAGCGCCGCAACGTGGTTGTGAACTCGCGGATCGATCCAGGCCGCTCCCGCCTGGACGTACTTGGGCTGAGCGGTGAGTCGCTCCACCAAGTCGTATCCCGCCCGTTCGGTGATGGCGGCGAGCTCGTCGAGCGCGGGCCATGGCCGCTCGGGATTGACGTGGTCAGGCGTCAGCGGCGAAACGCCGCCCCAGTCGTCGACACCCGCGGCGATCAACGCAATGCACTCGTCGCCGGACACCAGGTTCGGCGGCGCCTGGATGCGCATTCCCGGGCCGAGCACCAGTCGCGCCACCGCCACAGTGGCCAGGAAGTCATCGATACCGACGTCGGGCGTCGAGGCCATCACCGTGTGTTCTTTGGCACGGAAGTTCTGCACGATGACTTCCTGAACGTGACCGAATTCCTTGTGCGACTTGCGAATAGCATGCAATGTCTCGGCGCGCTCGGTGAGCGTCTCACCGATGCCGACCAGCAGACCGGTGGTGAACGGTATCGACAGCCGGCCCGCGTCGGTCAAGGTGCGCAGCCGAACCGCGGGATCCTTATCGGGACTGCCGTAGTGCGCCAAGCCCTTCGTTTCGAACAGCCGTCGCGACGTCGTCTCCAGCATCATCCCCATCGACGGCGCGACCGGCTTCAACCGCGACAACTCCGACCAGCTCATCACTCCGGGGTTCAAGTGCGGCAGCAGCCCGGTTTCCTCCAGGACCCGGATCGCCATCGCCCGCACGTAGGACAACGTGGAGTCGTAGCCGCGTTCCTCCAGCCACTCGCGCGCCTCCGGCCACCGATCTTCGGGCCGATCACCAAGGGTGAATAGTGCTTCCTTGCAACCGAGCTCGCCGCCGCGACGAGCGATATCGAGAATTTCGTCGGGCTCCAGAAACATCCCGGCGCCCTGGGCGCGCAGCTTGCCGGGCACGGTGACGAAAGTGCAGTAGTGGCAGCTGTCGCGGCACAGATGCGTCACCGGGATGAACACCTTGCGCGAATAGCTGACCGGCAGCCGTCCGGCAGCGCCGCGTCGTCCCGCCGATTCCAGACCAGCATCGCGCACCCGCGCAGCGCTGCGGCACAGGTCGGCCAGATCCTCGCCACGGGCAGTCATGGCGACCGCCGCCTCGTCCGCGTTCAGCGCAACCCCGTCGCGGGCCCGGCGCAGCACCCGCCGCATCGCGGATGCACTCGCCCGCGGCGGCACCGACGGGTTGGGCAGCAGGGTTGATTCGTCGCCCGTAGTCAGTGGCACGTTGGTGTAACTCCCGTCCACCCAGATTTCATCCGCGCGCAGCAACCGTTCGCATCCCCGACGCGTGCCATAGGCGCAACAGTAGCGTCCAGTTGCGCGCTGGCGGGCCCTGCCCTCTTTCTGCGGAGAGCCTGGTCGTGTGACTCGTCAGGGTTCGGCTCGGCGCTGCCACAGTACCCACAACGGCGGTGCCGCACCGACCGCGAGCAGCAGAAATGGGCCGTAAGCCAGCACACCTCGGCCACCGAAGATGACGTCGCCGCCAGGACCGCCCATGGCCATCGCAGCGACCGTCAACAGCCAGGTCCACAGCGGCAAGGCGGCCAGCCTCGCCGACGTGGTCCATCGGCCGGCGGCCCAGACCAGGGCCGCGTTCACAAGACCGCTGATCAACGGGCTGATGGGAAATGGGATTGAACCGAGGTAGGCCGGGAGCAGCAGCGCGCCGGCGACCGCGGAGAGAATCCCGTCGAGGGCGAGTAACGCCAGAATGACGATTCGGATGGAGGGGTCCGTAGCGCCGGCGTCGTCGATCTGGCCGACGCGCGGCTTGGTGGCGGTCAGGTCGGGACGCTGTCCAGCTGCGAAACGATGGACATGAGCTCCCACTGGAAGCTGTCCAGTCGGTCCTGCCAGTGTTGCTGGTTGTAGTCCAGATCCGGATCCATACTTTTCCTCCCTGGTCCTCGCGGCGCTTGCTTGGTCGGAAGCCTACCGCGCGGCGGACCCGGCGAGGTCGAGTCCGGCGAGGAGATCGGTCTCCCAGCCTCGCTGATCGCGATCACCCGCGAGGCCGCCAGCCAAAATATAGTGCTCCTGGCCGACGATCGGCAGCGCGAAGTTATTCGACAACGCGAGAGCTCGGCCGGTGGGGCCGACGATCAGCTGGGTGGCGTGGGCGGCCAGCGCCGCCCTCTTGGCCGGCAGCGCGTCCAAGTCCTCGACGACCGCGTCGATCTCATCGTCGGAGTAGCCAAGGCCGGCATGCTCGCCATCAGCGGGCGGGATCACCCATTCTGGCCCTAAGTCGTCAGGGCCGAGCGCCTCCCAACCTGCCATGAACGCGCTCCGGGCGATGACCGTCCAGTAGAACTTCGGCACCGTCCATGGCGTGCCCGGGTAGTCATCGGTGCCAGCCGCGGCCACCGCCGCCGTGGTGACGACATGGGCCTGCACGTGGTCGGGATGCCCGTATCCGCCGTTGGCGTCGTAGGTCACCACGACGTGCGGACGCAATGTGCGAATGACGTCGACCAGCGCGCCGACGGCTTCGCGTTCGTCGGCATCCTTGAACCGCTGAGAACCCGGTCGGCCGCGCGGTTCGGTGCCCGCCATGCCCGAATCCCGCCAGCGCCCCGGCCCGCCGAGAAAGATCGGCGCGTCGACACCCAGGGCGTGCAGCGCCGCGGTGAGTTCGCCGATACGGTAGCCGCCGAGTTGGTCCGCCTGATCGACGGCAAGTTGCGCCCAACGGTCGCCAATGACCTCGCCTTCTTCGCCGAGAGTGCAGGTGACGACGTGCACCTCAGCGCCGCGGGCCGCGTAGTGGGCGATGGTGGCGCCATTGGTGATGCTTTCGTCGTCCGGGTGGGCGTGTACGAACAACAACCGCGGCGTCTCCTGCATGGACGCACCATACCGGTGTGGTGCGCAGCGAAGGAGCCGGGTAGCGAAGACGTAACCCGGTGGGCCGCAGCCAGAATCGGTGGGCGGGCAAAGCCGACGTTTCGCCAAAAGAAACGCCGGTGGCTACTATCAACGCATGGCACAGCAGTCCATCTCCATGCCAAAGGCAATCCGCACTCGCCGCCGGGGCAAGGAACTCGAGGACGCGCTCTACGACGCCACGCTGGCGGAGCTGGCCGCGGTCGGCTACGGCGGTCTGACCATGGAAGGGATCGCCGCGCGGGCCCGGACCGGCAAGGCCGCGTTGTATCGGCGCTGGTCCTCCAAACACGACCTGGTCCAGGCGGCACTGCGCTACGCGCTACCGCCACACCCGGAGCCGCGTACCGACCGATCGGCGCGGGAGAACCTGCTGTCCGTCTTCACTGCGCACTGCGATGTGCTTTCCGGCAAGACTGCATTTCCGAGCCTGGCCATCATGAATCAGCTCATCCACGAGCCGGAATTGCGTTCCATATTCGCCGACGCCGTCGTGGCGCCCCGCCTGCGGATCATCGAATCGATCCTGCAGGCAGGCGTGGCCAACGGCGAGATCAATGCCGCCGTGCTCACGCCCTACACCGCGCGCGTCGGCCCAGCGCTGATCAACCAACAGCTGCTGCTGACCGGGGCCCCACCGAACAAGCGCCA